>Ga0137410_10000279_pt1 | contig 36257 bp, 32 predicted proteins | sample CZODoug1_16funga_FD_108878 | JGI IMG/M metagenome (GOLD analysis project Ga0137410, IMG submission 108878) | Vadose zone soil fungal communities from Angelo Coast Range Reserve, California, USA - CZODoug1_16fungal (Illumina Assembly) | ecosystem: Environmental > Terrestrial > Soil > Vadose zone... | reverse complement strand
CTGGTCAGGCGGCTCCAGGAACGCATCGCAATCGTCAAGTAGGGATCCCATGATCTCGATCAGGAACATCAGCAAATGGTATGGCAGCCTCCAGGTGCTCACCCGCTGCTCTGCCGAGGTGAAGAAAGGCGAGGTAGTGGTCGTTTGCGGCCCATCGGGCAGCGGAAAATCGACCTTCATCAAATGCGTGAACGGCCTCGAGCCGTTCCAAGAGGGCGAGATCACGGTGGACGGCATTTCGGTCAACGATCCGAAAACCGACTTGCCGAAGCTGCGCTCGCGCATCGGCATGGTCTTCCAAAACTTCGAGCTGTTTCCGCACATGACGGTGACGCGCAATCTGACGCTCGCGCAGGAAAAAGTGCTCGGACGCGATCCCGGCGAGGCGACGCGCAAGGGACTTGCGCTCCTCGATCGCGTTGGGCTCCTCGCCCACAAGGACAAGTACCCGGGTCAGCTCTCGGGCGGCCAGCAGCAGCGCGTCGCGATCGCCCGCGCCCTCGCCATGGATCCGATCGCGATGCTGTTCGACGAGCCGACCTCCGCGCTCGACCCGGAGATGATCAACGAGGTGCTCGACGTCATGGTCGGGCTCGCGAAGGAAGGCATGACCATGATGGTGGTCACGCACGAGATGGGCTTCGCGCGCAAGGTCGCGCACCGTGTGATCTTCATGGACCGCGGCGAGATCGTCGAGGACGCCGCGAAGGACGAATTCTTCGGAAAGCCCCGCTCCGAGCGCGCACAACTCTTCCTCTCCAAGATACTGCAGCATTGACGGGCCATTCATGAATCGCGACGTCAAGCTGCTGTTCACGCTGTTTACGCTTTCCGGCTTCACCGGCCTCATCTACGAGTCGGTCTGGTCGCACTACCTGAGGCTGTTCCTCGGCGCCGCGGCGTTCTCGCAGTCGTTCGTGCTTGCGGCATTCATGGGCGGGATGGCGCTCGGCGCGTGGCTCGCGAGCCGCTGGAGCGCGCGGCTGGCGAACCTGCTTGCGGCCTACGGCTGGATCGAAGCCGCAATCGGCGTGGCGGCGCTGGTCTTCCACGAGGTATTCGTGCTGCTGATGCAGGTGTCGCTCGAGCGCGTGATCCCGGCGCTCGGCTCCCCAGCCGGGGTCGAGATCTACAAGTACACCCTCTGCGTCCTGCTGATCGTCCCGCAGACCGTGCTGCTCGGCATGACGTTCCCGCTCCTGTCGGGCGCGGTCATCCGCCGCAGCCCGCAGGAGAGCGGCCACCACCTCGCGATGCTCTACTTCACCAACTCGATCGGGGCGGCGGTAGGCGCCCTCGCGTCGGCGTTCCTGCTGCTCGAGTGGCTGGGCATGCCGGGCACCATGCGCGTGGCGGGCGCTGCCAACCTGGCGCTCGCCGCGACGGTGCTGGCGCTCGCGCGGCGCGGCGAGCCCGCGCCCGTCCCGGTCGCCGCCGCCGCCGGCGCGGTTTCTACCGGCACGCTGGTGCGGCTGTTCCTAGTCGGAGCCTTCGTGACGGGGCTCGCCTCGTTCATCTACGAGATCGCCTGGATCCGGATGCTCGCGCTCGTCCTCGGTTCCTCCTTTCACGCCTTCGAGCTGATGCTGTCGGCCTTCATCACGGGGCTCGCCCTCGGGGGGCTGTGGATACGGCGCCGCATCGATCACATCGCCGACCCTGTCCGCTTCGCCGGCGTGGTGCAGTTGCTCATGGGTTTGGCGGCCCTCGCGACGGTGTTCGTCTACCACTGGACCTTCGACTGGATGGCCTGGGCGCTCTCCGTGCTCCAGCGCAGGGACAGCGCCTACCCGCTATTCAACCTCTTCAGCCACGCGCTCGCGTTCGCCGTGATGCTCCCTGCGACCTTTCTCGCCGGGATGACGCTGCCCCTGTTCACGCACGTCCTGCTCCGGGCCGGCAGAGGCGAGCGCGCGATCGGCCAGGTATACGCCGCCAATACGCTCGGGGCGATCGCGGGAGTTGTCGTCGCCGTGCACGTGCTTGTCCCTGCCATCGGGCTGAAGCTTACGCTGATCGTGGGGACGCTCGCCGACATGCTGCTCGGCGCCTGGCTGCTGCGCTACGCCCAAGCCGCGTCCAGGCGTATCCACGCCCTCGTCGCGGTTCTCGTCGGCCTGCTCGCAGCGACGGCGACCGCCCGCGCGGCGATCCTCGATCCCGAGCGCCTCGCCTCGGGCGTGTATCGCTACGGCCAGACGGGGGGCGGCTCCGGGCGGGTGGCCTTCTACCGCGACGGAAAGACCGCTTCGGTCGCGGTGCGGCTCCAGGAACGCTTCGGCGGAGTCACGATCAGCACCAACGGCAAGCCGGATGCGGCGCTCGCGCTGGACCTGAGCCGGCCACCGACGCCGGACGAGTACACGATGACCCTGCTCGCGGCGCTGCCCCTGCTCATCAAGCCCGACGCGAAGACCATCGCCAACATCGGGTGGGGCTCGGGATTCAGCGCGAACGTCCTGCTGTCGCACACCGGCCCGCGGGCGCTCGACAGCATCGAGATCGAGCCGGCGATGTTCGACGGCGCGCGCACCTTCTCCCGCCGTCTCCCCCGTCCGTACAGCGACCCCCGCAGCCACGTCTACTTCGAGGACGCTAAGAGCTATTTCGCCCGGCATCGAAAGCGATACGACGTCATCATGGCCGAGCCCTCCAACCCGTGGGTCAACGGCGTGTCGAGCCTTTTCACCAGCGAGTTCTACCGCGAGACGAAGCGTTATCTCGCCCCGGGCGGCCTGTTCGTGCAGTGGGTGCAGGGCTACGAGTTCAACGACCGGCTGATGGCTTCCGTGCTCGAGGCGTTCGGTCAGAACTTCGCCGACTACGAGATTTACGAATCGAACGACGGCGACCTGCTCGTCGTCGCCGTCGCGGAAGGGCAAGTTCCGCGACCGGGCCCGCTCCCCGAGAAGGAAAGCGCCTTCCTCGCGGAGCTTTCGCGGTTGGGCATCACGAGAGCCGACGAGATTTCCGCGCGCAGCCTTGCGCGCAGGAAGCAGATCGACCCGCTGCTTCCGGCGCTCGCTCCGCGCGCGAACTCGGACTTCTATCCCGTCGTCCAGCTCGAGGCGCCCCGGGCGCGCTTCGTCGGAAGCATTGCGCGAGGCATCCAGGATCTCTCCACGGCCCCGCTCCCGGTCCTGCAGATGGTGGACGGCGGATTGCGCTCGTATCTGAGGCAGGCGGCGGCGCCGACCGATCCGTCGCTGCGCATCCGCAGGGAGTCGACGGCTCTGGAGATCGAGCGCCTGCTGTCGGACCGTTCGGCGGATCCCCTGCGCTCCTCGCAGCCGGTCGCGACCGATGTCGCGCTGACCCTGAGAAACCCGGAAGCGCTGTGCGGCAAGGAGCCGTCCGCGTTGGCGATCGATCGCCTCCAGATCGCCGCCGAGACCACGCTCGGCGGGCTCGCGCCCGCGCGCGCGCAGGCATTCTGGAAGGAGCGCAAGTGGCTGGGCTGCACGCCCCGCTCGGCGCACGTGAAGGACCGGCTCGACGTTTACGCGGCGGTCGCGGCGCGCGACCCCAAGGTCATGCTGAGCCGCGCTCGCGCACTGCTCGAGGGACCTGCGATAGGCGGGGACAGCTGGGGACGCTTTCTGCTGGGCACCGCGCTGCTCGGCGCCGCCACCGCAGGCGAGCAGCAGGAGGCGCTGAAGCTGTGGAGCGCCTACGGCGCGAAGTTCTACCCGAGCGGCGGGGTCCCGCTCTACGTCTACTATCTCCTCAATCGCCCGTGAACCGTCGGGCCGGGCTCAGCCCTTGAGGGCGCGGGCGCGGATCGCGTCGAGCGTGGTCGAGGTCGTGATTGCCTGCGGATCGATGCGCACTTCGATCAGCGCGGGCTTGCCCACCTTCACCGCGCGCTCGAACGCGGGGGCGAACGCCGCGGTGTCCTCGACCAGCTCGCCGTGCGCGCCGTACGCGCGGGCAAGCGCGACGAAGTCCGGGTTGGTGAGCGCCGTCGCGTAGACCCGCGCCGGGTACTCGCGCTCCTGGTGCATGCGGATGGTGCCGTACATGCCGTTGTTGACGACCACGAAGACAATCGGCAGCCCGTACTGCACCGCGGTGGCGAGCTCCTGACCGTTCATGAGGAAATCGCCGTCGCCGTTGACCGAGACCACCAGGCGCTCGGGTCGTGCCACCTTCGCCGCGATGCCTGCGGGCACGCCGTAGCCCATCGAGCCGTTGGTCGGCGCGACCTGGGTGCGCTGGCCCGGATAACGGTAGAAGCGCGAGATCCAGCCGGCGAAATTGCCCGCGCCGTTGGCGATGATCGCGTCGCGGGGGAGCTTCTCGCTCATCCACGCGACGATCTCGGCGAGCTGCACCTTGCCGGGAATCGGCGCGGGCTGGGTCCACTGAACATAGTCGGCGCGCGCCTGCTCCCGCCAGGATTTCCACGCGCTGCCGTCGAGCTTCAGGTCCTTCAACGCTCGTGCGAGCTGCGGCATGCCGGAATTGATGAGCAGCTCGCCCTGGTAGACCCGGCCCAGCTCCTCCGCGCCCGCATGCACGTGCACCAGTTTCTGCTTCGGCAGCGGCGGCTCGACGAGGGTATACGCTCCGGTCGTCATCTCGCCCAGGCGCGCGCCGACGACCAGCAGCACGTCCGCCTCGCGCACTCGCGCGGCGAGCTTGGGGTTGATGCCGATGCCGACGTCGCCTACGTAGTTGGCGTGGTTGTTGTCGATCAGATCCTGGAAGCGGAACGAGCAGGCGATCGGCAGCCCCGAGCCTTCCGCGAAGGCCTGCAGGTCGCGGCGCGCCTCCTGCGTCCATACCGTACCGCCGAGGATGACGAGCGGGCGCCGCGCGCCCGCGAGCAGCGCCCGCAGCTTCTCCATGTCGGCCGGCGAGGGGCTAGCCTGCACCACCTGGTAGGGCGCGACGTCCGTCACGCTCGCAGTCTGGGTGAGCATGTCCTCGGGCAGCGCGAGCACGACCGGGCCGGGGCGCCCCGAGGTCGCGAGATGGAACGCGTGGCTCACGTACTCGTGCATGCGCTCGGGCCGGTCTATCTGCGCCGCCCACTTGGCCATCGGGCCGAACATCTGCCGGTAATCGACCTCCTGGAAGGCCTCGCGATCGGCGAACTCGCCGGGAATCTGGCCGATGAAGAGGATCATCGGCGTGGAATCCTGCTGAGCGGTGTGCACGCCGATCGAGGCGTTGGTCGCACCCGGGCCGCGCGTGACGAAGCAGATTCCAGGCTTGCCGGTGACCTTTCCGTAGGCCTCCGCCATGTACGCCGCGCCGCCGTCCTGGCGCGCCACGATCAGCCGGATCTTCTCGCGCGCGTCGTAGAGCGCGTCGAGCACCGCAAGGTAACTCTCGCCGGGAACGCAGAAGGCGGTGTCGACGCCGTGGATCCTGAGCGCGTCGACGAGGATCTGCGCGGCCGTTCTCGAGGGGATCGTGCCAGCCATCGTGGAGCCTGCTCCCGAAAGGCGAAACTATACCTTAGGATTCGATAGAATCCCGCCCATGGTCGACGACATTCCGGGGCTGCGCCGCATCCTCAAGACGAGCAAGGTGATCGCGGTCGTGGGTCTCTCGGGCGACTGGTTCCGTCCCAGCTACTTCGCCGCGAAATACATGATCGAGCACGGATACACCGTGATCCCCGTGAACCCGAAGTACGACACCATCCTGGGGCAGAAGAGCTACAAGTCCTTGCGCGACATTCCCGTGAAGGTCGACATCGTCGACTGCTTCAGGAAGACCCAGGACATCATGCCGATCGCTGAGGACGCGATCACCATCGGCGCGAAGGTGCTGTGGCAGCAACTCGGCGTGCTGAACGCCGAGGCAGCGAAGAAAGCCGAGGCCGCCGGCCTCGAAGCGGTGATGGACCGCTGCGTGAAGATCGAGCACGGGCGCCTGTTCGGAGGATTGAACTGGTGCGGGGTGAATACGCGGGTTATCTCGGCCAAGCGCCCGCAGTGGTTGTCGTACTGAGCCATGGCTGACCGCAAGTTCGGCATCGAGACGCTCGCGCTTCACGCCGGGCAGATCCCCGATCCGGCGACCGGGTCGCGCGCCGTACCGCTGTACCAGACCACTTCCTACGTGTTCGACTCGGCCGACCACGCCGCGAGCCTGTTCAACCTCCAGACCTTCGGCAACGTCTACACGCGCCTGTCCAACCCCACCACCGCGGTGCTCGAGGAGCGCGTCGCCGCACTCGAGGGAGGCCGTGCCGCGGTCGCCACTGCGACGGGACAGGCCGCGGAGATGACCGCGATCCTCACGCTGTGCGAGGCCGGCGACCACATCGTCAGCGCCTCGACGCTCTACGGCGGCACCTACACGCTGCTCGAAGTGAATCTGCGCAAGCTCGGCATCGACACGACCTTCGTCAACCCCGACGATCCCGAGAACTTCCGGCGCGCGCTCAAGGCCAACACCAAGCTCCTCTACGCCGAGACGCTCGGCAACCCGCTCATCAACATCGTCGACATCGAGGCCGTCGCCAAGATCGCTCGCGAGGCGGGCATCCCGCTGGTCGTCGACAACACCGTTCCTTCGCCGTATCTGTGCCGGCCGTTCGAGTGGGGCGCGGACATCGTGGTGCACTCGGCGACGAAATATATCGGCGGCCACGGCACCACCATGGGCGGCATCATCGTCGAGTCCGGGAAATTTCCTTGGGGCAACGGCAAGTTTCCCGGGATGACCGAGCCCTCGCGCGGCTACCACGGGGTCATATTCCACGAAACCTTCGGCGACTTCGGTTACACGATGAAGGCGCGCATGGAGACGCTGCGCACCTTCGGCGCTTCGCTGTCGCCGTTCAACGCGTGGATGCTGCTGCAGGGAACCGAGACCCTGCCGGTCCGCATGGAGCGGCACTGCGCCAACGCGCTCGCGGTGGCGAAATTCCTCGAGAGCCATCCGCGCGTGTCCTGGGTCAACTATCCGGGACTGGCGAACAACAAGTATTACAAGCTCGCGCAGAAGTACCTGCCCAAGGGCGCGAGCGGCCTCCTCAACTTCGGTGTGAAAGGCGGAGCGAAAGCCGGGGAGAAATTCATCGAGGCGGCGACCTTCATGAGCCACCTCGCGAACATCGGCGACGCGAAGACGCTGATCATTCATCCGGCCTCGACCACACACCGGCAGATGTCTGAGGAGGAGCAGGCCAAGGCCGGCGTGACGCCCGACATGATTCGCATCTCAGTCGGGCTGGAAACGCTGGACGACATCCTCTGGGACATAGACAATGCGCTTTCCGTCGCTTCGAAGGCCTGAGATCTGAAAGCCCCATGCTGCAAAGAGTCGTAAAACCCGTTGTCTTCGACACGCCCTACCCCACGTTCCGCCGCCCGACGCTGGCGCGGAACGTCGTCTCTACCTCGCAGCCGCTCGCCGCCCAGGCGGGCCTGAGCATGCTGCTCGCCGGCGGCAACGCCGTCGACGCGGCGCTCGCCACCGCGATCACGCTCACCGTGGTCGAGCCGATCTCCAACGGCATCGGCAGCGATGCCTTCGCAATCGTCTGGGACGGAAAGAAGCTCCACGGCCTGAACGCCTCGGGCCGCTCGCCTGCGGCGTGGACCCCGGAGTACTTCCGGGGCCGCCCGGCGATCCCCGCGCGCGGCTGGGACAGCGTCTCGGTGCCGGGCGCGGTCTCGGCCTGGGTCGACCTGTCGAAGAAATTCGGCAAGCTTCCATTCGCCAGGCTGTTCGAGCCGGCGATGGACTACGCCGCCAACGGCTATCCGATGTCGCCGTTCGTCGCCGAGCGCTGGGACCCGCAGGTGCCGGAGCTTCGCGACCAGCCGGGGTTCGCCCAGGCCTTCCTGCCCGGGGGCCGCTCGCCGCGCGTCGGCGAGATCTTCCGCTTCCCCGACCAAGCGAAGACCCTGGAGAAGATCGCCGCCACCAAAGGCGAGTCCTTCTACCACGGCGAGCTCGCCGAGAAGATCGAGGCGTACGCGAAGAAGACCGGCGGCGCGCTGACCCGTGCCGATCTCGCCGCGCATACGAACGACTGGGTGGGCACGATCAGCCAGGACTATCGCGGAATCACCGTCCACGAGATCCCGCCGAACGGCCAGGGCATCGTGTGCCTGATGGCGCTCGGGATCCTGTCCAACTTCGACGTCGCCGACTATCCCCCCGACTCACCGGACAGCGTGCACCTGCAGATCGAGGCGGTGAAGCTCGCCTTCGCCGATGCCCGCCGCTTCGTCGCCGATCCCAAAGCGATGGATGTGGAGCCGGCGCAGCTCCTCGACCCGGATTACCTCAAGGCGCGCTCCAAGCTGATCGACATGAAGCGCGCTCAGGACTTTGGCCACGGCACGCCGCCCAAAGGCGGCACCGTCTACCTCACCGCCGCCGACGCGAGCGGCATGATGGTGTCGATGATCCAGTCGAACTTCATGGGATTCGGCTCGGGCGTCGTCGTTCCCGGGACTGGCATCAGCCTGCAGAACCGCGGCGCGGGGCTGGTGCTCACACCCGGCCACCCCAACCAGGTCGCGCCGAACAAGCGCCCCTTCCACACCATCATCCCGGGATTCGCAACGCGTGGCGGCGAGCCGCTCATGAGCTTCGGGCTGATGGGCGGGAGCATGCAGCCCCAGGGTCACACGCAGATGCTGGTGCGCATGGCCGACTACGGCCAGGGGCCGCAGGGCGCGATCGACGGGCCGCGGTTTCGCGTGGTGCAGGGTCTGCAGATCACTTTCGAGGACGAATGGCCGGCGGCGACCATCGCCGGGCTCGCTGCGCGGGGCCACCAGGTGATGAAGCTGCCCGAGGACTACAACGCCTTCGGCTGCGCGCAGATCGCGCACCGGCTCGACGACGGCTACCTCGCCGCCGCGGACTCGCGGCGCGACAGCCTACCCGTCGGGTTCTAGCGCCGCTCGCTCGCCTCGATCGCCTTCACTAGCGCGTTTCGCGCGAGCAGGTTCGCCGCGGGATCGTCGATCGTCTGGTATTTGCGCACGACGCCCTGCACCGAGTCGAAACCCGCCTTGTCGATGCGCCCGCGCTCGTAGAAGATCGACGCGGTGACCATGATCCCGAGGCGCTCCACCACGGGGCTGCTGCTGATCACGGGAGTGGCGGAGACTTTTTCCAGGTACTGCGAGTAGAACTCCGACCACTTGATCTTGCCCGACTCGGCAAGTGGCTCGTTTTTCGCGGCCCAGTTGTCGACGTCCTGGATGCCGTGGGTCTCGGTGAAGATCGCGCAACCGCAAAGCGCGAGAAGGAGCGCGGCGGCGCAGCGGCGAAGTACGGTATTCACGCCGCAATCGTAGCCCAAGTCGCAGCGACAACGCCAACGACGCCCCGCCCGGCGGGGCCATAACGGCTAGATTCCGTCCGGAGACCCCGCGGAGGACCGACATGCTTTTCCCGGATCAGCTCGTCGCAGCGCATTCCTACGACATGGCGACGCGCGGATACAGCGTGCTCCACGGCGTGCTCGATCCGTTCCTGTGTAATCGGCTAAAGGCAGGGTTGATCGCTGCAGCACGCTGGATTCATTGTGGCAACGGTAAAATGCGCTGCGAAGACCGTGGAGAAAGGACATGCTGAAGCTTTGGGGCAGGATCAATTCGATCAACGTGCAGAAGGTCCTGTGGGCCCTCGCCGAGCTCAGCGTGCCGTACGAGCGCACCGACGCGGGCTTGCAGTACGGCGTCGTCAACGAACCCTTCTACCGCAAGATGAATCCCAACGGCCGCGTGCCGACGATAGAGGACAACGGCCTGGTGCTGTGGGAATCGAACGCCATCGTGCGCTACCTCTCCGCGAAGCACGGCGCGGGAACGCTCTGGCCCGACGACTCCAAGCAGCGCGCCGACGCGGACCGATGGATGGACTGGACGACGAGCACGGTCGCGCCGGCGATGACGCCCGTGTTCTGGGGTCTCGTCCGCACGCCGCCGGAGAAGCGCGACCCCAAGGCGATTTCGGACGGGGTCGAGAAGGCCGCTCAGGCGTTCCAGGTCCTGGAGCAGTCGCTCGACGGGCGCGACTACGTCGGAGGAACAGCGTTCACCATGGGCGACATACCGCTAGGGACCTTCTTGTACCGGTGGAACGCGCTCGAGATCAAGCGGCCGAAACTGCCGAGGGTCGAAGCCTACTACGCGCGGCTGCAGCAGCGCGCAGCGTACAAGAAGCACGTGATGCTGCCGCTCAGTTAGCCGTCAGCTTCGCCAAACGCGCGTCGCGCTCGGATTTCTCCAGCTTCGCCAACTCTTTCACTGCCCCATAGAACACCGGAAGGTCGCCCTGGTTCTGGGCGAGCAGCGCCCGGAACGCGGGCAGCAGCTCGGTGTAGCTCGCGATCGACACCAGGAATGCGTTGTTCAGCCCGCGCTCGAGCAGGCGGTCGAAGCCCGTGAACCCGCCCCAAGAAACCTTGAGCGCGCCGTATTCGTCGCTCATTTCGGCGAACAGACGCCGCTTCCCCTCGCGCTTTTCCTCCGTCGAACCGGGCTTCGCGTAGAAGTCGGCGAGGCGGGCGCGGTACTTGAGCACCAGGGCGGCGAACTCGGCCTGCCTGCGTCGCGAGTCCACGTACGCCGCGCGTTGCGCCGGGGTGCCCTCGCGCTCCAGCCACCTGCGGAGACCCTCTTCCTCCACCACGACTGCGAAGGACTCGTTGAACACCGTATCACCCTTGACGTAGACCTCTTGGTGGGCGAGCTCGTGAAACACGATGCGCGCGACCTCGGGCTCGGGATAGTTGATGAAAGTGGAAAGCACCGGGTCGGAGAACCAGCCGAGCGTCGAGTAGGCGGTGACGCCGCCTATGTAGACGTCGTCGCCTTCCTTTGCGAGCGCGCCCGCATGCTTCTTTGCAGTCTCCTCGGAGTAGAAGCCGCGGTAGCTCACGCAGCCCGCGAAGGGAAAGCACGACTGGATGGGCGCGACCGAGAACTCGGGCGCCGCGAAGACATTCCAGAGCACGTAGGGCCGGCCGAGGTCGGCGTAGCGCCGATAGCTGTCGTTGTCGGGCAAGCCGAGCTCGCGGCTCGCGAACTCGCGGATCACCAGCACCCGCTCGAGCTTCTGCTTGAGCGGCGCCGGTGCATCCGCCTCGTGCAGGCGCTCCTCTATCGGCACGGCGGCCCACATCACCTCGATGTGACCACTCACGGCCTGGGCGTAGTACCCGAGCGAGGTACAGCTCGACAGGCAGATGAGCGCGCCCAGTGCGACGAGCCGCTTCATCGGTGAAACGCGCCGATCTTCAGGAAGCTCACCGTCTGGCGCGCGACGCGCGAGGACACGAGCATCAGAGTGTGACCGACCGGGAACTCGATGTGATCCCGGAGCGCCGGAAACCTCGTCTCGTCGACGCACACTACGCCGTCGTTGGGCATCGGCAGCCGCGTTACGACCGCGCCCAGCCCGAGCGCCCGGGTACCCGCGATCGCGCCGATCTCGTACCGCGGATCGACGGAGACGTCGACCGGCTCGCGCCACATCGCGAGGCTCTGCCCCATCATCAGCTCGCCCCCTGCGCGCTCGGCGAAGCCCGCGGCCGCGCGGCAGCCGGCGATGGGCGCGCCGAGTAGCACTGCGCGCCGCACGCGCCGGTCCGCGAGCCGCTGCAGGTAGCGCATGATGATCACGCCGCCGAGGCTGTGCCCCACCAGATGCACCACCGGCGCTTCGAACTGGGCGATGCGCTTCGCCACGCGTGCAAGGTGCGCCTCGAGCGGGTCGCGCATGGTGCGGTAGCCAAGCGCGTGCGCGGCGAAGCCCTCGCCCCGCAGGATGTGGGCGAGGTAGGCCATCACCATAGGGTTCATCCAGGCCCCGTGCAGGAGTAGCACTGCTGCTCGCGCTCCGGCGCTCATCGGCCTCGCCTCGCGACCATGGGAACGGCCACGAGCAGAGGCAAGGCCGCAGTGGCCACGAATCCGGCCCCGAAGCTGCCCGCCCAGGATGCGATCGCCCCGAAGAGCGGAGGGCCGATCAGCACGCCCGCAAAGGTGAAGAACTGCGTGCCCCCCGTTAGGAAGGCGACGCGACCCTCCGGCGAGAGCCGCGCGACCTCGGCGAGGAACACGCCATTCCAGCCCACCGCGGTCGCCCCGTACAGGACGCACACCGAGAGCACCGCGGACGGGGGCCACGCGGCCGTGAATGAAGCGACCGCTGTGCCGCAGAGCGCCATCACCAGCCCGAGGCCGGCCAGCACCGAGCGCGGCTTGAACAGATGATCCGCGACGACGCCCCACAGAACCCGGCCCAGAGCGCCGGAGATCTGCGCGGCCGAGAACACCACTCCCGCGGCGACGAGGGAGTACCCGAGCTCGAGCTTGAGGTAGGACACGAGATAGGTGAGAAAGCTGATCTGGATGGCAGAGTACATTCCGGAGACGGCGGCGAGTTCGAGGATGGCACGGTTCCCCCACACCTCCACCACCGGTGCGACGAAGCTCCGGAGGTGCAGATGCTCGACCCTGCGCGTTATGTCGTGGACGGGGCGATGCAAGGCGACAAGCGGAAGGAGCATCGCTGCGCCGACCGCTAGCGCCAGCACGACGGCCTGCCAGCTCATCCACAGCAGCAGGCCCGGAACAAGGACTCCGGCGATTGCGCCCCCGAGAGGAACACCGGTCTGCTTGATCGAAAATACGGTCGAGCGTATGCGCGGCGGCGATGCCGTCGCGAGAATCGCCGAGCTCGCGGGGTTCACTAGGCCGTGAGCGGCCCCGAGGAGCGCTCCGCACGCGAAGAGAAAGGCAAGGTTCGCACCCGCTCCGATCGCGAGGCCTAGGGCGACGCCCAGAACGGCCAGCTGATGCATGCGCGCGGGGCCATAGCGTACGACGAACGTGCCTCCGGCGAGCCCCGCGAACATCGCCATCATGTAGGAGAAGCCGACCCACCGCCCCAGCGCTGTCGGCGCCACATCTAAATCGGAGGCGGCGACCGGCGCAAGCACCGCGGGAACGGCAAGCCCCATCGCTGTGAGCGTCTGCACCGCGAGCGATACCGCGAGCGCGGCGACCAGCCGCTGCTCGCTCACTGCGAGCCGCGCTGGAACTCGTAGCGCAGCGTCACCGAGCTCTTGCCCGTGTTGGTCCAGACCAGGCAGTGATCTCCCGTCGCCCGCGGGGCGAAGGTGCCTGAGGCGCTTCCGGTCGCGTCGCGCCTGAGATCGATGACTTCCCTCTCATCCTGGTGCGAGAGCTTGAAGCTCACCGGGCCGTCCGCGTGGAACTTGTAGAACAGGCGTTGCCTGTTGTTGAGCGAGATGCACTCCTTCTGCGCTTCAGAGACGACCAGGGTCTTGGTCACGACCTTCCTGTCCTGGGCCCACGCCGCAGCAGAGAGCGAAAGCGCGGCGCCGAGCACCACCCACCGAACCGTCATCGCCATGAGGGATCTCCACACGAACTCCCTCCCCGCCGCGATATTACACCAGGCGAAACGGCGCCCGGCCGGGCGGATTTCACAGCACCTCGAACAGCCCCGCCGCGCCCATGCCGCCGCCGATGCACATGGTCACCACGACGTGCTTCACGCCGCGGCGCCTGCCTTCGATTAGCGCGTGACCGGTGAGGCGTGCGCCCGACGCCCCGTACGGATGTCCGACTGCGATCGCCCCGCCGTTGACGTTGAGGCGCTCGTCGGGGATGCCCAGGCGATCGCGGCAGTAGATCACCTGCACGGCAAACGCCTCGTTCAGCTCCCACAATCCGATGTCCTCGACCTTCAGGCCCGCGCGCTTGAGCAGCTTGGGGACGGCGAACACCGGCCCGATGCCCATCTCGTCGGGCTCGCAGCCGGCAACGGCGAAGCCGCGAAACACGCCGAGCGGCTTGAGCTTGCGCGAGGCCGCCGTTTTCGCGTCCATGACGATGCACGCCGAGGCGCCGTCTGAGAACTGGCTCGCGTTCCCGGCGGCGATGACCCCGCCCTCGATCGCCGGGCGGATCTTCGACACGCCTTCGTACGTGGTGTCGGCGCGGATGCCCTCGTCGGCGGAGACCGTGACCTCCTTCATCGCGATACGGGAGGTCTCCTTGTCGGCGGTGCCCATCACGACCTTGATCGGGGCGATCTCGTCGCCGAACTTGCCCGCGGCGAGCCCCGCGGCGGCCTTCTGCTGGCTGCGTGCGCCATATTCGTCCTGGCGCTCGCGCGAGATGTTGTAGCGCTTGGAGACGTTCTCCGCGGTCTGCAGCATCGGCCAGTAGATCTCGGGCTTGTTCTGCGTGAGCCAGTCCTCGTGCAGCATGTGCTTGTTCATTTCGTTCTGCGTGCAGGAGATGGATTCGAGGCCCCCTGCCGCGTAGATGCCGCCTTCCCCGGCGAGGATGCGCTGCGAAGCCATGGCGATCGTCTGCAGCCCGGACGAGCAGAAGCGGTTCACGGTGAGCCCCGCGGTCCCCACGGGCAGGCCCGCGCGGAGCGCGATCTGGCGGGCGATATTCGCGCCGGTGGCGCCCTCGGGATGCGCGCAGCCCATGATCACGTCCTCGACCTCTCCCGGCTCGATTCCCGCGCGGGAGACCGCGTGCTGCACGACGTGCGCGCCCAAGGTCGCGCCGTGGGTCATGTTGAGTGCGCCTCGCCAAGACTTGCACAAGGGCGTGCGCGCAGTGGCTACGATAACGGCTTCGGTCATGTTGGGCTCCTAGTTGAAGCGCTTGCCTTCGCCCGCGAGGCGCTCGAGCAGCGGCGCCGGCTTCCAAAAAGACGGATCGCCGTGGGGATGGGCCGCGAGGCGGCCCATAGCGCCGACCACGTTGTACAGGCCTACCTCATCGGCGTAGAACATCGGCCCGCCGCGATGCAATGGAAAGCCGTAGCCCGTCAGGTACACCATGTCGATATCGGAGGCGCGCGACGCGATTCCCTCTTCGAGTATCACAGCGCCCTCGTTGACGAGCGCATAGATCAGGCGGCCCACGATTTCCTCGTCACCGATCTTGCGGCGCTGCACGCCGATCTCCGCGCTGTAGTCGGCGATCATCTTGTCGACGGTCGGATCGGGAATCGCGTCGCGGCGCCCGGGCTCGTAGCGGTACCAGCCCAGCCCGGTTTTCTGGCCGAAGCGCCCCTGCTCGCACAGGCGGTCGGCGATCCTCGAGTACTTCATCCCGGGCCGCTCGCGGTAGCGGCGCTTGCGGATCGCCCAGCCGATGTCGTTGCCGGCGAGGTCCGACATGCGGAAAGGCCCCATCGCCATGCCCCATTTCTCCACCGCGCGATCCACCTGCCCGGGCGTCGCGCCCTCTTCGAGCAGAAAGAGGGCCTGCCGCAGGTACTGCTCGACCATGCGGTTGCCGATGAAGCCGTCGCACACGCCCGAGACCACGGCGGTCTTCCTGATCTTCTTGGCGAGGCCCATGACCGTGGCGAGGACGTCCTTGGCGGTCTTTTCGCCGCGCACCACTTCGAGCAGCTTCATCACGTTCGCGGGGCTGAAGAAGTGCGTGCCGATCACGTCCGCGGGGCGCTTGGTGAAGGAGGCGATCTTGTTCAGGTCGAGCGTCGACGTGTTCGAAGCGAGGATGGCGCCAGGCTTCATCATCCCGTCGAGCTTCCGGAACACCTCTTCCTTCACCGCAAGGTCTTCGAAGACCGCCTCGATCACCAGGTCCGCATCCTTGAGATCGTCGTAGGACTGCGTGGGCTTCAGGAGCGCCATGCGCTCCTCGACCTGCTGCGGCTTGAGCCGCCCTTTCTTGGCGCTCGCTTCGTAGTTTCCCCGGATCGCAGCCTGTCCCTTGTCGAGGGCCTCCTTCTTCGCTTCGAGCAGCACCACCGGGATTCCTGCGGAGAGAAAGTTCGCGGTGATGCCGCTTCCCATCGTGCCCGCGCCGATGACCGCGACCTTCGCGATCGTGCGCAAGCGGGTGTCCTCGGGCACGTCAGGGATCTTCGCCGCCGCGCGCTCGGCGAAGAAAGCGTGGCGCAGCGCCCGCGACTCCGGGGACTGCATCAGCTGCAGGAACAGCTCGCGCTCCAGGCGCAGGCCTTCGTCGAATGGCAGGCTGACCGCCGCGGCCACCGCGTCGACGCATTTCAGGGGAGCCGGGAAGTTCTTGGCGACGGCGCCCACCGTGTTGCGCGCGAACTGGAAGAAGCCTTCCGCGTTGGGCAGGCTAAGCTTGGTGTCGCGCGCGCGCTTCAGCGGCCGCGATTCCGCGACGACCTTGCCGGCGAGCGCGAGCGCGCCGGCGAGCAGATCACCATCGACGATCTCGTCGAAGAGCGCGGTCCCGGCGAGTTTCTCCGAGGGCACGGCCTCGCCCGAGACGATCATGTTGAGTGCCGCTTCGGCGCCGATGAGCCTCGGCAAGCGCTGTGTTCCACCCGCGCCGGGCATCAGCCCCAGCTTCACCTCAGGCAGGGCGATCTGCGCCCCCTTCACGGCGACGCGGTAGTGGCAGGCCATGGCGAGCTCGAGCCCTCCGCCCATGCACGCACCGCCGATGGCGGCGACGACGGGCTTGCCCGTGTTCTCGACGAGGCGAACTACCGTATTGAGGTTGGGCTCGGCCGTGGACTTGGGAGTGCCGAACTCCCGGATGTCCGCGCCGCCCGAGAACGCCCGCGCATTGCCGATCAGCACCACGGCCTTGACCTTGGCATCGGCTTCGGCGCGGGCGAGTCCCTCGACGATTTCCCGGCGCAGATCGAATCCCAGGCCGTTCACCGGCGGGTTGTTCATGGTGATCACGGCCGTCTGGCCGTGCAGCTCGTAGACTGCGGCGCTCATGCCATGTCTCTGTGACGCGCGACCCTGCGATTATCGCCCGGCCGGGCCTACTGCGGAGGTACGAGGATCGGCAGGATGCTGACGATCTGCCAGCCTTCCGGCTTCTTGACCATGACCAGGTTGATGTAGAGGCGGTTCCTCGACGGCTCGGTGCCCGGCTCGCCCGAGCTGAGCAGGGTGGGCGCGTAGACCTGGGCGACCCTGCGGCTCACCGAGATGACCCGCAGCTCCTTCTTGTCGACATCGATCTTCCACGTACCCTTGTAGCGCTCTTCCAGGGTCTTGAGCGCGGCCTCCCGGCCCCAGATCGGCCTGCCCCGGCTGATCCAGAGCATGTCCGGCGAGTCCGAGAGCAGGTTCCGTATGCCCTTCAGGTCGTGCGCGTTCTGGGTGGCGATGTATTTGTCGAATACCGCACGCACTTCTTCCTCCATGGTCGAGGCGCGCACCGGCGTGACCGCCATCGCCAGAGCTGCAACTATCAGAAATCTCTTCAACATTCCCTCCTCGAATACTCCCTGAGTTTTTTTGGTGGGCCCGCCTGGATTCGAACCAGGGACCAAAGGATTATGAGTCCTCTGCTCTAACCGGCTGAGCTACAGGCCCGCGAAGCCGTCCTGGGCTCCGTGCCCGGTCGGATCACGAATTGTCCAGGAAGCTCTTGAGCCGCTCCGAGCGCGACGGATGGCGGAGCTTTCTCAGAGCCTTCGCCTCGATCTGGCGTATGCGCTCGCGCGTGACGTCGAACTGCTTGCCGACCTCCTCGAGCGTGTGGTCGGTGTTCATCTCGATGCCGAAGCGCATGCGCAGCACCTTGGCCTCACGCGGTGTGAGCGAATCCAGGACGTCCTTGGTGACCTCGCGCAAGGAGGCGTACATCGCCGCGTCGTTCGGCGCGAGCGTGGCCTGATCCTCTATGAAATCGCCCAGGTGCGAATCATCGTCGTCGCCGATGGGGGTCTCCATCGAGATCGGCTCCTTGGAGATCTTGAGGATCTTGCGGATCTTGTCCTCGGGCATCTCCATCTTCTGCGCGAGCGTCGCCGGGTCGGGCTCCTGCCCGGTCTCTTGCAGGATCTGGCGCGAGATGCGGTTCATCTTGTTGATGGTCTCGATCATGTGCACCGGGATGCGGATGGTGCGCGCCTGGTCGGCGATCGAGCGCGTGATCGCCTGGCGGATCCACCAGGTGGCGTAGGTCGAGAACTTGTACCCGCGGCGGTATTCGAACTTGTCCACCGCCTTCATCAGGCCGATGTTGCCCTCCTGGATCAGGTCAAGGAACTGCAGCCCGCGGTTGGTGTACTTCTTCGCAATCGAGATCACCAGCCGCAGGTTCGCCTCGGTCATCTCGCGCTTGGCGCGGCGGGCCTTGGCTTCGCCCGTCGACATCTGCTTGTTGATTTCCTTCAGGTCCTTGAGCGGGATGCCGATCCTCTTCTGGATGGCGAGCAGCTTCTGCTGCTGCTCGAGGATATTCGGCTCGAAGCGCGCGAGCTGGTTGCTCCAGGGCTTGCCGGCCGCGATCTCGTTCTTGACCCAGCGCATGTTGGTCTCGCTGCCGGGGAACTCCTTGATGAAGTGCGGGCGCAGCATGCCGCCCTTGTTCACGCACAGGTTCATGATCTCGCGCTCGTGCCTGCGGACCTCCTCGACCATGCCGCGCAGGCTGTCGCACAGCCTCTCGATGATACGCGCCGTGAAGCGGATGTTCATCAGCTCGTTGCCGATCTGGTCGCGCACCCGGACGTATTCCTTGCTGCGGTGGCCGTGCTCCGCGAGCGCCTTCTTCATCTTCTCGTAGAGGCGGTTGATCTTGGCGTAGCGCGCGAGCGCGTCTTCCTTCAGCCGGAGCAGGCTGGCCGACAGCGCCGCGTTTTCGTCCTCGCCGTCGGTCTCCTCTTCCTCCTCGGGCTCGACGTCGTCGGCGATCTCCTGGATGGGCTCGTCCTTGGCGTTGGGATCGATCAGGCCATCGACCAGCTCGTCGATGCGCATCTCGTCCCGCTGCACCTTCCCCGAGAGGTCGAGGATCTCGGCGATCGTCGTCGGGCAGGCGGAGATCGCCTGGATCATGTGCTTGAGGCCGTCCTCGATGCGCTTGGCGATCTCGATCTCGCCCTCGCGCGTCAGCAGCTCGACCGAGCCCATCTCGCGCATGTACATGCGCACCGGGTCGGTGGTTCTTCCGAATTCGGGGTCGACCGTGGAGAGCGCCGCCTCGGCTTCCTCCTCGGCGTCCTCGTCGGGCACGCCCGCCGGCGCCGTCTCGGAGATGAGCAGGGCATCGGCATCCGGGGCTTCGTCGTAGACCTGGATACCCATGTCGTTGAACGTCGAGATGATCGACTCGATCTGCTCGGCGTCCACCATGTCGTCGGGCAGGTGGTCGTTGATCTCCGCGTACGTGAGGAAGCCGCGCTCCTTGCCGAGCTTGATCAGGTTCTTCAGGCGCGTGCGCCGCGCCTCTGCGTCCTCCGGACGGCTCTCCGCGCGCAGCAGCAGCGCGCGCTCGGCGTCGCTGTTACGACGCGGGCGGCCGGCCTTGCGCAGCTTGAGGAGCTCCTGCGCCTGCTGCTTCAGCTGGGCCTTGAGCTCCCTCTCCTTCTGCTTAGCGAGCAGGGCCGCTTCCTTGGCCTTGGCCTTCTCGAGCGCCGCGAGCTCCCTGGCCTTGGCTTTCTCGCGGGCCGCTAGCTCCTTCGCCTTCGCTTTCTCGCGCGCGATGCGCTCGCGCTCTTTCTGCTTTTCCTTCGCCGCCTTCAGGCGCGCCCTTTCCTTCTCGGCGCGCTCACGCGCCTTCTGCTGAGCGATCGCCTTGCGCACACGCTCCTTGTCCTTCGCCACCTGGAGGCGCACACGCTCCTTCTCCTTGGCCGCCTTGTTGCGGGCCGCCTCGAGCGCCTTGCGCGCCTTGTCCTTGTCCCGCGCCGCCTTGGCCCGGGCCGCTTCCTTCAATTTCATCCTGCGAATCCTTTCCTTTTCCTTCGCCGCCCGCGCCCGCGCGACCTCGAGCGCCTTGCGCGCCTTCAGCCGCTGCTTCTGCAGCCTGAGCTTCTCCGCGGCCCGGGCCTTCTGAGCCTTGAGCCTGGCGGCCGCCTTCGCTCGCGCTGCCTTACTAAGTTTCTGATTCGCCATGATTTCTCCGCCCTCCGCAGGGTCGAACGGAAACCTTAAATTATAACATTCTTGGGCTTGCTTTCGCCTTGATCGTTCAGTTGGGCAACCAGATCCCGAATTTCGACCCGCTCTGCGGGCGTCTGTTCGGTTTTCGCGGTCAAAGCCTCGAGCCGGCTCTTCCTCTGCTCAAGCTGCCAATGGGCGACCACACCATGGAATTCAGGTTCCATATGGTCCGCTTCGAGCTTGGTTTCAAGTAGCGCGGCCTGGCTGGAGGCGAGCGCCGCGGTAAATTCACCGTCCTTGAAGTGCTCGATGAGCTCGCCCCCCTGCGCCTGCGGGCTGCCCCGGCAGAATTCGGCCACCGCAATGAGCATCCGCCCCTCGAAGGAACCGCCGTCGAGCATTCCCTGCGGCAGCTCCGCGGCAAGCGCAGGCTTCGCCAGCAGGCACTGCAGGAGCTTGTGCTCGCGCTTGCGCTGGGGAAGCTGCGACGCGCGGGCGGGCCCCTGAGCGGGAGCCGCAGGCCTCGAGTCGTACCCGCGCGCGACCCGGATGTCCATGATCCGGGCTGCGTCCTCCTGCGTCATCTCGGCAGCGTCGGCGAGGGCCTTCAGAAGCTGCAGGCGCAGCGCGGGCGCCGCTAGCTTCTGCAGCAGCGGCTTCGCCTCGTGCACCAGGCGGGAGCGACCTTCCGCGGTTCCCGGATCCACCCGTCCCTTCAGCTCGTCGAGCAGGAATTCCGAGAGCGGACCGGCTTCGCGCAGCTTCTTCTCGAGCGCCTCGCTGCCCTCCTCCCGCACGAAACTGTCCGGGTCGTGCTCGGGAGGCAAGAAAAGGAATCTCACGGTCTTGTTGTCGGCGAGGTAGGGCAGGCTCACCTCGAGGGCATGCCACGCCGCCTTGCGGCCCGCGGCGTCGCCGTCGAAGCAGAACACCAGCTCGTCGGTCTGGCGCAGCAGCTTCTGGACGTGGGCCGGCGAAGTCGCGGTGCCCAGCGTCGCCACGGCGTACTCGATCCCGTGCTGCGCGAGCGCCACCACGTCCATGTAGCCCTCGACGACGATAACGCGGCCCGCAGCCCTGATCGCGTGCCGAGCCTGCGGCAGGCCGTAGAGCTCGCGTCCCTTCTCGAACAGCGGCGTTTCCGGGGAATTGAGGTACTTCGGCTCGCCCTCGCCGAGGACCCGGCCGCCGAAAGCGATCACCGAGCCGCGCTGGTTCAGTATCGGGAACATGATGCGGTCGCGGAAGCGGTCGTAGCGCCGGCCGCCCTCCGCGTCGATCACCAGGCCGGCGTCCTTCAGCGCGGCGTCGGCATAGCTCGAGAACACGCGCTCCAAGTTCTGCCAGCCCTCCGGGGCGTAGCCGATGCCGAAGCGCGCGGCGATTTTCCCCGTGAGCCCGCGGCTCTTGAGGTATTCGATAGCGCGGGACGAGGTCTTGAGCTGGTCGCGGTAGTAGTCGCGGGCCTGCTCCATGATGGCGTACAGGTCGGGGCCGGATTCGGATTTCTTCGTCCGCGGCTCGAATTCGGGGAGCTTCATGCCGACGGATTCGGCGAGATCCTTCAGAGCGTCGATGTAGCCCAGGCCCTGGTACTCCATGAGGAACGAGATGGCGTTACCGTGCACGCCGCAGCCGAAGCAGTGATAGAACTGCTTGGTCGGGCTGACCGTGAACGAAGGAGTCTTCTCCGAGTGAAACGGGCAGCAGGCGAGGTAGTTCGAGCCGCCCTTCTTCAGCGGAACATAGCGCTCGATCACGTCGACAATGTCAACGCGATGGAGCAGTTCTTGCTTGAAGGAATCGGGAATCACGTCCGGGATGCGATGAGAGGCGTCGCTCCAGCAAGCGCGCCGTGCTGAATGGGCCCCGCGGGCCCGTCCCTCCTCACCATCTTCTCTTTATAGGCGAAATTTCCAAAAACGCAAGCCGAAAAGAGGCTAGCCCGCGAGTTTCGCTTTCACCTGCGCCGATACCTTCGCGAGGTCGGCGCGTCCCGCGAGCTTGGCCTTCAGCACGCCCATCACCTTGCCCATGTCGGCGATGCCTTTCGCGCCGGTCTGCGCCATCGCGGCCGCCACTTCGGCCGAGATTTCGGCGTCCGTCAATTGTTGTGGCAGGTAGCCCGACAGAAGGTTCAACTCGAAAGTCTCCCCCGCCACCAGGTCCGTTCGGTTCGCCGCCTGGAACTGCCCGATCGAGTCGCGGCGCTGCTTGATCATCTTCTCGATGACCGATGCGATCTCGGCGTCGGAGAGGTCCTTTCGCTCGTCGACCTCCCGCTGCTTGATAGCAGCGAGCAGCAGGCGGATCGCGGACAGGCGTTGCGCCTCCTTCGCCTTCATGGCGGCCTTCATGTCTTCGGTGATCTTGGCCTTCAGGGACATGGCAGGGGGCCCGTGGGGAGTGTCGCAGAAGCGGCAAGGGCTGGACGGGTAACCCGGTCCAGCCCTCGGCTCTCGCCCCGCGATCCTAGTAGAGTTTCGGGGGCAGGGTCTGGCTGCGCAGCCGCTTGTAGTGACGCTTCACAGCCGCGGCGAGCTTTCTCTTGCGGTATGCCGTCGGCTTTTCGTAGAACTCCCGGGCGCGCAGCTCGGTGAGCAGGCCGGTTTTCTCCACGGTCCGCTTGAAGCGGCGCAGGGCCACCTCGAAAGGCTCGTTTTCCTTGACGCGCACGGTCGGCATGCCGGTCCGTCTCTCAATTGAAAGGACGCGGATTGTAGCAGAAAGACCGTGTCGCGGTCATTACGAGCGCGGCGCGCGGCGCCAGCGCGGACGGCTCAGCTTCTGGAACACGAGATAGAGGGTCGGCAGCACGACCAGAGTGAGCAGAGTGGCCGTCACCAGGCCGCCGATGACGACGACGGCGAGCGGCTTCTGGGTCTCCGAGCCTATCCCGGTCGATATCGCCATGGGGAGCAGGCCCAGCGCGGCCAGCAGGCCGGTCATCAGCACCGTGCGCATGCGGGCGAGCGACCCTCTCATCACCGCCTCCTCGGGGGAGGCGCCGGCGTCCCGCAGCTGGTTGAAGTACGCGACCATGACGACGCCGTTGAGGACTGCCTGCCCGAACAGGGCGATGAACCCGATCGCCGCCGAGACCGAGAGCGGGATACCCGTGATGAGCAGGGCGAAGATCCCGCCGATCAGGGCGAAGGGAATGTTGAGCAGGATCAGCAGCGCGCTGCGGATTGCGCCAAAGGCGTCGAACAGCAGGATGAATATGAGCAGGACGGACACCGGTATGATGATCGCGAGGCGCGCCATGGCACGCTCCTGGTTCTCGAACTCGCCCGACCAGGTGATGCTGTAGCCCGAGGGGAGCTTCACCGCCTTGGCGACGCGCTCCTTCATATCGGCGACCACGCTGCCCATGTCCCGGTCGGCGATGAAGATGCCGATCGAGTACACGCGCACGCCGTTTTCGCGCGCGATGTTCATCGCCCCGCCGATGGTGCTGAACTGCGCCACCTGAGAGAGTGGTACGTAAGCGCCCGTGGGGGTGCTCACGGTGATCGCGCGCAGGCTGGCGATGTTGCGCTCGGACTCCTTGAGGCGCACGGTGACCGCGAAATGGCGCTCGCCCTCCCAGAGTTGCGTTGCGGCCTTGCCTCCGAGCACCATCTCGATCACGTCCTGGATGTCGGCGACGTTCAGGCCGTAGCGCGCGGCCGCCTCGCGGTCGACCTTGATGAGCAGCATAGGCAGCTCCCCCAGGCGGTCGACGAAGGCGCGCTTCACCCCCTGCACGTCCCTCACCGCGGCGAGCACCTGCTGCGCCTGGTCCTGAAGTACGTCGAGGTCCTCGCCGAAGACCTTGATCACTATCTGCCCGTCGACCTGCGAGATCGACTCGAGCACGTTGTCGCGTATCGGCTGCGAGAAGCTCGGCTCGATTCCGGGAAAGCGCGACATCGCCCGGTCCATGTCGTCGATGATGCGGCGCTTGCTCACCCCTTGACGCCACTGCGCCTCGGGCTTGAGGGTCACGAGGATTTCGCTCATGTTGATGAGCTTCGGGTCGGTTCCGTCCTCGGGCCTCCCGGACTTCGAAATGACGCTGTCGACCTCCGGCACGGTCGCTATGGCGGCCCGGAATTTCCCGGTCATGGCCTGCGCCTCGGTGACCGACACCGACGAGGGCAGCGTGACGTTGATCCATATCGAGCCTTCGTTCAGCTCGGGAAGGAACTCGGTGCCGAGCTTGGGGACCACGGCGAGGCTCGCGGCGAGCACCGCGACCGCGATCCCGACGACCATTTTCTTGCTCTGAATCGCCCAAGCGAGAACCGACTCGTACACACGCTTGCAGGTCTGGACCAGGGCGTTCTCGCGCTCCGGCAGGTTCTTCTTCAGCATCCACAGGCAGAGGAGCGGAACAACGGTGAGCGACAGGATCAGCGAGCCGACAAGCGCGGACGTCACCGACCACGCCATGGGCGCGAAAATGCGCCCTTCGTGCCGCTGCAGCGTGAAGATCGGGATGTGCGCGGCGATGATGATTAGCATCGAGAAAAGCGTCGGCCGGCCGACCTCGACCGTGGCGTCGAGAATCTTTTGCAGCCTAGGCGTGCGATCGTGCGCCTGCTCGGTCAGCCTGCGGAACACGTTCTCGACCACGATCACCGCGCCGTCGACGATGATGCCGAAGTCCATCGCGCCGAGGGACAGCAGGTTCGCGGGGATACCCACCCAGGTGAGCCCGAGGAACGTCGCGAGCAGCGACAGCGGGATCACCAGCGCCACGATGAAGGCCGCGCGCAGGTTGCCGAGAAACAGCAGCAGGACCAAGGTCACGAGCGCTGCGCCTTCCACGAGGTTGGTGAACACCGTCTTCAGCGTCCGGTCGATCAGCCAGGTGCGGTCGTAGAACGGGACGATCTTCACGTCCCGCGGCAGCACCGACGCGTTCAGCGAGTCCACCTTGTCCTTCACCGCCTTGAGCACTTGCGACGGGTTCTCGCCCTTGCGCATGAGCACGATGCCGGTAACGATATCGTCGTCGTCGTCCTGGCCGACGATGCCCTGGCGGGGGACCGATCCCACGGTCACCTGCGCGACATGCTTGACCAGTATCGGCACGCCGCCGCGTTCGGCGACCACGATGTTGCCGATCTCGTCGGGCGTGCGCAGCAGCCCGATGCCCCGGATGAGGTACTGCTGCCGGCCCTGCTCGAGGTAGCTTCCGCCGACGTTGGCGTTGCCGCGCTGCAGTGAGGAAAACAGCTGCTGGAGCGTCACCTTGTAGTCGCGCAACTTGCCCAGATCGGGATTGACCTCGTATTGCTTGATCAGCCCGCCGAAGCTGACGATGTCTGCGACCCCGGGGATGAGGCGGAGCTGCCGCTCGATGACCCAGTCCTCGATCGAGCGCAGCTCCCTCGCAGAGAGCGTGTCGGACTTCAGGCGGTAGCGATAGATCTCGCCGATCGGCGTGGAGAGCGGCGCAAGCGCCGGCGACGCCCCGTCGGGCAGATCCACCTCGCGCAGGCGCTCGACCACCTGCTGGCGGGCGAAGTAGGCGTTGGCGCGGTCGTCGAAGGTGATGATGAGGAAGGACAGGCCGAACTGGGTGTTAGAGAACATGCGCACCGCGTTCGGCAACCCCGACAACGCCACTTCGAGCGGCACCGTGACCTGCTTCTCGACTTCCTCCGGCGCGCGTCCCGGGTAGAGCGTGATGACATTGACCTGCGTGTCGGTGACGTCGGGAAACGCCTCGATCGGCAAAGCCTTGAACGCCGCGAGGCCGCCGGCGACGAACAGGAGCAGCCCGAGAACGATGAACAGCGGCTTCTGCAGCGCGAATGCAACGATTCGTCTGATCATCGGGCTTGCCGCCGTCCTACGCCGGTGCGCCGCCGCTCAATTGCCGATGAAGACGATGCAGGAACAGGTTGCCTTCGATGACCACTTTCTGTCCGAGCTTCACCCCGGAGGAGATGTTCGCGACGCCGTCCCGCACGGCGTCGACTTTCACGTCCTGGCGCGAGTAGCGACCGGGCTTCTCCTCGACGAAGACGAAGTAGCTGCCCCCGGCGAGCAGCAGGGCCCGCTCCGGGACCTGCAGATCGGCGGTCGGCGCCTCCTGGAGCTCGGCGGTGACGAACATCTCGCCCTTGAGCTTGCGCTCGCGGTTTTCGACGGTGCCGCGCACTTTGACCGTTCGCGTCGCGGTATCGATGAAGTCGGAAATAGTGTCGAGGCTCGCGGTGAAGGTCTCGTCGGGCCAGGCCGCGGTCCGCAGCTGAACCTTCCTGCCGGACCGCAGGGCCGCGAGCTGGTTCTCCGCCGCGTCGAGCTGCACCCAGAGTCGCGTGGGATCCGTGATCACGAACATGGCCGGAGTGTTGGCGAGCTGGAGGTCGGTCCTCAGCTCCTGCCCGGGGTTGATGTTGCGTTCGACGATCACGCCGTCGATCGGGCTCGCCAGGGAGAAATTCTGGTCGACCGAGTCGGACGCCGCCGCGTAAAGCTTAACCTTGCCCATCGCGCGCGCGCGCTCCGCATCCGCGCGTGCGTAGTCGGCTTCGGCGGCGGCGAGGTCCTTGCGGGACGAGACGCCGGCCGCGTTCAGCTCGCGCACGCGGCTGAGGTTTTTCTCCGCCAGCGCGAAGTCCGACTGCGCGCGCCGCGCGTCGGCCTGCGCCTGGCCGAAGTCGGGCGAGGCGAGCTTCGCGAGCGTCTGTCCCTTGCTGACGTGCTCGCCGGTCTTCACCAGGATCTGCAGCACGCGGCCGGCGAAAGGCGGGTAGAGGCGCACCGTGCGGTTCTCGTCCCAGACGAGGCGTCCCGTCAGCCGCAGCTGCAGCGGCCCGCTTTCCTTTACCGCGTCGGTTGCGAACGAGCTGATCTGGGCGCTGCCTTCGGGGAATACGATCTGCCCGTTTTCCAGCCGCGGCCGGGCGATGTCGGGCTTGGCGTCGCCGTCTCCGCACGCCGATACCGCCGCCGCCACGACGAACGCCGCCGCCACGAGCGCCACGCGTTGTCGCACCAAGGCCATGCCCCCCTCCATGTCTTGTCCGCGCCGCGCCATCCTAGTTGGCTTCTCCGTCTAGACGGCCGATTCCGGCCTGCCAGGCGGCGAGCGCTTTCGCATGATCGTTTCTGACCGAGGCGGCGTCAATCTGGATCGCGCGCAGCGTACGCCGCGCATCGAGCAGGTCCATCACGCCTATGGCCCCGTTCTTGTAGGCGAATTCGGCCGAGTCGGCGGCCCGTTTCGCCTCGACCAGCAGCGATTCGTCGTAGCGCTGCAGGCGCTCGGCGGCGGCCTGCAGGTCGGAGAACGCCCGCGCAATCTCCGTCCGGGCTTGCGCGTGCACCTTGTCGAGCGCCTCCATCGCGGAGCTGTAGTCGACTTCGGCGCGCCGGATCTCGCCCTCGTAGTAGTAGCGGGCGAAGAGCGGGATGCTCACGAATGCTCCAAAGCTGCTGCCATTGCCCGCGCCGCTGCCCATCGCATACGAGGGGTTGATCGGATAGTGATCGTACGACACACCTACCGATACATCGCGGGTGCGAAGGCTCCGCGCCAGCTCGCGGGCGTTCTGCGCGGCCTCGAAGCGGCTCTTGGCCGCACGCACGTCCGGGCGCGCCTCGATAAGCTCGTCGACCGACCCGCCCGGGCGTCCCGAGTAGATCGACGGCCACGGGTCCACTGCGCGGATTCCTATCGCTCTGCCCTCTGCGCCGATCATGTAGGCGAGGGCGAGCTGGGCGCGGCGCTGGTCAGCTTCCGCCGCGCGCGCGTCGTTTTGCGAGCGCAGGGCATCGACGCGCAGGCGCGAGACGTCCGCCGCCGCGCTGTCGCCGGCCTTCAGGCGGAGCTCCGCAGCGCGCAACGATCCCTGGAACAGGGTGATGGTGTCGCGCGCGATGTCGACCTTGTCCTGCGCGAAGAGCAGGTCGTAATATGCGGACCTGAGCGCTAGACGCTGCTGTCGCTGCGCTTCGGACAGGTCCTCGGTGCTGGCCGATTCCAGGCTCTTCGCATTCGCGAGGCGCAGCTCGCGGCGGTCTCCGCGCTCGATCACCTGGTCGACGCGCACCGAGCTGTCCACGAATTTGTCGCGCAGCGAGCCCGGACCGACGCCCTGGGCGGGATTGAATGCGGTCACGCCCAGGCTCAGGGTCGGGTTGGGCCGCGCGCCGGCGGATAGCGTGCCCGCCCCGGCGGCCTCGACGGCGCGACGGGCGGCCTGGAGCTCGCGGTTTCGGGTTTGCAGGAGCTCTTCTGCCTGCGGCAGCGTGAGTGCCGTGAGGTCGACCGACTGGCCGACCGCGGCGAACGGCTGGGCCAGCGCAAGGCCCAACAGCATCCTGCCCACCACCGGGGATGTGAGCCTGGACATAGGGAGCGGAATTCTATTTAAATGTGCCTGACAACGGACTGACGGAAATCAAGAAAAACCCGGAAAAATCATGCTGATTCTGGGCATTGAGACCTCCTGCGACGAGACCGGAGCGGCTGTTTACGACGCTGCTCGGGGCTTGCTCGCGCACGCCTTGCATTCGCAGGTAGCACTCCACGATCCCTACGGCGGTGTGGTCCCGGAGCTCGCTTCGCGCGATCACATCCGGCGCCTGCTGCCGCTGGTGCGCTCGGTAGTGCGCCAATCCGGCGCCAGGGAATCGGACCTCGACGCCGTCGCATACACGCAGGGACCCGGACTCGCGGGGGCGCTTCTCGTCGGCGCCGCGTTCGCGAACAGCCTCGCTTTCGGGCTGGGCATCCCGGCGATCGGCGTGCACCACCTGGAGGGCCACCTGCTCTCGCCTCTCCTCGAGCCCGATCCACCGGCCTTTCCGTTCGTCGCGCTTCTCGTCTCCGGAGGGCACACGCAGCTGATGCGGGTCGGCGGCCTCGGCGACTACGAGATGCTCGGCGAGACCCAGGACGACGCCGCCGGAGAGGCCTTCGACAAGACCGCCAAGCTGCTCGGCCTGGGCTACCCGGGCGGGCCGGCGCTCGCCGCGCTGGCCGAGCGCGGCAAGCGCGACCGCTTCGCGTTTCCGCGCCCGATGCTCGACCGCCTCGAGAAGAACGGCGATCTGGATTTCAGCTTCAGCGGCCTGAAGACCGCCGTGGTGACACAGCTGCGCAAGCAGCCCGTGGACGGGCCTCTGCGGGCCGACGTCGCGGCGGCCTTCCAGGAGGCGGTGGCCGATGTGCTCGTCGCAAAATCACGCGCCGCGATCGAACGCACGGGCCTCGACAGGCTGGTCGTCGCAGGCGGCGTCGGCGCCAACACGCGCCTTCGCACTCTGCTCGACGCGGCCGCGGCGCGCGACGGCTTCAACGTGTTCTACCCGGCGATGGAGTTCTGCACCGACAACGGCGCGATGATCGCGCTCGCAGGCGCGATGCGTTTGCGGGACCGGCCTTCGTCCACGTCCGACTACCGCTTCGCGATCCACCCGCGCTGGGACCTGGCGGGGGTCTCCGCGCCGCGCTAGGCTTCCGCCTCCTTCTCGCCGATCTTGCGCTCCTTGCCGGCCGCGAGGCTCAGGAGATTGGCCTTGTGGCGCCACACAATCAGCACCCCGATCAGAGCGAGCGCGAGCACCGCGCTCCCCTGCAGCGACATGAAATAGGCGCAGGCCGGCGCGAGCGCGGCCGCGACGACGGACGCCAGCGATGCGTAGCGGAACACCAGCGCCATGAAAAGCCAAGTCGCCGCCCCCGCCACACCCAGCCAGGGGTCGAACGCGAACAGCACGCCGCCCGCGGTTGCCACGCCCTTGCCGCCCCTGAAGCCGAGAAAAACGGAGAACAGATGGCCCAGGACCACGGCGAGCGCGCACTCCGCCAGCCCCGGGCCGTCGACGCCGTAGCGCGCCGCGAGGAACACGGCGAGCCATCCCTTCCCGCCGTCGCCGGCGAGCGTGAGGAGGGCGGCGAGCTTCCTGCCGGTGCGCAGCACATTGGTCGCACCGGGATTGCCGGAGCCGTAGGAGCGCGGGTCGGGCAGCCCGAGCGCACGGCTCACGATCACCGCGAAGGGCAGCGAGCCGATCAGGTAAGCGATCAAGATAAGCGCTGCAGTGGCCATGGCCTACGCTAGAATTCGCGACGAGAGTTTAAGCGAAATCCCGCCTTGGACACCGTCTTCATCCGCCAACTGCGCCTCCTGGCCTGGATCGGGCTCTACCGTCACGAGAAGATCGCCCCCCAGACAATAGAGATTGACCTCGAGATCGCGCTGCCTCCGGACACCACCGTCTTCAAGTCGGGAAAAGTCGCGGATACCATCGATTACGGCGCCGTCGTCGAGCACATCCGTGCCCTCGTCGCGAAAGAGCGCTTCGGGCTGGTCGAGAGCCTCGCCGAACGCATCGCGGCCTCGATACTCGGGGAGTTCAAGTCGCCGCGCGTCAAGGTGAGCATCGCCAAGCTCGGAGTGCTGCGCGAAGCAAAGCAGGTCGGCGTGAGCATCGAGCGCAAGGCGAGTTGACTCAGGCCCTGGGATGGTGGTCCTGGTGCAGCTTTTTCAGTCGCTCGCGCGCGACGTGCGTGTAGATCTGCGTCGTTGAGATGTCCGCGTGGCCGAGCAGGAGCTGCACCACGCGCAGGTCGGCTCCGTGGTTGAGCAGGTGCGTCGCGAAGGCGTGGCGCAGCGTGTGCGGCGAGAGGGCCTTCCCGGGAATGGCGCGCGCGGCGCGCTTCTTGATCAGGTGCCAGAACGCCTGCCGCGTCATCGGCCCCCCGCGCGCGGTGACGAACACGTAGTCGCTCGCCCGCTTCTTGAGGATCGCCGGCCGGCCTTCTTTCGCGTAGCGCGACAGCCACGCGAGCGCTTCCTCGCCGAGCGGCACGACTCGCTCCTTGGAGCCCTTGCCGAAGACGCGCACTACGCCCATGTCGTGGCTCACCTCGGCGAGCTTGAGGCGCACCAGCTCCGAGACCCGCAGCCCGCTTGCGTAAAGGACTTCGAGCATTGCACGGTCGCGCAGCCCGAGCGGCGTTTCCGCGTCACCCTCGGCGAGGAGCGATTCCACGTCCTCCTCGGAAAGCACCTTGGGAAACCGCGGCGCCTTCTTCGGAGGGTCGAGCTTCAGTGTCGGGTCGATCTCGATTCGACGAGCACGCGCGAGAAACTGGTAGAAGCGCTTCAGGCTCGAGTGCAGGCGCGCCTGGGTGCTCGAACGGATGCCGTGCTTCTTTCCGGCGCCGCGCCGCGTCGAGCGCGCCGCCAAGTACGCGCCCAGATCGGCTTCGGTCGCCGACAGGAGCGAAGCCCCGCCTTGTCGCTCGTGCCATTCTCCGAACAGGCGCAGATCGCACCGGTACGACTCGAGCGTGTTTTTCGCCAGGCCGTCTTCGAGCCAAACGGCGTCACAGAATTCGTCGAGCAGGGCCGCGTTGTGCGCGTTCATCGCGCGGTCGCCGCCCCCTCGTGCGCGAGCAGCCAGCGCTTCACGGCCAGGTGGAACCCGCCTTCGCGGTGCGCGAAGCCCCCGATTCCGCTCGCCGCGAGCACGCGGTGGCAGGGGACCACCAGGGGTAAGGGGTTGGCTCCGCACGCCTGGCCTACGGCGCGCGGGGCGGAGCGCAGCTCGCGGGCCAGCTCGCCGTAGGTCCGGGTGTGGCCCGTTTCGATCTTGGCGATCTTTGCCCAGACGCGACGCTGGAAAGGGGTGCCGCTCTCGGCGAGCGGCAAATCGAAACGGAAATCCGGATCGTCGACGTAGCGCTCGATCTGCGCGCACGCTCGCTCGGCGAGGGGATCGGCCGGTGCGAGCGCTCTGGCGGACCGGGGAAGGTAGACGATTTCGGCGATCATCTCGCCGGCGGTGCGCACGCCGACGACGCCGAAAGGCGTCCTCAGGCGCGCCTGGTAGCTCTTGCGGCCTTCGCTCACGGCGCCATTGTACGTCCGGCAGGGCTTCAGGATCAGGAGGCGGCCTTGTTGCGGCGCATGAGCTGCGATCCGATCGCGAGTGCCATCAAGGCGATCCCTACCGTATCGCCGATCCCGCCAGGCCGGACGTGACCGAAACCCATGAAGAGCACTGCGAAGCGGTCGAGGAGCTGCCCGACCCAGTCGGAGAACACGAGAGCCAACCCCGCGGCGAGAAGCAGCCCGCGCTCAAGCACGTTGGTGCGCGCCAGCGCCCAACCCTGGACCGCGCCGGCGAACGCAGCGATGCCCAGGGCGGCGGTAATCGTGACGATCGCAATCGAGCCCCAGTCGGCGTTGCCAAGCGTCTTGATCGAGCCCGTAAGCAAAAGGCCCACGCCCGAAGGGTCGAGCACGAACGCGAAGGGCACGAGGAACGCTGGCATCGTGTATTTCCAGGACTGCAGCGTCGTGCGGTACGGATCGCCCCCAGTGATCGCGGCGGCCGCGAACGGCGACAGCGCGGTCGGCGGCGAAACCTCCGATAACACCGCGTAGTAGAAGATGAACATGTGCGCCGCGAAATCGGGGACGCCGAGCTTGATCAGCGCGGGTGCCGCGATCACCGCGCAGATGATATAAGACGCCGTCACCGGCACGGCGAGCCCGACGACCCAGACGATGAGCGAGGTGTAGATCGCGGTGAGCAGGAGCGAGCCCGCTGCGTAGTCGATGATGATGGCGCTGAACTTGAGGCCGAGCCCGGTGAGCGTCACCACACCGACGATGATCCCGGCGCCGGCGCAGATGACCGCGACGTTGAGCACGCCGATCGAGCCCGCCTCGAGCGCCTTGAAGAATTTCGACTGGAAGATGCCCTTCACGAGCGGCCCGCGGCCGCGGAAGAGGTCGTAGGAGAAGAGCGCGGTGTCGCGGTGCAGGAAGCTGGTCGCGAACGCGGTCACGGTCGCCCAGAACACCGAGAGCACCGGTGAGTAGCCGTACAGCATGAACGCGATGATCGATACCAGCGACAGGAAATGGAACCAATACTGCTTGGTGAGGCTCCACAACGATTCGACGTTGGTGAAGCGCACCTCGCTCATTCCGAACTTGCGCGCGTCGATTTCGACCATGAGGAAGAGCGCGAAGTAGTACAGCAGCGTGGGGATCGTCGCCATCAACAGCACGTCGAGGTACGAGATCTTCAGGAACTCGGCGATCAGGAACGCGGCGGCGCCCAGCACCGGCGGCGAGATGATTGCGCCGAGGCCCCCGGCTGCGAGCAGGCCTCCGGCCGCGTTCTTGCCGTAGCCCGCCTTGACGAGCATCGGGTAGGCGACCGAACCGAGCGTTACCGTGGTGGCGACGCCGCTGCCCGAAGGGCCGCCTAGAAGAAAGGATGCGAGAACCACGGTACGGCCGGCGCTCGTCGACTTGCCGCCCATCGCCGAGAAAGAGAAATCGATGAAGAACTTGCCCGCGCCGGAAAACTGGAGGAACGCGCCGTAGATCGTAAACAGAATGATGAGCGACGACGCGACGTCCACCGCCACACCGAAGATCCCTTCGAGCGTCATGTACAGGTGGCCGACCAGGCGCCCGAGCTCGTAGCTGCGGTGCGCCCACGAGCCGGGAAGATATTCCCCGTAAAACGCGTAGAGGACGAAGGCGATCACGACCGCTGGCATCACCCAGCCAGAGGCGCGGCGCATGCCTTCGAGGATCAGGAGGACGAACGCGATTCCGAACACGATGTCCCAGGTGTTCGGCGACGTGTTGCGGTCCCAGAAGTCGTCGCCGCCGTTCAGGACGTACGCGATCACGGCGACGCCCGCAAGAGCGGCGACCCAGTCCCACCACATGATGCGGTGCCGGTAGCGCTTCGACACCGGAAAAACGAGGTAGACAAGGAAGAGCACGAAGCCCACGTGCACCGGGCGCAGCGTCTGCGTCGGCACGATCGCGTACGCGGTGTAGAGGTGGAACACCGACATCACCACCGCGACCGCAGTGACGAATATGCCGAGTGCCCCGCGCAGCTTGTTGCTGGCGCCTTCCTCGGCCTCGATGTATTCCTCGGCCTTCTTCAGCGCCTCGGCATCGATCACCGGCTCGTCCGGCGGCTTTCGTCCGGCAATCTCGCTCACGCGCTCTCCCTCGGCGCGCATGCTAGCACGGCGGCGCCCGCAAAAAACGGATTGTCAGCCTATTTGAGCTTGACGCCCCGCTCGGTGAAGTACTTCACCGCCCCCGGATGGAACGGGATCGGCGACGCGGCGGCCTTCTGGTTCTCGAGCAGGAAATTCTCCGATTCCTTGTGCACAGCGACGAGGTCCGCCTTGTGGTCAAAAATCGTCTTCACGATGTTGTACGCGGTCCGGTCGCTCAGGTTCTCGTTCGAGACCAGAATGTTCCACACCGTCGCCTGCTTGTTGTCCGCATCCATGCCCTTGTACATCGCCTTCGGGATGACGTCTTCCGAGTAGAGCGGGCCGTACTTCTTGTTCATCGCGGCGACAGTGTTCGCGTGATCGATCATCTTGATCTTGATTCCGGGCGTGTTCGCCAGGTCGGTGACCGCCGCGGTCGGGAGGCCTCCGACCCAGAAGAACGCGTCGATCTTGCGGTCCTTGATCGCATTCACCGATTCGGCCACGCCCAGGCGCTCGCGCGTCATGTCCTTGTCCTTGTCCAGGCCGGCGGCCTCGATCACGCGGAAGGCCATCACCTCAGTCGCGCTGCCGGGCGAGCCGGTCGAGACGCGCTTGCCCTTCAGGTCGGCGATCTTGGTGATCCCCGTGCCCTCGATCGTGACGACGTGCATGCGGTTGGGATACAGCACCATCAGCGTGCGCAGCGGCACCTTGGTGCCCTTGAACTTGTCCTCGCCGCGATACGCGTCCTGCCCTGCGTCGGCCATCGAGAACGCGATATAGGCCTTGCCGGTGGCGATCAGCTTGAGGTTGTCGACCGAGCCGCCGGTCACCTCGGCCGTCGCCTGCATGCCCGGCACGTACTTGGACAGTATGTTGGCCATCCCCCCGCCGATCGGGTAGTACACGCCGCCCGTGCCTCCGGTGGCGATCGACAGGCTGTACTTCTCCTGCGCGAGCGCGCCGCCTCCAACCGCGAGCGCGAAGCCGAACAGTGTGGATCCAAGAAGTCTCATCGAGCTTCCCTCCTAAAGAGTATTAGTAGTCTCTGATGCAGCGCGGCGGTGGACCGCCGTTGTTTCGCGGATTATCCGCGCGACGCGCCCCGGCGCCAAGGGGCCCGATCTACTTCGCGAACAGCCTGCCGATGTCCTTGAATGCCTTGAATTCGAGCGCGTTGCCGCAGGGGTCGAGGAGGAACATCGTCGCCTGCTCGCCCACCTCGCCCTTGAAACGCACGTGGGGCTCGATGACGAACTCCTGCCCGGCCGCCTTGAGCTTCGCCGCGAGCTGCTCCCATTCGCGCATTGGCAAAATGGCACCGAAATGGCGCACCGGCACGTTGTCGCCGTCCACGGCGTTCGTGCTCTTGTGGCCGGCCTCACCGGGCGCGAGGTGCGCAACGATCTGGTGGCCATAGAAGTCGAAATCCATCCAGTCTGGGGCCGAGCGCCCTTCCGCGCAGCCGAGCAGCCCGCCGTAGAAGGCGCGCGCCTTCTCGAGGCTGGTCACCGGGAAAGCGAGATGGAACAGTGGCAGCGCGGCCATGCGCTTATTGCGGGCTCAGTCCCGCGAGATAGTCGACCAGGATCTCGATGTCCTTTGCCGTGAGCGGTTCCGCCGCGGCGGTCATGTTTCCGTCGAGATCGGCACGCTGCCGCGCCTTGAACTTGCGCAGTTGGGCGAGCATGTACTCGTATTGCTGCCCGGCGAGGCGCGGGATGTGCTGCTGGCCGCGCAGCGCGGGGCCGTGGCACTGCACGCAGTTGAACTGCTGCGCGAGTTTCGGCCCGGCGGCGGCGTTATCGGGTGAGGTCTTGTGCGTCGGGGCCGCGGCCTTCTGCTGGGAGAAATAGGCGGCGAGCTCGTTCATCTCCTTGTTGCTGAGCTTTTCCGCCATCGGCGACATCTGGGGATCCTTGCGGTTGCCCTCGCGGAACTGAAACAGCTGGATCGAGATGGATTGCTCTGGCTGCCCAGCGAGCGAGGGATTCGCGGGGATCGCCGAATTGCCCTCGGGACCGTGACACGCAGCGCACAGCTGCGGGTCGGCGGCGAGCGCCGTTGCGGAGATCAAAAAACAAAGCGCGGCGGCACACGCCGCCGCGCCCGCGTTGCGAAATGACCGTCTCACTTCTTGGCGTAGCTGACGCGGTAGAGAATGCCGTTGTAGTCGTCGGAAAAGAGCAGCGACCCGTCCTTCATCTGCAGCACGTCCACCGGCCGGCCCCACATCGGCGGATCGGCCTTCTCGTCCTGGAGAAACCCGGTGAGGAACAGCTCCATCTTCGTGTTGCCGTTCGCGTCGACGGTTACGCGAACCAGGTCATAGCCCTGCTTGGTGGTGCGATTCCACGAGCCGTGTCGGGCGATGATCATGCTGTTCTGGTACTCCGCCGGGAACATCTT
>Ga0137410_10000278_pt1 | contig 36413 bp, 27 predicted proteins | sample CZODoug1_16funga_FD_108878 | JGI IMG/M metagenome (GOLD analysis project Ga0137410, IMG submission 108878) | Vadose zone soil fungal communities from Angelo Coast Range Reserve, California, USA - CZODoug1_16fungal (Illumina Assembly) | ecosystem: Environmental > Terrestrial > Soil > Vadose zone... | reverse complement strand
CACGAACGTCGCGTCGCGCGTCTTTTTCACGAGCTCGGCGACACGGTCCATCGCCCAATCGAGGTCCACTTCCTCCCACTGGCGCGCGCCCGGCTTGCGGTGCAGCACCGTGGTCGCGCGGTTGGGATTCTTGTGGAGCTGGTAGATGGCGGCGCCCTTGGGGCACAGCGCGCCCTGGCTGTGCGGGCTGCGGGGATCGCCCTCGATGTTGACGATCGCGCCGTCGATCGTGTGGACGATCGTGGCGCACCCGACGGAGCAGTAGGGACACACGCTCGGCGTCGCTTTCGCGTCCTTGATGCGCAGCGCTTGAGCGCGGGCGGTCGCGACGTCGAGCGACAGACCCAGCCCGACCAGCGAGCCGAGCGCCGTGCCCACCCCGCCGACGGCGGACGCCCGGAGGAAGTCGCGACGTGAAACGCTGGTGAGGGGCTGCATGAGGCGGAATTCTAGCGACAGCCGTGCCACTTCGCGAGCATGCCGGGGGGCTCGCGCCACAACGAAACTTCGTGGTTCGCGACGGCTTGCCCTACACCCTGCAGATCGAGACGGCCGTTGTGATTACCGGCGAGTAAACACCGCGCGCCATGCGTGGTCCTGCGCCGTCCACGTGAAATGATCGTGGTCGAGCACGGCCAGGGTGGAAAACGGCGCCGGGGGAGGCTCACCCGCCCCGGGCGAGATGGAAATCGCGTAGAACGTGATGCTCGGCTGGGCATCGTCCAGGATGCCGGTCAGGAGCTCGGGCGCCGACCCCACGTTGTAGACCGAGGTACTGAAGAAGCGATCGCTCACGGGATCGAATCCGACGAGGCCCTGGCCCTGCACCTGGGAGTGGTCGAGCACTTCGGTCCATTCCAACCGCAGGTCGTCGAACAGCGCCTTCAGGACGCGGATGCCCGACACGTCGGGCGTCCCGCTGAAGTTCCCGGCGAACCAGATCTCGAACCGCCACGAGCCGACCAGGTCGCCGAGTATGCCGCGGGCTGGCTGCGCGTGGGACGGGGGACGCGCGACCGTGGCGGTCGGTCGGCTCCGTCCGCTCGCCTCCTTGGCGCCCTGGGCGGCGAGCCCCGGCGCGAGTGCCGCGGCGGCGGCCAGCACGCACCCGGCGACCCCTGCGGACCTGCGAACCCGGCCGTTGCCCATGGTGTTATAACAACCCTTCATGCTATAATGTGTAGGTGGCTATAATACCTATACGTGTTATATATCGCAAGGAGGCGAAATGCCACAGTATCGGGGCCAGAAAGTCCGCTTTCGGCGTAGAGGCATGCTCCGCCTGCGGTTGCGACAACTGCTCGAAGCGCGCGGCCTGTCGGCGTATGGGCTCGCCAAGTTCACCGGCCTCAGCCTGAACACGATCTACCGGCTGACCCGTCCGAGTGGACGGTTCAGCCTGATTCGGGCCGATACGATCGAGCGCTTGTGTGGCACCCTGCGGGTGAGCCCCAGCGAGCTGTTCGAGTACAAGAAGCCCACGGCGTAGGGGATGCGGCGCCTCCGCTCGCGGGACGCGTGACCCTGTCCCTCGTGGAGGGGCCCGTGTAGCGTTTGCGGCGATGCAGGACGCGCACGAGTTCCTCAGGTCCCTGACCGTCGTGCTGGCGATGGAGCGGGTGACGTCCTGGCGGTGGCGGGCGCCCACGAAGCGATCGAGGCGGCGAGGGGCGGCCCTCCTGGAGTCGAGTCCGCCAACCACCGTTACGGATTCTCGCGCGCGCAACGAAAGGTCGTGATCGCTCCTATATTCCCGCTCCGTGACGACAGATCTCCCGAGCGACCTCCAAGCCGCCGTTGCACAGCGCTACGAGCTCCGCCGCGTGCTCGGCCGTGGAGGCATGGCGACGGTGTATCTCGCGTACGACGGCAAGCATCGACGCGAAGTCGCCCTCAAGGTGCTGCTCCCCGGCCTCGCCGCATTCCTCGGCGTCGAGCGGTTCTTGAAGGAGATCCAGATCGCCGCCGGCCTCACCCACCCGCACATCCTCGCGCTGCACGACTCGGGCGAGGCAGGCGGCTTCCTCTATTACGTCATGCCGTACCTCGAGGGCGGGTCGCTGCGCCAGCGACTCGCGGGCGGGCGACGCCTGAGAATCGGCGAGGCGCTGGCCATCGCGGCGCCGGTGGCTGACGCGCTGTCGTACGCGCACCGGATGGGCGTCTTTCACCGCGACATCAAGCCCGAAAACGTGCTGTTCTCGCAAGGTCACCCGATCGTCGCGGACTTCGGCATCGCCAAAGCGATCAGCACCGCCGGTGGGGCGAACCTGACCCGCACGGGGTTCCCCGTCGGCACGCCCGGCTACATGAGCCCCGAGCAGGCGGCCGGCCTCACCGACCTGGACGAGCGAACCGACGTGTACAGCCTCGCGGTCGTGATCTACGAGATGGTCGTGGGCGAGGTCCCCGGCCGCTGGCCCACGGAAGAGGCGGTGCGGACCGGTCGGTTCCTCGAAGCGTCGGCCGTGCACCGCAGCCGGCTGACCGAGGTGGGCAGCGGGGCCGAGGCGGCGCTGGTGCGAGGCCTCGCCATACGACACGACCAACGCGCGCCGACTCCGGCTGCCTTGATCGACGATCTCACCGGCGCGGGAGGAACGCGGCGACGGTACAGCGGGGGCGAGGTGCAGGAAATCGTGAAGCGAGCGACGGAGCTCGAGGTCAGCACGCCGACCGCGAGCGGCGCCATGACGATCGGCGGCGTCGAGGACCTGGCGGCCGAAGTCGGGATCGCGCCCGACACGGTCCGGGCGGCGGCGGCCTCGCTGCGCCCGTCGGGCGGCGTGTCGGTCGCCTCGGTTCAGCCGCCCATCCGGTCGAACCCCTGGATCGGGGGTCCGACGAGGATCGCGGTAGAGCGCATCGTCGAAGGCGAGGTCCCCGAGAGCGAGTACTCGGTCATGGTCGATGAGACGCGGCGCATGCTGCAGAACGTCGGGCAGGTGAGCCAGCTCGGCCGATCCTTCTCCTGGGTCGCCTCCCCCGGCGCGACCCAGCGGAGGCTCGAGATCATGGTGTCGGTCCGGGGCGGCCGGACGCGCATCACGATTCAGGAGAATTTCGGTCCCCTGATCGGCGCAATCTTCGGCGGTGTTGGGGGAGGGATGGGCGGAGGCGGGGTCTGGCCGGTGATCGGCATTTTCCTCGGCGTGTTCCACCTCCCCGCGAGCGCCATCGCGGCGATCATCCCTCTGTGGCTGGTGACGACCTATGCCACGGCCCGGACCGTGTATCACCGCAGCAGCGGGCGGCGGGTGCGGGAGCTGGAGGCCGTGGCGGACCGGCTGGAGGCGCTCGCGCGCGAGCTGGCGCCCGCCGGGCCGGCGCTGCGCCCTCCGTCCGGAGCCTAGCGGCTCCACCCGTTCCCTGCTCAGCGCAACAGGTGTGAGACCGCGTAGATCGCGAGCCCGACCAGGCCGCCGACGAGGGTGCCGTTGATCCGGACGAACTGCAGATCTCTCCCCACCGCGAGCTCGAAGCGGCGCGACGTCGCCTCAGCGTCCCACCCTGCGACGGTCTGGGCGATCAGGTCCCCGATCTCGTGGCGATACCGCTCCACCACCGTGGCCGCGAGGTCGATCACCACGTCGTCGATCTCGGCGAGCAAGGCCTCGTTGGTGAGCAGCGCCGCGCCGAACTCGCTGAGGCCGCGCTCCAACGGCCCGGGCGCCCGTCCTCCATCCGCCCGGGTCGCGTAGGCGACGATAGCGCGCCGGGTCGCTTCCCACAGCCGAGTTGACAGGTCGGCGAGAGACGGGTCCGCGAGCCATTCTTCTTTCAGCGCCTCCGCCTTCGCGATGACGTCGGGGGCATGCTGCAGGCGGTCGACGAAGTCGCGCAGCGCGGTATCGAACGCCGCCCGCAGGGGGTGATACGGATCGGCGCCGATGTCCCGCAACAGGCTCTCCACGGTCCCGATGATGCGCTGGAAGATCTGGTCGTCCACGACGCCGGGCACCCACCAGGGGCTCTCCGCCCGCACCTTGTCCCGGATCACATCCCGGTTGTCGCGCACCGCCTCCGCGGCGAGGCGGACGGCCTCATTGAGCAGCGCCTGATGGCGGTCGTCGGCGAGGACCAGCGCCAGGGTCTTGCCGAGCGCCGGCGCGACGCGCGTCGCGCGGAGCCGGGCGCTCACGACCTCATGCACCAGCGCCCGGACCTCTTCGTCCGGCAGCGCCTCGAGCGTCTTCGCGAGACCGCCCGCGATCTGGCGTGCGATGCGCCGGCTGTGCTCGGGATCGGCCAGCCACCGGGCCGCCCGCTCGGCAGGCCGCACCGCCCGCAGGTTGGCCGCGATGACCTCGCGAGACAGGAAGTGATTCTGCACGAAGGTGCCGAGGATCCGCCCGATCCGCTCCTTGCGGGTCGCCACGATGGCAGTGTGCGGGATCGGAAGCCCGAGCGGATGCCGGAACAGCGCCGTAACCGCGAACCAGTCGGCGAGTCCGCCCACGAGCGATGCCTCAGCCGTGGCGCGTACGTAGCCGAGCCAGGGATACTGGCCTTCGAACGCGCTCGCGCCCGCGAACACGGCGGCGGCGAGCGCCAGAAGCCCGGTGGCGCGTCGCTTCATCGCGTCGAGCTGCGCCTGACGCACCGCGTCGTCGGGCCGCGACCACGAGGAAGCGGCGGGGGACGAGGGTGGTGACACCGGCGTCACGGTCACGGAGCAATGATAACGGATTCGGTGTGGCGTCGACGCAGCACCACCGTGACGCGACGGGGCTGGTCCCGCACGTTCGGGCGCGCCGACCGCTTCGGCCCGCTTGTTGCTGTGTTGCTGCACAGATCCCTATGACCACCACCGCCCCGGCTCCGCCCCTGATCCTGATCGCGGCCAATCCGGAGCACTCGCTCGCGAGCGTGTTCACGGGCAGGCCCTACGCCGTGGTCCAGGTGCACACCGGCACCCTGGCGGTCGAGTGGGTGGGTGACGTCCGGCCGGACATGATCATCCTCGACGTCGACTTGCCGGACATGTCGGGCATCGACGCGTGTCGGTTGCTGCACAGCGATCTGCGAATCGGGCACACGGTCCCAACCCTCATCCTCGCTCCCAACAAGCCCACGCCGGAACAGCGGGTTGCCGCCCTGCGGGCCGGCGTCTGGGATTTCATCTCGTACCCGCCGGACCCCGCGGAGCTCTTGCTCAGCCTCGAGACATACCTGCAGGCGAAGCGGAACATCGACGTCGCGCTCGCGGGGCTGGTGGATCCGGCGACGGGCCTGCACACTCGGCCCGCCCTGGCGCGCCGGGCCCGGGAGCTCGGAGCGCTGATGTCGCGTGGGCGCGGGGCGCTCGCCTGCGTGGTGTTCGCCGTGGACGCCGATACGGCGGACCCCAAGGTGGGGAGCGTCGTGGCCCGCAGCGCACGAGTGTCCGATGTCGTGGGCGCGTTGAGCCCATCCGAATTCGTCGTGCTCGCGCCCGCTACCGATCACGCCGGCGCGGTCAAGCTCGCCGAGCGCATCGGCGGTGCCTTGCGTGAAGTGGTCGGCGCGAGCAGCGCCGTCGCGCCCGCGTCGGCGCTCCAGGTCGGCTACGACGCCGTAACGAACCTGAAGTATTCGCCCATCGACCCCGTCGCTTTGCTCTTGCGAGCCACGACCGCGGTCCGATTCGGCACACCAGAGCCGGGCTGCGCCTGGATGCGTCGTTTCGACGAAGCCAAGACGTCGGGCCCGGAGGCAGGGGCCGCGCCACGGACCACGCCGTCCGGATTCTTGCTCAGCAACAAGGGAACCGGCGTATGAAACCGACGGGTCTCTGGCCGGCCCTCCTGCTCGGTGCCGCCAGCGCGCTCATCCTCGGCTGTGGGGATCGCTCACCGCTGGGCGTGGCCTCCCAGGCGCCGACACCGCACAGCGACCTGATCGGCGGCCTCCTCGCGCCGACGGGCCTGCTCACGTGTCGGCCGCTGCCGTACGACTCCACGATCCAGACCGTCGGGCCCGATGGGGGCACGATTCAGATCGGCCCGCACGCGCTCGTCATCCCGGCGGGCGCACTCCTGTCTCCGACGATGATCACCGCCGTCGTGTCGTCCGGCCCGGTGAACGCCGTTCGCTTTCAGCCCGAAGGCCTGCAATTCGAACGGACCGCGTACCTCACGATGAGCTACGCGAACTGCAATCTGCTCGGCTCGCTCGCCCCGAAACAGATCGCTTACACGACGGACGCGCTCGGCATCCTCGAGTACCTGGCCTCGGCGGACAACCTGTTCGCCCAGCAGGTCACCGGGGAGCTGCACCACTTCTCCGAGTATGCCATCGCCTGGTAAGACTGACCAGATCGCGCCCGCTCATGCGGCCGGGCCGCCCGAAGGGCGGCGTGCCGCCGACTTGCTCCATGAAGGGCGAGAGCGAGAGCGCGTGGCGTGTCTCCCCGAGGCGGGCGCGTTCTACGAGGCCGCGGTCGCGGCGGCCGAGCGCCGCGGCGAGCGCACGGTCCTGGCCGAAGCGCTGCGGCGGCTCGCGGTGGTCCGGCGCCATCGCTCGGAGGTCGCGTCCGCCACGGCACTGTGCAAAAGGAGCTACGAGGTGGCGCGGCAGGCGGGCAACGACTTGCTCGCGGCCGAAGCACTGAACACGCTGGGCGGCCTGCACCTCTCGGCCGGCGCACCGGACGACGCGCGCCGCGTGTTTCTCGAGGCCCTCGAGCTCGGGAGATCGAGCCGCGAGGTGCGCGCGCGCGTGGAGCAGAACCTCGGTATCCTCGCGAACATCCGGGGCGAGCTCCACGAAGCCATCGCACGGTACGAGCGGTCGCTCGACGCGTACCGGGACTGCGGCGACGAGCACGGCTGCGCGCTCGCCTACCACAACCTCGGGATGGTGAGCGCGGACCGAGGATGGCTCAACGCGGCGGACTGTTACTTCCGGGAGAGCCGCGCCCTCGCCGAGCGGGTCGGCGACGCGTATCTGCGGGGCCTCTGCCTCGTCAATCACGCCGAGGTGGACGTGACGCGCCAGCGCTTCGAGGACGCGCGGCAGAAGGCGGAGGATGCCCTGGCGGTGTTCGACCAGCTGGGTGCGAAGAGCGCCAAGGGGGAGGCATATCGCGTGATCGGCATGGTGTACCGCGAGACTGGCCGTGTCGTGCTCGCCGAGTCGCGACTCCGCTCCGCCATCGAGCTGGCAGTCGCCGCGGGCGCAGTGCTGGGCGAAGCGGAGGCCTCCCGAGAGCTGGCCCTGCTGTATCAAGCGATGGGACGGAACCAGGAAGCCCTGCGGCTGCTCCACACCGCGTCCCGCTTGTTTCGGCAGCTGGACGCCCGCGTCGACCTGGTCCACGTGGGCGGGAAGATGGCAGAGCTCAAAGGGGCCTACCTGGCCGTGGTGCGCGCCTGGGGCCAATCAATCGAATCGAGCGACAGCTACACGTTTGGCCACTGCGAGCGGGTGGCGCAGAACGCCGCGGCGATGGCGCGGGTGCTGGGGCTCGACGACCACGACGAGACGACGGTGGTCTTGGGCGCCTACGTCCACGACGTTGGCCAGCTGCGGATTCCCCACGAGCTGCTTCGCAAGCCGGGGCCGCTCACCCGCGAGGAGCGCGAGGTGGTGCAGATGCACCCGATCTGGGGGGTCGAGCTGCTGGCGAACGTCGAGTTTCCTTGGGACCTAAAGGCCGTCATCCGCTGCCACCACGAGAGGTACGACGGGACCGGCTACCCCGACCGGCTCAAGGGCGATGCGATTCCACTCGCCGCGCAGATCGTCGGAATTCTCGACGTCTACGACGCGCTCACGACCGCCCGGGCGTACCAACCTGCGCGGACGACGGACCAGGCGCTCGCAGAGCTCACACGGTACCGGAGCTGGTGGTCCGACCCAGTGTTCGAAGCATTCCTGAAGGTGTGCCCGCCCTCACCGCCCGCGGGCCCGCACTGACCCGCAAGGCGCGCCCGCTCGTCCGCAGTCGCGGCGGCCAGCGCCTCCCGCAGAAGCGCACAGGCCTCACCTTGAAGCGGGCCGATGGTCACCGCCGCCTCGAGCATCCGAAGCGCGCGAGTGGGTGACCCGTTCGCGAGATAGGCTCGCGGCTCGTAGAACGCCAGGTGGACGAAGACCCGCGCCAGCAGACGCCGCGCGCTGGCTGCTTCCAAGGTGTCGCCCCGCTCGGCGGTCCGCTGCAGCTCCGCGATACGGAGCTTTCCCGCCAGGGCCTCGAGGGTCGGCGGCTCCTGCTGCGAGCGCGCCCACGCAAGGATCTTCGGGAGCTCGATGCCCTGGTGCAGGTCGCGCTCGGCCAGTCGGCGCGCCTCGGCCTCGTACTTGGCCAGGACGGCGCTGCGCCGCAGCGCCGCGGCCCCGCCCGCGGCGACGCGCGCCTCGGGCCACCGCGCATAGTCGCGCGCGATCGCGTCCTCGAGCCGTAACGCTTCCGCCCAGCGGCCCACCCGCTCGAGGTCCGCCGCCCGCGCCACTTCCTCCGCGAGCCGGGCGCGCACCCAACCCGAATCCATCATTCGAAGCCCGCCGAGCATGGCGCGCAGCTCCAGCCAATCGAGCGCATCGCCGCACACCTCCGGCGGGGGCCAGCTGTGCGGTCCTTCGAACGCCACGAAGCGGAACGGTACCCGGGTGGCCCGGAACCGGTCCGCCATGGCGAGCACTTCCTCGTAGTTGAAGTCCCGCGTTCCGGCGGAGCCGAAATACGCAAATGTTGAATCACCCGCGAACGCCGTCTCGGGACCTCCCAGCGCGAACCCCAGCGCACCACCCACAGCGATCACCCCTGCCACGTGGCCGCGGAGCACGACGGCGAACCCCAATGCCGCCCGCGCCGTGCCGGAGAAGCCCGCCAGGTACAACCGGGTCGGGTCGAGCGACGGGCGCGCCTGCGCCCACGCAAGCATCGCGTTCACGGCGTTGACGTTGGGCTCGGGCGGACCGTCGCTCAGCGTGTTGTACGAGCTCAGAATGACCCAGCCGAGCCGGGCAGCGCGATCCTGAAACAGCTGGAGGCCGAGCAGGGCCCGCCCCCGCGGGTCGAGCACGAACAGCACCGGCCACCGGCGCTCGGTCGTGTAGCCAGGTGGAAAGTAGAGGGCGAAGCTTTGCGAGGTGTCGGTGGCGCTCCTGACCCGCTCCTCCAGGCGACCGGGAGGCGCCTGGGCGGCAGCGGGGCGCGCGTACAAGAGGAAGAAGCCGGCAGCCGCGAGCATCCACGAGCGCATGTCTCACCTCGGAGTCGATCCTCGGTGCGGCGACAGCCTTGTATGAGAAGCTAGCCGGTGGAAGGCGACGGAGTATGTCGCTCCGTCATAACGGCCTCAGATGGGCGCCTTGACGAGAGACCGGACGCGGAACGCCACGACGAGCTGCACGACGCCGATCGCCAGCGCGAACCATGCGATGAAGGCGAGGACGGCCTCCACTGTAGCGCGTGGGAAAGCGACCGCCGCGATGGCGAGCCCCAGAGTCAAGATGCCGCCGACGATCGCCCAGCGCGGCGACCCGCCCATAGTCTTGATGACCCGCGCTAGGAGCAGCTGCGCGGTCCCCGCGAACAGCATCCACAGGGCCACCGATACGACGATGTATGCAATCGACAAGCCCGGTTGCAAGATGGCGAGGGCACCGAACGCGACACTGATCACGCCCTGGATGAGGAGCATCCACCAGCGGTCGAACAGCGGACGAAGCCGGAAGGCATAGACCAGCGCGACGACGCCGTCGACCAGGGCATACGCGATGATGAAAGCCATCAGGACCAATAGGGTCGCGCCCGGCGACAACAGCGTGATCACCCCGAACGCCACGGCCGCGATACCCCGCAAGAGGAACAGCCACCAGTGATGGCGTACCGCGGATGCGATTTGATCGGGCAGCATCGCTCGGAGTTACCGCCCGGGTCCGGGTCAGTCAAGGGTCATATCCTTGTGTCGGCCTCTCCTCGGGGCCTAATTACTACCAACCGCAGGCATCACCGCAGGACAGGAGGCAAACCCCGTGAACATCCGAATTCCCTGGCTCGCGCTCGGTGCTGTGATAGTACTCCCGGTCGCCACGCGCGCGCAGACCGGTCACGCGAAGGTCAAGATCGTCGCGCCCGCGAACGGCGCCACAGTCAGCGGACCGGTGACGGTCATTCTCCAAGCGACCGGGGTGGAGATCGTCCCCGCTACAGTCGAGCGGCCCGGGACGGGACACCATCACCTGTTCGTCGACCATGACTTAACGCCCGTCGACGACACGATTCCTCGAGGAGTGACCGGCATCCTTCATCTCGGCCGGGGGCAGACCGAGTTCGTGCTCGATTCCCTCGCGCCTGGCCCCCATCGCGTGATCGCCGTCGTGGCGAACTGGAAGCACGTTCCCCTGAAGCCGCTCGTGGTCGACACGGTGCGCTTCACGGTCAGGTAGAGGACGAGATGAGCCGCGCCCTGGTGCTCGCGCTCGCGCTTGCGTCCCTCACCCGCAGCGCGAGCGCCCAGAGCAGCTCCAAAGGATGGAACCCGATGAACTTCCACAAGCCGAGCGACGCCGAGCTGCGCCGCACGCTCGCGCCGCGGCAGTACGAGGTGACCCAGCACGAGGCCACTGAGCCGCCGTTCCACAACGAGTACTGGGATAACCACCAGCCGGGGATTTATGTGGATGTCGTGTCCGGTGAGCCGCTCTTCAGCTCGCTCGACAAGTTCGACTCCCGCACGGGCTGGCCGAGCTTCACCAAACCGCTCGAGACGGGCAATGTCCGCGAGCACGTCGATCGGTCGCTCTTCACGGTGCGCACGGAAATCCGGTCGGCCCACGCCGACTCTCATCTGGGCCACGTGTTCGACGACGGGCCCCCGCCCACGGGGTTGCGTTACTGCATGAACTCGGCGGCACTGCGATTCATTCCGGTCGACCGCCTCGAGGCGGAAGGGTACGGCCGGTATCTCCCGCTGTTCCAAACGGCGGTGACGAAGGATCCGACGCGGGAAAAATGATCCTTGAACCGCCGCGACGACGTCACAGCTCCAGCTGCCAAGTCTCGGAGACCAGGTCTTTGCCGAAGCTGTGGTTGCGGTCCCTGCGCACGACGCGGAAGCCCGCCGCCTGGTACAGGCGCCGGGCCGCGCGCAGCTCGCTCTGGGTCCAGAGGGTGATCTTGCGGTAGCCGGTCTGGCGCGCGAACCGCACGCATTCGCTCACCAGACGGGTCCCGAGGCCCGACCCCCGCGCCTTCGGCTCCACCAGCAGCAGGCGCAGCTGGGCCACGCTCTTCGATCGTTCGACGAGGAACACCGAGCCCACCACCTCGTCGCCCTGCTCCGCGATCCAGCACCGCTCCCGTTTCGCGTCGTAACGCTGGATGAAGTGCGCCACGATCTCGGCCACGAGCGCCTCGAACTGCTCGTTGTAGCCGTATTCCTGGGCGTACACGGCACCGTGCCGGTGCACCACCCAGCCCAGGTCGCCCGGCGACGGCGGCCGGAGCAGGAAGGCAGCCGGAGGCGGAGACTCCGCGCGGTCCTCGAGCAGCCGCTCGATGGTCCGCATCGCGCCCACCACGCGCGCTTGCGCGCCGGGGGACAGACCGCCGAGCATCGCGGCCACCTCGTCGTGCGAGCGAGCGTTGAGCGGCGCGAAGACCTTGCGGCCCTGCGCCGTGAGGGAGAGGTGGCTCTGCCGACCGTCGGCCGCGGAGCGCGTCTTGAGGAGCAGCCCGCGCCGCTCGAAGCCGCGCAGGATGCGGCTCAAGTAGCCCGCATCGAGCCCCAGATCGCGGCCCAGCAGCGTCGCGGTCGGCTGGTCGCGGTGGGCGAGCTCGTACAGCACACGCACCTCCGTCAGCGAGAACGGGCTTTTATACGCCCCCTCGCGCAGCACACCGACGTGCCGGGTGTAGAACCGGTTGAAGCGGCGCGCCGCCTCCACCCGCTGCTCCAGCTCGCGCGGCGCCATGCCGCCAATGTTCGCGAGATACTTGACTCTGTCAAGTACTACCTCTGGCCCCCGCCCTGCTTAGATTCCGCAGACTCTCATGGCCGACGCCCCGACCCGATCCCCCAAGAAGACCATCACGCCCGGTGCCTGGCAGGAGGCGCGGGCCCTCGTGTACGCGCACCGCGGCCGCCTGGCCGTGGGGCTCGCGCTGATGCTCGTCAACCGGCTCGCCGGCCTGGTCCTGCCCGCCTCATCCAAGTGGGTGATCGACCGGGTCATCAACCAGCATCACCCGGAGCTGCTGTTGCCGCTCGCCTTGGCGGCCGGCGGCGCCACAATCATTCAGGCCATCACCGGCTTCGGCCTGTCACAGATCCTGGGCGTAGCCGCCCAGCGCGCGATCACGGACATGCGCCGCACCGTGCAGGCGTACGTGCTCCGCCTGCCGATCAGCTACTTCGACTCGACCAAGAGCGGGATCCTGATCTCCCGCATCATGACCGACGCCGAGGGCATTCGGAATCTGGTGGGCACGGGGCTGGTGCAGCTGGTGGGCGGTCTGGTCACGGCCGCGATCGCGCTGGGCGTGCTGTTCTACCTGAACTGGCGGCTCACGCTGATCGCGATCCTCATCCTCGGCTGCTTTGGAGGCGGGATGGCGTACGCGTTCGCGAAGCTGCGGCCGCTGTTCCGCGATCGAGGCAAGCTCAACGCGGACGTGACGGGGCGGCTGGGCGAGACGCTCGGCGGCATCCGGATCGTCAAGGCGTACCGCGCGGAGCGGAGCGAGCGGCTCGTGTTCACCCGGGGAGCCAACACGCTGTTCCGCAACATCGCCACCACCATGACGGGGATCTCGGCCGTGGGTGCCTTCGCCACCGTCATTATCGGTGCGATCGGAATCCTGATGATCCTCGAGGGCGGACACGCCATTCTCTCCGGCGCGATGACGCTGGGGGATTTCTTCATGTACGGCGTGTTCATCGGCCTCGTGGCGCTGCCACTCATCAACATCGCGTCCATCGGCACCCAGATCACCGAGGCGTTCGCCGGCTTGGACCGGATCCGCGAAATCCGCCGGCTCGTGCCCGAGGACGCCGAGGATGGCGTGCGGGCGCCGCTCGCCGACGTGGCGGGAGACATCGCCTTCGAGAACGTGAGCTTCGAGTACGTGCCCGGGGCGGAGGTGCTGAAGCACATCTCGTTCCACGCGGCGGCGGGCTCGACCACGGCCCTGGTCGGCTCCTCCGGAGCGGGCAAGAGCACGCTGATCAACCTCGTGCTCACGTTCAACCGGCCCAAGGCGGGACGGATTCTGGTGGACGGGCGCGATCTCGCCACGCTGCGGCTCGCCGACTATCGCCGCCAGCTCGGTGTGGTGCTGCAGGACAACTTCCTGTTCGACGGCACGATCGCGCAGAACATCGCGTTCGCCCGGCCGCACGCGACCCGCGAGGACATCGAAGAGGCGGCGCGCATCGCCCACTGCGACGAGTTCGTGCGCCGCTTCGAGCGCGGCTACGACACCGTCGTGGGCGAGCGGGGAGTGAAGCTCTCCGGGGGTGAGCGCCAGCGGGTCTCGATCGCGCGGGCGATCCTGGCGGATCCGCGGATCCTGATCCTCGACGAGGCCACATCCAGCCTCGATTCGGAGAGCGAGGCCGCCATCCAGGACGGCCTGCGCACGCTGCGGCGCGGGCGGACGACGTTCGTCATCGCCCACCGCCTCTCGACCATTCGCAGCGCCGATCAGATCCTCGTGATGGAGGGGGGCGAGATCGTCGAGCGCGGTACCCACGCCGAGCTCCTGGCGAAGCACGGTCGGTACCGCCAGCTGTACGACAAGCAGTACCGGTTCGAGCAAGACCTGTTCGTGAATCCCGGTGAGGACTTCACGCCCGAGCCGGAAGGGCCGCTGGCCGCTCCCCCCCTGACGCCTCCGGCCCGGCTCTAGGCCGGCGACGGCCCCGTCCAGACTGGCGCCCGCGCCCGGACCGCCCTACACTAGCGCATGCCACTGATCGACTCGAATCACGGGCGCGCGGCGCTGCTCGTGCTGCTGCTCGGCGTCGCGCTCGTCATCGCGCTCACGCCATACGCCACCGGGCTCATCGGCATCCCGGTCCTGTACGCCGTCTTTGCCCCGGTGCACGAATGGTTGTCGCTGCGGGTCCGGCCCAAGCTCGCCGCGTCCCTCGTGGTCGCCCTGGCGCTCTTCTTGATCGTCGTACCGGGGGTCTCGTTCGCCGGCCTGATCGTGAGCCAGGCGCAGGAGATCGCTGCTGGTGTCATCCGGAACCCACTGCTCGGTCGCCTGCGGGAGCTGCAGCCCGGCGGCATGGACCTGGGACCTCGGCTCGCCGACCTGGGGACCCAGGTCGTGGCATGGATCGGATCGTCCGCCTTCGGGTTGGTGGGCACCGCGACGCGACTCGCGCTGAACCTCACCATCTCGCTGTTCGGCCTGTTCTACCTGATGCTGCAACCGGGTGAGACGTGGGACGCGGTGCGGCCCTACATCCCGTTCTCCGCCAAGAACACCGAGAAGCTGCGCCAGGGGTTTCGCGACGTCACCACCTCGACGATCATCGGCACCGGCGTCACGGCGGCAATTCAGGGCTTCCTGGTAGGCCTCGGCTTCTGGCTCACGGGTCTCCCGAATGCGGTGTTCTGGGGTGTGGTCACGATGGTGTTCGCCATCCTCCCGGTCGTCGGCAGCGCGCTGGTGTGGGGACCGGGCGCGCTCGCGCTGATCCTGGGTCACCACGCGCTGTCGGGCGTGCTCCTAGCCGTCGGTGGGGCCGTGATCGTCGGGAACGTGGACTACGTCATCCGACCGATGGTGTTCCGCCGCTGGGCGAACATTCACCCGCTCGTCACGCTGGTCGGGGCGCTCGCCGGCGTGCCGTACTTCGGCATCCTGGGACTGCTGATCGGCCCGCTCGCCCTGAGCTACTTCTTCGAGCTCGTGAAGATGTACAGGGAAGAGTATCTCAGTTAACAGAACAGGCCGCGGCTAGACGCACAGACGCACAGCGGTGAACAGGCTTCAGGGAGACGGGGGCGAGGTGAATCGCGTCGGTCCGTTCGGGCGGATGAGGTCGAGCGGATCGACGGTGATCCGCCCGTAGGCGGCGAACCAGTGGAGGTGCGACCTGGTTACCCGACCGGAAGCCCCCACCAGACCGATCAGTTGGCCAGCCGAGACCGTGTCGCCGGGCACCACGAGCACGCGGCTCAGGTGAAAGTAGCCGGTGACGAGGCCCGCACCGTGGTCGACCAGGATGGTCGTCCCGCTGTAATAGAGATCGGCGACCAACGCGACCACGCCGCCGTTCGCCGCGCGCACCGGTGAACCGCGCTGGCCGGCGAAGTCGACACCCCAGTGACGGCTCCGCAGCACCTCGTTGAACACCCGTGCCACACCGAACACGCTCGTCACCGCGCCGGAGCTGGGGCGCACGAACGGGGCACGCCACAGGCGGGGCGTGTCGTGCGCCCGCTGTCGAACCTCCTGCACCAACTCCTGCTCGAGCCGAATGCGCTCGGCCAGCGAGTCCGGCGGCTGGGCGAACTCGGGAGCCACGTGCAACCGCTCCCGCGGCACCCGGCGGCGCCGCACCGGCAGCGCCGCGACGACCGTGTCGCTCGTGCTGTCGGCGCGCTCCATGACGACGCGCGCCGCCGCGCTGTCGTGCGCCCCCCCCCCGAATGGCACCGCGCCGAGCGCTCCGAAACCATCCGCCAACCGCTCGAAATGCAGCGGTTCGCCTGCCAGCTCGCCGTACACCGCGATCACGCTGTCGCCCGGGGGCGGGTGGACGACCACGCGCACCAGGGATCCCTCGATGGGCCAGCGGGGCCACCAGGCCACCGGCGACGCCACCACGGTTCCCTGCCCCGCCGCCACGGCCGGAGCGACGCACAGCGCGAGCGGAACGAGGTATCGGAAAGGGATCGGCATGGCGCAGAATACCCGGCCCCGACTCCCGTGATCCGGCCTGCGCGCTAGCGGCCGGACAGCGCCCCGCGCGCGATCTCGAGCTCGGCGCGCGTGCCGTCGCTCTGCTGCATCCGCGCGAGGTATGCGCGATAGCCCGTCCGCGCGGCCGCGACATCGCCCGCCAGCTCGGCCGCGCGCGCCGCGCCGAACAGGCTGCGGGACCGCCCCGGCTCGCGCCGCAAGGTCGCCTCGTAGGCCGCTCGCGCGGCCGTGTACTGCCCCGCCGCGAGCAGCAGGTCGCCCTCGAGCTCGCGCGCCGGCAAGAGCTCACCGGGCGTTACCGGATGCTTCGCGGTCACGTCCTCGCGGTCGGCCGCGGCCTTCGCGTCCCGGAGCGCGCCGGCGGTATCGCCGGCGGCGAGCAACAACCACGCGGCCACTGCCTGCCTCTTGATGCCGGCGGTGCCAGACCAGTTGTAGCCCGGCTGCCCCGCCAGCGCCGCTTCGATGGCGCCGAGGGCCACGACCTCGGCGCGCGCCTGGGTTGTATCGTTGCTCCGAGCCGCGCCGATCCCGCGCGCGAAGTGAGCCAGGGCCTCTCCGATGTTGCCTTGCCCCATGGCGCGCACGGGGAGACGCGCCGCCGCGGCCCAATCGCCCCGCTCGAGCGGCACGCGGGCCTCCATCGCCACCCGATTGTAGTTCGCGAGCAGGACGTCGCTCGAGCCTACCGCGGAGAGCGCCAGGCCCTGCGCGACGGTCCGCCGCGCCGCCGAGTCCCGTCCCTCCTGCAGGTAGCCGTAGACCATGTAGTCGAGCGCATGGAACTGCTCGGGCACGACGCCGCCGAGGCGCTGCACCCGGGCGTACTCGATGCCGGCGTCGAGGGAGCGCTGGTTGGCGGCGATCGTCTCGTCCCACAACCCCAGCCGCACGAAGATGTGCGACGGCATGTGCTGCGCGTGCGGCGCGGAAGGCGCGATCTGCGCGTAGCGGCGGGCGGCGTCGAGCCCGAGCGAGGCGAGCTGAGGAGAGTCGTTGGCGTGGATGATGTAGTGAGCGAGCCCCGGATGCTCCGGGAAGCGACGGAACAGCGGATTCAGGATCGCCGCCGCCTGTCGCTGCCGCGTGAACGTCGTGTCGGTGGGCGACGCGGTCGCGACGAGGGAGAGCGCATAGTAGATCGCCACCTCTGGATCGTCGGGAAAGTCGCGGTTCACCCGCGCCAGGGTATCCGAGTAAGCCTGGAGCCGGCGCGGGTTCGACGCCGTCTCGTAGTCTCGGTACAGCGCCCGGCCGGCCGCGAGAAAGCCTTGTTCTCGTGCCGTGGGCGCGCCCAGCGCACCTGCCAGCACGGCCGCGGCCGCTCCCTTTCGCAGCTTGTCCCCCACCGGCCCGCCCACGAACGGGTTCCCCCAGTAGGTCAGGGCCAGCCCCCAGTACGCCAGCGCGCAGGTCGAGTCGGCCACCGCCACGGCACGGAACGCCCGGTCCGCTTCCTCCCACCAGAAGGAATGCAACAGCGCCATCGCGTGCTCGAAGCGCGCCTGCGCGTCCGGACGGCACGACGCGGCGAAGGCCACGCGCCCGAGCTGCTCGCCATGCGCGCCGTCGTGCACGTGCTCCTGCGCGCTTACGCGAGCGACCAGCATCAGGCACAACGCTACCGGCGCGGCCAACCGGGATGCGACCGACATGAGGGGGCTCACGGTGAGGGTCCGGCTGCAATGTGCGCGCGATGACCCAGGTTGTGCCAGAGGCCGGCTGGCTCCTGCTGGCAACCGCACCGCCCGCGCCACTCTTGTCCGAAGGGAAGGCCCTGCCGTGCCCTCACCGCACCGGCGCGGCGAGCGCCAGCGCCACGCCATTCGTCCACCCAAACCCGTCCTGCGTCGGGTATTCTCCCCCCCCCGCGCGCCGCTGCGGGTCGACGACATCGTACTTCTCGGTCATCTTGCCCGTCGCGCGATACGTGCGCCGGTTCAGAGCGAGCCAGCGGTCGCGGGCGGCATCGGCCAGGTCGGCGCGACCGTAGCGCCGAACGCCCTCGATGGTCAGCCATTCCAGGGGCGGCCATCCGTTGGGGGCGTCCCACTGCTGACCCGAGGCAATCAAGGTCGTGACGAAGCCGCCGGGCTTCAAGAACTCCCGTTCGAGGCGTGCGGCGACCGCGCGGCCTTGCTCGGGCGTGGCGAGAGCGAAATACAGGGGGGACGCCGCCGCCAGGGTGGGCCGGTCCGTCACGCGCTCGCCGCTGCGCCACCGCACGTCGTAGAAGAACCCGCTTGTGGGATCATACGCCGCGGCCAGCAGGGCGCGACGACGGTCCTCGGCCGCCTGCGCGAACTGCCGTGCGACATCCGCGTCCCCCGCCCGCCCGCGGAATGCCCGCAGCGCCGCGATCATCCGCTCGGCGTGATAGAGAAGACTGTTGAGATCCACCGGGATCAGCTCAGTCGTTTCCAGCGTGCGTAAGTCTTTCGGGTCGCGCATCCAGCGGCTCGAGAAGTCCAAACCGCTCTCGGCCGTGGCCTTGACGTTTCGATAAAACGCCTCGCGGCGGGCTTCCGGGAGCGTCTGCGCGATCTCGTAGTCCGGACGGTACGCCTCTGGCCTGGGCTCGGGCAGGTCGTCCCAGTAGCGGTTGAGTAACGGCCCGCCCTCGCGCAGCCGCACGACGCGGCGGTACGCTTGGCCCGCCCCCGGTGCGAGATGCTCAGCTCCATTCATCCAGAAGGCGTGCTCCGCCTCGAGCGCGTCGAGGTATGCAAGGGCCCGCGTGGTATCCGTCGCCCGCGCGTACAACCCGACCATGGCGGCGAAGAACGGTGGCTGGCTGCGGCTGAGGTAGTACGTCCGGTTGCCGTTCGGAATGTGCCCGACCGTCCCGATGAGGTAGGCGAAGTTGTCGAGCATGCTCTTCACGAGGTCGGTGCGACCGCTCTCGACAAGCCCGAGCATCGTGAAGTACGAATCCCAGTAGTAGACCTCGCGGAAGCGGCCGCCCGGCACGATGTACGGGTGCGGGAGCGGGATGAGCGACGAATGAGCGTCCGCGGTATCGGGCGGGCGCGTCAGGACGGGCCAGAGCGCACGAATGTGCTGCTCCATCGTTTGCGACTGGTCCGACCGGAAGCCTTCGCCCACCGGCCGGGGCACCTCGAAGTGCTCCTGGACGAATCCCTGGAGGCTGAACCCCGCAGTGGCTCGCGCGGGCGCGTAGCGGGCGATGATTTCCCCCGGGGCGAGCCGCGGCCGGGCATCGGCGAACGTCTTCGAGTCCGTGAAGATCCCCGAGAGCTGGACGTCATGGAACAGGGGGCGGAGGTCGTGGGCCGGGTCGTAGCGTGCGCCGGCCGGTGGGGCCGAGCACCCGGTCGCGACGACAAGGGCGGCAACTGTTGCGAGGGCTCCGGTCCTCACCCCGAGGCACCCTTTCCGTTCCGGCGTCCTCACCCCCTGTCCCCCTCTCCGTTCCGGAGAGGGGGTACGAAGGTCGGGCTTGGTCTCCCCTCTCCCAACGGGAGAGGGGATCAAAGGGGTGGAGACCTCTTTCATCTGAACACGATCCACAGGACCCCGATCGTGGCCACGAGGACGATCGAGAGCACGACATTGAGGTTCCGCGGGCCGACCGGGACCGGGATCGCGGTGATCTCCGGTGCACCGTACGTCAGCCCGACCGTCCGGGCCGCTCCGGGTGGGGCGGTCATCAGGCTGACCGCGATGAGGATCCCCGAGCACAAGACAAAGAGCAATGCCGCGAAGTGGAGGAAGTTGATCGTGGCGAACCAGTACCACACCGAGCCGCTGGTCAGACTGGCCCGCGCGAGCTCGAGCACCAGACGCGCCGTCCCGATGACGAGCCCGGTCCAGAGTGCGGCCAGGGCGCCCGTTCCGTTGAGCCGCGGGTACAACACGCCGAGCAGGAAGCACGCCGCGATGGGCGGGGCGATGTATGCCTGCACGCTCTGCAGGTAGATGTAGATCTGCGGCGAGACGTACTTCATGAACGGGATCCAGAGCAGACCCAACCCGACCAGCACGACCGTCGTGAGCCGTCCCACCGCGACCAGCCGCTGCTCGCTCGCGTCGGGCCGGAGCTTGCGGTACACGTCCCACGTGAGCAGGGTCGAGCAGGAGTTGAACGCGGACGCGAGCGAGCTCATCAGCGCGGCGAGCATCCCCGCGAGCACCAGGCCCTTGAACCCGGCCGGCAGGAGCCGGGTCACGAGCGCCGGGTACGCCGCATCGGCGGCGCCGCCCCGGATGTCCGAGTAGAGCGCCGCGGCGATGATCCCCGGCAGCACGAAGATGAACACCGGGAGGATCTTCAGGAACCCGGCGAAGATGGTGCCGGTGCGGGCCGCGCTCACGTTCCGGGCCGCGAGCACCCGCTGCACGATGTGCTGGTCGGTGCACCAGTACCAGACGCCCAGGATCGGCGCGCCGAACACGATGCCCGTCCAGGGGAAGTTAGGGTGATTCATGGGCTTCCACATGGAGAAGAAGTCCGCCGGCACGCGCGCCTCCAGACCGCTCCACCCACCCACCGCCTGCAAGCCCAGCACCGTCATGGTGGCCGACCCGATGATCAGCACGACGGCCTGCATCACCTCCGTGTAGATCACGGCGCGTAAGCCGCCCAACACCGTGTAGATCCCCGTGATCACGATGAGGATCACCGCACTGGTCCAGACACTATACCCCGTCACTTCGCGCATCACGATGCCGCCGGCGAACAGCGTGACGCTGATCTTGGTCAGGACGTAGCCGATGATCGACACCCAGGTGAAGTAGCTGCGCGCGGCCGGATTGAACCGCCGCTCGAGGAACTCCGGCATGGTGTAGACGCCGCTCCGCAGATAGAACGGCACGAACAGCCAGCCCAGGAGCAGCAGCATGAAGCACGCCAGCCATTCGAAATGACCTACCGCGAGCCCGCTCGCCGCTCCGGTGCCCGCGAGGCCCACGAGGTGCTCGCTTCCGATGTTCGAGGCGAACAGGCTCGCCCCCACGGCGAACCAGCCCACATCCCGGCTCGCGAGGAAATAGTCGGCGCTGACGTTCTTCTCCCGCCGCGCCGCCCAGTACCCGATCCCGGCCAGCACGAGGAAGTAAGCGGCGATGACGGCGATGTCGAATCCGTGCAGGTTGCTCATGGTATTGGGTGGTTGAGGAGATATTGAACGGCGAGGTCGGTGAGGCTCCACAACTGCACGTCCGAGCTGGTGCCGTAGCGCGACGGCACCAGTCGTCCGTTCTCGATGCTGTAGCTCCACAGTTCGGCATGTCGTAGTCCGGAACGATCCACGGCGTCTGAGATGCGGCGCAGCGCGTCCTGTCGGGGCGCAGCATGCTGCGCCCCGACATCACCGGCAGGGAGCTGCCGTGCCAGGCCGGCGAGCAGCGCGTTCACGTCCCGGCCCCACACGACGGTCGGGGAATGATAGCGATCCCGACGAAACGCCTCCCAGACGTCCCGTGTCGCGTACGCGTCGTTCGCCACCACAGGGCCCAGATCGTCCACGAACAGGCCCCAGGGGTACGGATGCAAGATCGGCTCGATCAACTCGAGCGTCCGATCGGGACTGAGCGAGTCGACCAGCAGCAGCATGGCGGGATCGGTGTTGACGATCGGGATGGGCCGCCCGGACCCATCGAGCGAGAGAGCGAGAAACCGCAGCGTGTCCGCGGGGGCACCCGTCCGCTGCGCGACGTTGTTCCAGTACTCCTCTTCCGCCGGCGGCAGCCACCGCAACCGGGCGGCGACGCGGTCGTTCACGTTGTTCCTGGCGAGCGCGACCCGGAAGTGGCGCTCGGCGCCCTTCCAGGTGGCCACCGCTCCCGCGAGGGCCGCGCGGTCGCGCGCGAACGTGGCGAGCGGCTGCGCGCGAATCACCGGTGTGATGCCGAGCTGTTTCAGCGCGTCGAGAATCGTCCCGACTGCGTCGAGCGCGTGCGGCACCCAGATAGCGTTCACGTCCATCGCGAAACGGCCGCCGCCATAGCCCGCCCGGCTATCGCGCCAGCTCGCCGAGATCCAGCTACCGTCGGGGGCGCGCGGGAAGCTCACCAGGTTCGTCGCCACCGGGTTACGCGCGTACGGGGCCGCCTTGCGCGCCACGAACTCCAGGTTGGAAACGAGTCGCGCGAGGTGGTGCTCCGTGCGCAGGAAGTCGCGCTTGCGATCCGCCGTCACCCGCGGGTCGGCGAGATAGCGGGCGGCCACCACCGGCAGCTGGAAGTCGTCGTCCACCATGACGTAGTTCTCGCGTGTGGCGGCGAGATGGGCCAGCACGTCGCGGGCCTGCGACAAGCGACCGGCCTTCACCAAGCGGTTGTACTCGGCGGCGTTCTCGCGGATCGCCTGGCCGCCCAGCGCCTCCTCGTGACTCACGTCCCCCGCCGGCGACAGCTTGCCGAGGGCGATCGCGACGACGTGCTCCGACATGACCGGCGCCCACACCGGCTGCATGAGCACGGCCGTCATGAGCATGTCGCGGCCGAAGTAGGTCGCGAAGTTCGGGAGCCCCGCCATCAGTTTCTCGCGGTAGCTCAAGAGCTCGATCCCCCGCACCTCGCGCTCCAACCGTCGCAGCGTCAGCGGGTGGACCGTGTCGGAGCGGACTTGCGCGGCGAATCGCAGGAACTCGTCGTTGAAGATCTCCGCCCGGGTGAGCGGCGTCAGGGCGGGCGCGTCGGTCGTGACCCGTACGGTGAGGCGCACGGGACCCCCGGCGGGGCGTCGGATCGTGACGGTGCTTCCGGAGAGCGCGGGAACCGTTTCCCGAGTATCGCCCTCGAGCGTGAGCCAGAGGTGACTCTTACCGTCGAAGCTCGCCTGCTCGACCTCGACGGTCCAGGTCGTGTCCGTCCTCACCCCCCGTCCCCCTCTCCGCGATGGGTCCTCGCCGCCTGACCCCCTCTCCCTTGGGGAGAGGGGGGACGCAGGGGTGAGCACGATGCGGGGCGTGAGCCGGGCGCGCAGCGCGTCGACGGTCTTCACGCCGAGCAACGAGAGGTGACGCGCGCGCTCGACCGTTTTCAGCTTGGCGATATGATCGATCAGCTCCGACAGCTCGGCCCGCGGGAACGGAGGCGAGTCGAGGGGCAGGGTATCGCGGCTCGCATATTGAAGGTCGCGCTCCACCCGCATGGACCCGAGCAAGCAGAGCCCGATCCTGACCGAGGACGGGACCTCCAGCCCATACGATACCCACCGCCTGCCTGCCGACCCGGCGACGGACACCCCCGACGAGCCCCAGACCAGATCGGCTGGCTTGCCGCTCGAGTCGCGCACGGTGAAGCCGACGCTTTCGTTCGCCGCGTCGGCCCACAGGTTCACCACACGTCCGGTGTTGCCCTTCAGATAGACCTGGAACGCGTTGCCGCTGGCATCCTGGAACACGCGGGTCTGATAGCCTTCATAGGCGGCGGGGTCGTCGAGCCCGGGTTCGGGAAAAGCGAGGTAGGGCGGCACCGTGTCCACGCGTATCGCGGTCTAGGGGGCAAGTAGCAAGGCGAGCACGCTCATGGGCCGCGGAATCGTACGGCATGCCGAGTCGTTCCGCCACCCAGGCGAGCCTCGCTTGACCAGGGTTAGCGCCGCCCGCATAGTAGCCGCTCATCCGACTGTCGCTATAGGCGTGTGAGCGCCCACGGCGTGGTGTACCGGGGGGGGACAACAATCATGGCGAGCTCGACCGGTGTGCTGCTTCTTGCGTGTTTATCGCTGGCAGGTTGCCATGGACGGTACGGCACCGAAGGAGAACGGCTAGCCCGTACCTATTGTGCCGCCTGCCACGCTTTTCCTGAGCCGCAGTTGTTGGACCGGGCAACCTGGCAGTCAGGCGTCTTACCGGCAATGGCGCAACGAGTGGGCGTTCCCACGACGTCATCCTTCAACGAAGCGCTCCGGAATCCAAATGTGACCGTCCTTACCAAGGCGGTGTCAGCGGAAGACTGGAGAAAAATCGTCGCGTATTATCACGAACATAGCCCCGACACACTGCCTGATCAGTCCTTGCCAGCTCAACCTCAGGTTGATCCCCGTCTCTTCAAGGCAGGTCCGTTCGTTCCGCGGATGCGAAGCAGCGGGATCATAACCCTGCTGAAGACGGATCCGGTCCATGAGCGGATATTTGTCGGTGAGGCCGGCACGAACCAGCTTCGAATCTTTGACTGGAACCGGCATCTGCTTTCGACGCTTAGACTACCCAGTCCTCCGACAGGCCTGCTGGTTGAGGGCGAGCATGTCCTGGTGTTGGAATCCGGCATCCTCGCGCCCAATGATGAGCCCAAGGGCAGTCTCGTGCAATATGATTTTGCCGGTCATGATTCACTGCACTTCGACAGAATCCTGATCGACTCGCTATTCAGGCCGGTCTTTGTCGAGCCATTCGACTTTGATGGGGACGGCCGGAACGAATTCCTCATCTGCGAATTCGGCGACAACCGTGGGCGACTGGCTCTTTATCGCTACGATGGGTCGCATTATGAGCGGCAGGTGCTGGATCCCAGTCCAGGCGCCATCCGGTTCGAGATACGGGACATGACGGGGGACGGGTATCCGGACATCGTCGCGTTGTTCGCGCAGGGTGATGAGCGGATTGTGCTGTTCGAGAATGATGGGAAAGGGAATTTCGCGGGACGGCGCCGCATACTGGCGCGCTTTCCACCGGTGTATGGCTCCATGTACTTCTCGATGCATGATTTCAACGGCGACGGAAAGCTGGATATCTTGTACGTGAACGGGGACAATTTTGACTATTCCCGTGTGCTAAAGCCTTACCATGGAATCAGAATCCTGGAAAATGACGGCAACAATAATTTTGTCGAACGCTACTTCTTCCCGGTGTACGGAGCGGCCCATGCGGTCGTGGCTGATTTTGACAAGGACGGTGATCTCGATATTCTGACAACCAGCAATTTTGCTGATTCTGCAAGACATCCCGAGCGGGGCATCATGTTTCTCGAGAATATCGGTCGCTACAAGTTCGAACCATATGCATTTTCCATAGCCTCCGGCGGTCAGTGGAATCTGATGGCCACGGGCGATCTCAACAAAGATGGTTGGCTGGATGTCATCATTGGCGCCATGAATCTGGGAAATATCGCCAACCTGCAGCGGCGGCTCACCGAGCAACCGTCGGCTAGCGGGAAAGACCCGATCCTGTTGCTTGAGAATAGAATGCACGTGAGGTCGAACGAAAAAAGGGACTAGGCGAAGCGCCACCTCTTGACGGGCCCCCCTTGCCCCGGCCATGCTAGCCGCATGGATAACCCAAGCGGGCGGTACGCCGCCCTCACCAAGCGACTCGTGGACAGCGTGCTGGCCCCGTCCGGCCACATGGCGAGCGAGCTGCGCCACGCCGTCCTCGCCCGGGCGGCGCGGCTGGGGGGCCGACGCGACCCGGGGGGGCGCCAGGCCTATGACGGCGTGCCCGCGCCGCTGGCCGGCTACGTCGACAAGGTGGCCCTGCACGCGTACACGGTCACGGACGAGGACCTCGCCGCGCTGAAGCGGGCCGGCAACTCCGACGACGTCCTCTTCGAAGCGACGGTCTCGGCGGCGCTCGGCGCCGCCCTGGGCTGCTTGGAGCGCGGGCTCAGCGCGCTTCGGGGCGAGAGCTCACCCCCTGACCCCCTCTCCACGTTGGGTCCTCACCCCCTGACCCCCTCTCCCTTCGGGAGAGGGGGAACGCGAGAGTAGCATCGATGCGTCTCCGTACCGTCGAGCACGGTCACCGCCTGCCGCAGCGCCTCAAGCTCCTGCTTATCCGCGTGGTGAGCATGCGTCGTGTGCCCGACGTCGTGAAGACGCTCTTCTACCGGCCCGAGTTTTTCGGCCGTCCGATGTGCGACTGGACACAGGCCGTGATGCGCGGGCCCTCACCCTGGAGCGTGGGAGAGCGGGAGCTGTTTGCCGCGTTCACGTCGCGCCTGAACCAGTGTGTATTCTGAACGGGCGCCCACGGCGCGGTCGCGTCGCTGGCCCTGAAACACGAAAACAAAGGAGACAAGCTGGTTGTCGAAGCGGTCCTGGCGGATTGGCGCACCGCGCCGCTCGATCCGAAGCTGCGTGCCACCCTCGGCTTCCTCGAGAAGCTCACGCTCGCCCCGACGGACGTGGGGCCGGCGGACGTGAAACCACTCCGCGCCGCCGGCGTGAGCGATGAGGCCGTAGAAGATGCGATCCAGGTTTGCGTGCTGTTCAACATCTACGACCGCCTCGCCGATTCGCTCAGCTTCCACCTGCCGGGTCCGGATGGCTACGCGGCCTCGGGGCGCTCCCTCATGAAGCGCGGCTATCTCCTGTAGCGCTTCACCTGCCGGGTGTTGTACCGCTCGAGGTAACGCTCGTGCGCGGCGTCCCTGGGGTACGCCTCGTCCGCACCGTAGGGATAGCGCGACATGCCGTGGAACGGCAGGGGCGTTACGGTGTTCCCCGCCGCGGTGTTCCGATCGGAGTCCTTGAGCCAGGCGTCCGTGTACAGCAGGAAGTCGCGGGTCCAGCCGGGTCGCAGCGGCGGGGCGGCGTTGGCGTCGAACGTCAGCGTGGCCTCGTCGCCGGGGGCGATGATGACGTACATGTCGTCCGGCGCCCGAACGAGGGACAGCACGTCACCGTAGCGTGTATACGCGCCCACGATCGGCTCCCAGGGCGACTCCCCCGACACGTCGCCGTACGCCGGCCACTCCGGCCCGTAGCGCCCCCCCTTTCGGGACAGGCGTGAGAACCCCCGGTAGTGCACATCGGCCGCCGCAGGATCGAGCGTGGTGACCACGGCCGTGCTCCTGGCTGCTCCGCCGGCGACGAACGCCTGGTCCCAGTAGATCTCCATGTTGGTCCGCAGGCGCACGCGGTGGTCGGCGCTCAGGAATTTCCCCGTGAGATCCACGACCACCGTCTTGCTCTTGCCCGACGGGAAGCCCACGTCGGCGACCCGGCGCCAGTGGCCTTGCGGGTCCTTCACTTCGAGATAGGGGAAAATCACGCCGGCCTTCCCTCTCTGGGCGAGGGCCAGGTTGATGCTCGCGTCCGTCGGGAAGATCCATCCCGCGAGAAACAAGTGAACGCTGTCTAGGCCGCTCAAGTCCCCGAAGTCGAGAATCAGGTCGTGGAGCGTGGCGATACCCTGGTAGCGCGTGAGGGTGAGGGGGGCCACGTAGCGGTCGTCTCGCGCGCGCAGCGCCGCGAGCCAGTCGGTGCCCTGCTCGTCGGTCGCGGCGATGGGCGACCGGGGCTTCGACACGGCGTACAGGCGCAACGCCGCGGGGCCCGGCGCGGGGGGCACGAACCCCTCGTTGACGTACGCATCCACGGAGTCCGGGTGGTCCACGACCAGGAGTTTGACTTGGTCGAGGTAGCCGGTCTCCCACAGCTCCTCGGTGATCTGCAGGACGTAGCGGCCATCCCGCGGCACGAGGGCTGCTCCCGGCACGCGCATGTACTCGCGCGAGGCGTGCGGCGGCGCCGACGCGATGTCGGTGCCGCCCGCCATGATGCCCAGCGGCATGCCGAGCGCGCTGCGCCACATGACGTCGGTCACGAAGCTGAAGCCGTGGCCGTCCCAGGCGTACAGGAACGGGCAGGATCCCTTGAGGATCTGCTGCTCGAGCACGTCTTCCTCCGTCCCCGGGTAATAGACCGTCTGCGACACGCCGTTGGGCCAGCGCACGCGCAGCACGTCCGCCTTGAGCCGGCGCCCGAGGCCGAAGTGCGTCACGCGGTCGCTCACCAAGCGCAGCTGGTAGAGATCGCGCGCCCGCAGCTCGAGCGTCGCGCCGAGCCCGAAGGTGTTGTTCTTTCCGCTTCCCTCGCGCAGGCCAACCAACCGTACTTTGACATACTGATTGACGTTGCCGCCGTCGTTGCGGAGCAGCCGAGGCCGCCCGTCCCAGCCGACGACGATGAGGTCGAGGTCGCCGTCCTGATCGACGTCGGCCACGGCCACAGCCCGCCCCGCCCGCAGGCTGTCGGGGAGGATGGTCGAGAAGTCCGCGAAGCGTCCCGTCCCGTCGTTGCGGAACAGGAGCACGCCGCGCCGGTCCGGGCCCGCGGGCTTGCCGACCACGATGAGATCGAGGAAGCCGTCGTTGTCGAAGTCGAAGAACGCGGCGTCCAGGCCGGCGACGCCGCGCAGCTTGCGCCGCAGCTCGCCCGCTCGCGCGTCCAGCTCGAAGGTGCCGTCCCCGCGGTTGTGGTACAACGCGGACTCCCCCACGCCGAGGGACGTCACGAACAGGTCGAGAAAGCCGTCGTTGTCGTAGTCGCCGACGGCCACCGTGCCGGCGCGGGGCGCGGCGGCGCCGCCGAGACCGCTCGCCGCGGTGGCGTCCTCAAAGCGCCCCTGGCCCAGGTTCCGGAACAGCCGCGTTCGCCCGTCGTCGCCGACGATCACGAGATCGGTGTGGCCGTCACCGTCGAAGTCGCCGAACGCCGCATCGCGACTGCCCCCCCCCCCGGAGATACCCATCTGAGCGGCGATCTCACGGAACGTGCCGTCCAGGTTGTTGCGGTAGGCGCGGGTTCCGGCGGCCGTCGCGAGCAGGAGATCGACATCACCGTCGTGGTCGAAGTCCACGAACAGCGCCTTGGCGGCAGCCGCGGTCGCCGCGAGACCCGCCGGGGCCGCGGCGTCTCGAAACCGCCCCCCACCAGCGTTCCGGAACAGCGTGCCTCGCCCGTTGGTCGCGACGTACAGGTCGACCCGTCCATCGTTGTCGTAGTCGCCGAAGGCGGCCGCCGTGGGGCGATTGCCGAGCACGATCCCGGCGCTCGCCGTGGTTTCGACGAACCGCCCGAGCGCACCGCGAAACAGATGGCCCGCCACGAACAGGTCCTCCGCCTCGTCATCGTCGTAATCGTTGGCCGCTAGGGCTACCAGGCGCTCGAGCGATCCCGCCAGGGTGTCGGGGAGCGCCTCCACGCCCTCTAGCCCGCTTCCCGCCGTGGCGTCCGTGAACCGGATCTCCGCGGCCACCGCCCGAGCGTCCTGCGTGGGGACCGCCATGTTCTGGTTGAAGGTCAGGACGGGATAGCCCACGATGGGATCGGTCTGTCCGCCGAGGCGCTGGAGGCTGGCCTGGTAACCGGCGGTCAGTTCCATCGCGGAACGGAACCGCTGCGCGGCCGCGGTGGCCTCGGACGCTCGGCCCGCTCGGGCCGACTGGAGGGCGCGCTGGAAGAAGCGCGCGGCCTCACGGGGCAACTGGGGGAGTGCACGCTGCAACGCCTCGAGTTGGGCCGCCGCATGATCGGCGGCGCCGCGGGCGAGCAGGAGGTCCACGAGCTCGAGCCGGGCGGCGAGGTTCGCCGGGGCGCGGGCGACCACCAGGCGCAGGTAGCTCTCCTGGCGCCGCCGCTCCTCAGGATCGGCCGACCGTCCGGCGAGCTGCGCGGCCGTGTACAACGCCCGGATGTCGCTGGAATCGCGGTGCAGCACCCGCCCGACCTCGCGGCGCGCCTCCGCCTCCCGCCCCGTCAGCTCGTACACCTTGGCGAGCATGAGCCCGACGTTGTTGTCGACCGAATCGAGGACCGCCGCCTGGCGGAGCCGGGACTCGGCCTCGCGGAAGCGGCCTTCCCGCAGGTAGACGAGCCCCAAGTCGGCATACCCCACCGCCTGGTCGGGGGCGAGCGCCACGACCTTGCGGAACTCCGCTTCCGCCTGAGGCAGCTGGTTTCCCTGCAGGTAGGCCAGTCCCCAGGTCCGGGCCGTGACGGCCGCGGCGCTGTTGGCGACCGCGTTGCCTCCGGGCGCCGCTCCCCGGCACGCCGCCAAGAGGAACAGACCGATCAGGCTCAGGCTTCTCGCGTCCACTGTGTTTCCTCTTAATGTGGTCGGGCGCCGGTGAAGATAACGCCCCTCGCCACGTCTTTCCTCTATATGGGAGCCACGCGGGGGCTCCCTTTTTCGGGCACCACGGCAGGCCAGAGGGCTACTTGCTGAGTTGCTTTTTCGGTTGCAAAATGGGCCAGGAAACGGTCCCAACGTGCGACGCCTTTGGCGCGAGCAAATGCATCCACCTCTTGCTGCGTACATCGGGTTCCTTCTTATCACCTCGCCGGCTTGCCTTTTTGGTCAGGCGGCCGTGACGCAACGTGTCGTCCCTTCCGATCCGATTTATCTGATCATCCGCACCGACGATGTCGGTATGAGTCATAGCGTCAACATGGGTGTGCAGCGACTCATCGACACCGGCCTTCCGCTGTCCGTGTCGGTCATGTTTGCCTGCCCGTGGTACCAGGAAGCCGCGGAGATCCTCAAGCGGCATCCCGAGGTCGCGGTGGGCGTTCATCTGACGCTGAATTCCGAGTGGAAATACTATCGCTGGGGACCGGTATCGGGCCGCGAGGCCGTTCCGACGCTGGTCGACGCCGATGGATACTTCTTCCAGTCCGCCGAGGCGCTGTACAAGAATCATCCTGATGTCCGGGAAATCGAAAAGGAGCTGCGAGCGCAGATGGACCGCGCGCGACGCTCGGGGCTGAAGATCGACTACGTCGATTTTCACATGGGCACGGCGACCCGCTACCCTGAGTTCCGTGAGGTCACGGAGCGGCTCGCGCGGGAATACGCACTCGGCATGTCGGAGTATTTCGGCGAGGCCATGGACGCTCCCCAGTATTGGGCGGCGCCGCGCAGTAAAGCGGACAGCCTGGTGGCGCTGATCGATCGCCTGCGCCCGGGCGTGAATGCCGTGGTCACACACGTCGGGATCGACGATCCCGAGCTGTCCGCCTTGGTGGACATGAACACCGACCAGCCGCTCCCCGAGATGAGCAAGAACCGCCAGGGAGAGCTGGACGCGCTCACCTCACACAGTTTCACCGGGGCCCTCAAGGCCCGGAACGTGGTGCTCATTACGTATCGCGACGTGATCACCAAGCACGGCCTCAAGGCCATGCGACGACCCGCAGGATGATGAGGACGCCGCCATGAACGACATGCCACAGGGTAAGCGTTTCATTCGTGGAGTGGGGATGGGTGTGCTGTTGGCACTGGTGTTGCCCGCTCCCGCCGTTGCCCAGGAGCCTCAGCAGATCGAGGTCTCCGGAACGGTCACCTCCACAACTGGTGAGCATCTGCGCGGAGTCACCGTGCGCATTCGGGGGACGCCGACCAGTACAATTACCGATGCGGATGGGAAATACACGCTGACCGTTCCCGCGGATGGCGTGCTGACGTTCGGTCGCATCGGGTTTCGCGGGGTCGGGCAGAGCGTCGCGGGGCGCACCACCATCAACGTCGCGATGGAGCACGCCGTCAGCGTGTTGCCGGAGGTCGTCGTGACCGGTTACACGTCACAGAAACGGACCGACATTACCGGTGCCGTAGCCAGCGTCGATCTCGGAAGCGTGGAAAGGCAGACCTCAGCCAGCCTGCTGCAGCGGTTGGATGGTCGGGTTCCCGGTGTGACGATCGATGCCAGTGGCTCTCCCGGTTCACGCAGCACCGTCCGGATCCGGGGGGTCAGCTCGTTCCAGAACAATGATCCGCTGTTCATCATCGACGGGACGCCCACACTGGACTCCTATCTGAACTGGGTGAATCCCGGCGATGTCGGGTCGATTCAGGTTCTGAAGGACGCATCGGCGGCTTCCATCTACGGCTCGCGAGCGAGCAATGGCGTCGTCGTCATCGAATCGAAAAAGGGAAGAGCGGGACCGCGCCAGGTCACGCTGGACGTGAGAACGGGCGTCGCCAGCCCGGTACGCGGCTACGACGATTTCCTGACGCTCGACGCGCTGCAGTATTTCCAGGTCGTCAAGACGGGCTATCAAAATGCCGGACTGGCGGTCCCGACGAACGTCTTCGGGAGCGTCACCAGTCCCGCGGTTCCCGCGTACATATGGCCGAACGTCGGCTGCGGGACGCCGCCCGGGTCGGGCCCCTGCACCGCTGTGGATACGAACGCGTATGCCTATCCCACCAATCTGATCATGCGCGGCAGCGCGGGGACGAACTGGTGGAAGGCCGTGTTCGGTCCCGCTCCGGTTGCCGACGCGTACCTCGGCGTCTCAGGCGGGGGCGAGGACAACGCGTACCACGTGTCCTTCGATTACTTCAAGCAGGACGGAACGGCCGCCTATAACCGGTACCAGCGCGGCACCGTTCGCGTCAACACCGCATTCAACCTGGACCGGCTCAACGTCGGTGAAAATATCGGGCTCGCGCTCGAGCAGGCGTACGGTGGGCTCGCGGACGACCCCGGTGGCTATGCCGAAGACGGCATCCTCGGCAAGAACATCCTGATGCAGCCAGTCGTCCCGGTGTACGATGTCGGCGGACACTTCGCCGCAGGGAAAGCCACCACCCTCGGAAATCAATCCAATCCGCTCGGGTACGCGTGGAATCACAAGGACGATCGCAACACCAACGGCCGGATCTTCGGGAATGTGTTTGGCGGCCTGGACTTGACGCGCCGCATCACGGCGAAGACCCGGTTCGGGTTCAACGTGGGTCAAGGCACCGTGAGAAGCTTCACGCCAGCCCAGCCGGAGATCAAAGAGCCGGTCACCGCAACCGGGATCCAGCAGGACTTCAGCTCATTCGTGGAGTGGACCTGGAGCAACACGCTGAACTACGTGACCACGTTCAACCGACACAACGTCGGCGTATTGCTGGGACAGGAAGCGAACCGGAACGCGACCAGGGGCATCAATGGCGTCCTGGCCAACCTGCTCAACACGGGCCTGGACTACCGCTACATCACGGATGCCCTGGGTGACGCCAAGACGAAGAACGTGAACAGCCGGGGCGATATCGGCACCCTGCTGTCGTACTTCGGCAAGCTCGACTACAATTTTGCCGAGCGCTACTTTCTGAGCCTCACCCTGCGGCGCGACGGCTCCTCGAGGATGAGCCCGGCGCACCGCTGGGGAACCTTCCCCGCCATCGGCGTGGGGTGGCGCTTGTCCCAGGAATCCTTCCTCTCGGGCAGCGACCTCGTGTCCAACGCCATGCTCCGATTCGGGTGGGGCATCACCGGCAATCAGAACATCCCAACGGGTCGCGTCAACCCCCAATTCGGCGGCGCCGTGGGAGCGACCTTCTACAATATCAATGGAGACGGCGGCACGGTTCTGCCGGGCTACCGGCAGAGCGCCCTGGGCAATCCGGACTTGAAGTGGGAAGAGAACAAGTCGGTGAACGTCGGGCTGGATCTCGCGCTGTTCAAGGGCAAGGGCAATTTCAGCGTAGACGTGTACAACAGAAAGACGGACAATCTACTGTTTCCTCCCGCTCTTCCGGGTACTGCGGGCACGGCCGCGCCCCCCTTCATCAATATCGGTAAGATGAGCAACAAAGGCATTGAGTTTTCCCTCGGCTATGCCGGCAACCTGGGCGAGGGCAAGCTCTGGAACGTGACCTTCAACGGCAGCCATTACAAGAACAAGATCGTGCAACTCGATGGATCGGCGACGGAGTTCTTCGGTCCGATCGTCACGCGCGAGCAAAATGCCGTCATCAACCGGTTGGGCTATCCGATCGGGTCGTTCTACGGCTTGGTGGCGAATGGCTACTATACGGACTCGCTGGACGCCGCCCATTGCGGCACCGGGGACCCGCTCGGCAAGTGCTGGGACGATGGCGCTCGTCCCGGTCGGATCAAGTTCATCGACGTGGACGGGGACCACCATATCACCTCGTCCGACCGCGCGATCATCGGCAGTCCCCATCCCGATTTCACGGCCGGACTGGATCTCGGGTTTCGCTCGGGACAATGGGACGTGAGCGCGACCCTGTTCGGCTCGTTCGGCAACAAGATCTTCAACTTGCAAAAGTACTGGTACATCTTCCGCGTGTTCGAGACCAACGTCCGCAGCGACTTGCTGGACAACTCCGTGGTTCTGAGCGGTCCGTGCAGCGGTACGACCTGCCACAACGTCACGGTGACGAACCCGGACGCCAAGTATCCACGGGTGGATCAGAGCGATGGCTTCAGCAACCAGTTCAGCAGCTATTACCTCGAGAGCGGCACGTACGTCCGGCTGCGCAATCTACAAATCGGATTCACGGTGCCTCCGGGAATGGTCCGCTGGATACCCGCCGCCAGAATCTATATCCAGGCGGAAAACCTGTTCACCATCACGGGGTACTCGGGTCTCGATCCGGCGTTGCCCGCGGCGAACATCTTCGGAGCCGCAGGCGATATCAGAGACCAGTATCGGGGTGTGGATCGGGGTTCGTATCCGAGCAACAAGATGATCAGCATCGGCATCAGCACGACGCTCTAGGGACCGCCCTTTTCTCGAGGAACGGACGACGATGAACATGCGCACTGGGCACAACCTGCTGGTCGGGACGGCGTTCCTGATCCTTGTCGGCGGCGTCACGTACAGTTGCAAGGACTTTCTCACTGTCGCTCCACAAGGGGCGCTGGATGAAGGAACGCTGTCAAACCAGGCGGGCGTTGAGGGCACCCTCATTGCCGCGTACCGAGCGTTGGACTGGAACAACGCCGTAGGGGGTGGCTGGGGAGGCGCGGCGAGCAACTGGGTGTGGGGCAGCGTCTCGAGCGATGATGCCCACAAGGGATCCTACAACGGCGATATTAACGCCATCCAGGACATCGAGCTCCACAATTGGGGGACCGGCGTCGCCGAGGGCTATTTTGACGACAAGTGGCGGACCGTGTATGAAGGGGTCGTCCGCAGCAATGCGACGTTGCGCCTGCTGAGCAAGGTCAGCGGGATCTCGGCGAGCGACGCGGCTTCGATCAGGGGCGAGGCGCTGTTTCTCCGGGCGCACTATCACTTCGAAGCCTGGCGGATGTGGGGGAATGTTCCTTACTACACCGAGGACGATGCGAACTTCGATAAGCCGAATAATCTCGGCATCGATTCCGTGGCGAAGCTCATCCTGCGGGATCTCGATGAGGCCGCCACGCTGCTGCCCCCCGACCCGAGGAACAACCAGGCGGGCCGGGCGACGAAGTGGAAAGCGCTAGCCTACAAGGGAAGGGTGCAGGTGTATACCGGCGACTACGCCGGGGCATTGACGACGCTGCGAGACGTGCGGGCCAACAACGGCGGACGGTTCGACCTGGAAACGAGCTTCGATCACGTCTGGACGGGCTTCAGCCAGTTCGCCAATGGCAAGGAGACCATCCTGGCGTATGAGGCCTCCGTCAACGACGGCGAGCCCGATGGCAACAACAGCAACTATGGCGAGCGCCTCAATTTCCCGTACGTGGACCCATTCTGCTGCGGCTTTCACCAGCCGTCCCACAACCTCGTCAATTTCTTTGTCGTGAACGACAGCGGCCTTCCCCTGGCTGTGACGGATCCTGCGTGGAACGCGGCTGGAACTTTCGCCCATGACACGAATTTCGCCGCCAACACAACCACGCCCGTGGATCCGCGGCTGGACTGGACCGCCGGCCGGGATGGCGTGCCCTACAAGGACTGGGGGATACACAGCTCGGCCTTCAACCGGGACCGGGCATACGCGGGTCCTTACAGTCCCAAGAAGAACATCCACGAAAAGCGCAGTGGCGCTCAGAGTGGCGTCGGTTGGAACACGTTCCAATTGAATTCCGTGCACATCCACATCTACCGCTATGCGGATGCGCTGTTGCTCCTGGCCGAGGCGGCGGTGGAAACGAATAACCTCGAAGAGGCGCGAGTGATCGTCAATGAGATCAGAGCGCGAGCGGGGCAGACGGCCGAGGGGTGTGGGTCTGCGACCCTAACGCAGGCGACGTACCCCACATGTGCGGGGGACGATCGCATCGCCATGCCGTTGATCCATTTGACCAATCACGACAGCTTGGCCGCGCCATGGGCACTCTACAAGATCGGCCAGTACACCACGCCGTGGGCCGATCAGGCCTTTGCCCGAGCGGCAGTGCGGTACGAGCGCCGGCTGGAGCTGGCGATGGAAGGCCAACGCTTCTTCGACCTGCGACGCCGCGGGGGAACCAACGCCGATACGACGCTCAACAACTACGTGGCGATCGAGCAAACCCGGCTCCCCTTCATGGCAGGTGCGCGGGCATTCTCGAGTGATCATCATCTGTATCCGATCCCCCAGATACAGATCGAGTTGAGCCATGGTGCCTTGTGCCAAAACGCCGGGTGGGGCACGCCGGTCTGTCCGTAGGCTAGGGACGCCGGATGACAAACGCCCGCAGGGAATCGCCGTGATTCGCCACGAGCACGGTCTTCCCTGCGGGCGTGTTGATTAGCGCCAACCCGGTGACGTCCAAGGGCGCGAGGAAGCCACTTCGGACTGGGGGCACCGCGGCGAAGTGACCGCGGCCGTCGCCCTTCAGCCACAGCCCATTGCCGGCGTCCGCTCTGGGCGTGTTGGGCTCGGTGTCGTACAAGTTTCCCGCCACAATCAGATCGAGATTCCCGTCGCCGTCCACGTCGTGGGCGATGATCCCCTTGATCGGTGAGATCTGCGCGAGATTCGGCAACCCAAACGACGCGAAGGTTCCGTTTCCCTCGTTTTGCAAATAGACACTGGCAAAAGTATCGGCCCCGTAATGGATGGCCTGCTGCAATTGGGAGGGGCTGAACAGCTGCGGGACAGATGCTTCTGAGAACACCCCATAGCTCGGGAAT
>Ga0137410_10000277_pt1 | contig 36563 bp, 38 predicted proteins | sample CZODoug1_16funga_FD_108878 | JGI IMG/M metagenome (GOLD analysis project Ga0137410, IMG submission 108878) | Vadose zone soil fungal communities from Angelo Coast Range Reserve, California, USA - CZODoug1_16fungal (Illumina Assembly) | ecosystem: Environmental > Terrestrial > Soil > Vadose zone... | reverse complement strand
GTTCAGGATGCCGTCAATGCACCAAGGTTTCATCATCAGTGGCTCCCCGACGCAATTGACGTGGAAGACCGCTTGTCTCCCGATACAATGAACATGCTGCGTTCCAAAGGCGATACCTTGAAGCCTGACCACTTCTGGGGCGATGCCGAGTGCATCATGATTGACCCCAAGACCGGCGAACGCCTGGGCGCAAGCGACGGACGCAACAACGGGAAGGCGATAGGTTACTGATGCAGAGGGCCGTCTCAACATACATTTATGTGAAGGAACGGCTTCATCCGGGCCTGCTCGATGAGCTCGTCAAAGCCGGCGCACAGGCGATCGAAATCTTTGCCGCGCGACAGCACTTCGATTACGCCAACCGCAAACAGCACATTCGCGAAATTGCCGATTGGTTTCACTCCACGGGCATTCCTCTGAACTCGGTCCACGCGCCGTTGTATTCCGACTACGAGTGGGGACGCACCGGCTCGCCGCCTGTGAATGTCGCGTCCCCCGATCGCGCCGGACGCATCGAAGCGATGGACGAAATCAAACGAGCTCTCGAAATCGCCGAGCAGATTCCATTTCGTTTCCTGGTGCAGCACATCGGCAACCAGAACGAAGAATTTGACGAAAAGAAATTTGAAGCAGCCATGACTTCGATCGAGCACCTGCGCGCTTTCGCCAAACCGCTCGGAGTCAGAATTCTGATCGAGAACATTCCGAATGAACTGTCTACCCCTGAGCGACTCGTCGAGTTCATTCAGACATCGCATTTCGACGACGTGGGCGTCTGCTTCGATTGCGGTCATGCACACATGACGGGCGGCGTGCCGCAAGCGTTCGAGACCCTAAAAAAACACATCTGCTCGACCCACGTGCACGACAATCACGCCGATAAAGATTCGCACCTGTGGCCGGGCCAGGGCAGCATCAACTGGAAAGAGACCATGGAACTGCTGCGCACCGCTCCGCAGGCCCCGCCTTTGTTGCTCGAAATCGATGGCGAAGAAAAGAAGAGCCCGAGCGCGGACGTGACCGCCACTTTCAGGACGCTGGAAGACTCTTAAGGCATTTCACCGCAGAGTACGCAGAGATCGCAGAGAAATTCGATTGAAAAATCTTCAACAAACTCTGCGTTCTCCGCGTCCTCTGCGGTTCAAGGTTTTGATCTTATGTCCGCACCAGTTAGCACCATTGCAGAAATCGGCAAGCACGAAGGCCAGGCAGTCACGATCCGCGGCTGGCTCTACAACCTGCGGGAGAGCGGCAAGCTGCTGTTCCCGCAGTTTCGCGACGGCTCGGGCGTGATTCAGGGCGTTGTGCCCAAGAATGCTGTCCCACCCGAAGTATTCGACGCCATCAAAGGTCTCACCCAGGAGTCGAGCGTAATCGTCGAGGGCAAAGTCCGCGCTGACAAGCGCGCTCCGGGCGGCTATGAACTCGACGTGTCGAACGTGCAAGTGATACAGCGTGTTTCCGAGTCCGATCCTTATCCCATCACGCCCAAAGAGCACGGCACCGATTTCCTGATGGAGCACAGGCATCTCTGGCTGCGATCGTTGCGTCAGGCAGCCATCCTCCGCGTGCGAGCCGAAATCATCCGCGCTGCCCGCGACTACTTCGACAGCAACGGATTCACACTAACCGACCCGCCCATCATCACTCCCGCTGCCTGCGAAGGCACGACCACGCTGTTTCCCGTGGACTATTTTGAAGAAGAAGCATTTCTGACCCAGTCCGGCCAGCTCTACATCGAAGCCACCGCGATGGCGCTGGGCAAGGTGTACTCATTCGGCCCCACGTTCCGCGCGGAAAAGTCAAAGACCCGCCGCCATCTCACCGAATTCTGGATGGTCGAGCCCGAAGTCGCCTACGGTACGCTCGACGACATGATGGAACTCGCCGAAGGGTTGCTGAGTTTTCTAGTAAAGCGCTGCCTGGAACGTCGCCGCCCCGACCTGCAAACCATCGGACGCGACGTGACCAAACTCGAAAAAATCGAAGCGCCCTTTCCGCGCATCACCTACGACGAAGCCGTACAGAAACTTCAGGAAGGCCACGCGCAAGGTGCGCTCGAAAATAAATTCGAGTACGGCGGAGACCTCGGCTCTCCCGACGAGACCTATCTCTCGTCGCAATACGACAAGCCGGTGATGGTGCATCGCTATCCGGCCAGCGTAAAAGCGTTCTACATGGAGCCCGATCCGCAGCGTCCGGAACTTGCGTTGTGCGTCGACGTGCTAGCGCCCGAAGGTTACGGCGAGATCATCGGCGGATCGCAGCGTATGGCCTCGCATGAATTGCTGCTGAAGCGCATCCACGAGCACAATCTGCCGGAAGAAGCCTTCAAGTGGTATCTTGACCTGCGCAAGTACGGCAGCGTTCCGCACAGCGGTTTCGGCATGGGTATCGAACGGGCAGTAGCGTGGATCTGCGGATTAGAACATGTGAGAGAAACGATTCCGTTCCCACGAATGCTGCACAGACTCTATCCGTGATGTTTAACCGCAGAACTCGCTGAGTTCGCAGAGAAGAGAAGGTTTATGGGCGTTGTTGTGATGCAAACGGCTGACCAACTAAACGCCGTCACCGAACAGATCATCGGTGCTGCGATGGAAGTGCATCGGGCAATTGGGCCGGGACTGTTGGAATCTGCTTATGAAGTTTGTTTGGTCTATGAACTGCGAGAACGCGGTTTTCGGGTGGAGCAACAAAAAGCGCTTCCCGTCTTATACAAGGGCGTTCAACTCGACTGTGGTTATCGTTTGACCTGGTCGTAAATGAATGTGTGATCGTGGAAGTCAAAGCTGTCGATAAGCTCACAACCGTTCACGAAGCCCAACTGTTGTCATACCTGCGACTCCTGAACTACCGCGTTGGCCTACTTTTGAATTTCCATTGCACCATGCTAAAGAACGGAATCCGCAGGATCGTCAATGATTTCCCTTCCTCTGCGAACTCCGCGATCTCTGCGGTTAAAATGATTTCCTATGGGGCACACCACACGAGCATCGTTCACCAGCGTCACTCCCCGGCAGATTCGCGTCATCGGAGTGCCGCTCGATCTCGGCCAGTCGCGCCGCGGCGTCGACATGGGTCCGTCCGCTGTCCGCGTCGCCGGACTGGAAGCGCGTCTCGAAGCGATCGGCCATCACGTTGAAGACGCCGGCAACATTGCAGTCGCGATTCCGGAACAGAAAAAAGAAGGCGCTGCCAACGCAAAATATCTTAAGGAGATCACCGCCACCTGCACCAAGGGCGCTGAGTTAGTACTGAAGACTCTCGAAGCCGGCAAAGTCCCGATGGTGCTCGGCGGGGACCATTCCATCGCGGCGGGAACGGTCTCCGGCGTCGCTGAATTTTACCGCCGGCAAAATCAGAAGGTCGGCCTGATCTGGATCGACGCCCACACGGACATGAACACTCCCGACTCTTCGCCCAGCGGCAACGTCCACGGTATGCCGCTCTCCGCGATCATGGGGCTCCCCCCGGTTGAACTCGGCAAGATTTACGATTTTTCACCCAAGGTCCAACCGGAAAACTGTGTACTGGTGGGCGTCCGCGACGTCGATAACTTTGAGAAAGAAAATATCCGTAAAGCCGGCGTTGAAGTATTCACCATGCGCGACATCGACGAGCGCGGCATGCGCGCCGTAATGGAAGAGGCCCTCCGCATGGCCGGACGCGGCACCGCCGGCTATCACGTCTCGCTCGACATGGATTGGATCGACCCCGAAGACGCTCCCGGCGTCGGCACACCAGTCTGGGGCGGAGCAACCTATCGCGAGGCGCACCTGGCCATGGAGATCATCTCCGATCACGGACGCATGTTGAGTTTTGAAATCGTAGAAGTGAATCCGGTTATCGACGAGCACAACCAGACCGCCGACCTGGCCGTGGAGCTCTCCTTGTCGGCATTCGGCAAGAAAATCCTCTAAGAAGAAACCCTAACCAAAGAGGCCACGAGCGCAACACAGGAAGACTTTGCATTCCCCCGTGTTCCCCTGTGACCCCTGTGGTTAAAAGCCTTTGACCTTCGCTGATGTCTCAGTACTACTGCGTCTTAGTCTTCACCGCGTCCCCAGTCTTGAACCCCGCCCCGGAAACCACCGAGCATACCGACGAAATATCGTCGACATCAGTAACTTTCACGAGCCCGATCTGCGTGCTCATCCGGCGCAATACTTTTCCCGTCGCCGGGTCCTTAATTTCTCTGCTGACCCGTTCCACGCTGAGCTGGTCGCCGACCTTCACGCCCGCCTTGGAGCCCACATTCAGGATCACCTGCCCGCCATCCACCGCCGCCACCAGACCTTCCACCACAACCGTGCGCGCGACCAGCTTGTCTTTACCCGCGATCACCTCGGTGCTCATGGTCTCGACGGCCGCCTTCACGGCTTCGCCAATGATAGTGTTCTGAAAATCGCTGCTGCCGAAATCGACGCCACCAGCGCCGAATCCGTGCCAGTTGCCTCCTCCGCCGACCAGCGAAGTGCTCGACCGTTGCGATTCGCCTTTCCCTTCAGCCACCGCAAGAATCTCACCAGTGTCGATATCCACGATACGGGCATCGAGGGCGACGATCGCTTTGGTATTCGAGTGTTTAAATCCGCCCAGGCCAAACCCGCCCAAGCCTCCGCCGGCTCCGCCCAAACCAGTCTTCTTAGTATCATTGCCGAATTGGGTGATGCTGCCCACGATGATCGCGTCCACGCCCAGCAGTTTGCCCAGCTTGGCGGCGGAAGTCGGGTTCGCGCGATCGCTGTTGGAGAAATTCTGCTCCGCCAGAATCTTGTCCATCGCTTTGCGCTCGATCACTGAATAGCTTCCGTCTTTGACCAGATATTTCACGAGCAGATCCGAGATGCCCTTGCCGATATCAACATCTTGCCCGAAGATTGCGGCCACACTGGAATGCACGGTTGCGTAATCAAAATCAAAAATTGCGACGCGCTTCTTGCGCACCGGCGCGGGAGCCGCCTGCGCCATCGCTGAGCCGACCCATGTCGTGGCCAGGATCGCCAACACCGCTGCCGCGAATAAAACCTTTTTCATATCAGATTCCGCCTTCTGCGAATTCAGGAAGGATACTCTTACAGACCGGCCTTCCCCTTGACCAGCGAGGCTAAACGCAGCCCTAATAGTTGTCAACCCAACTAACGGGCTAGATCGGGTAGGGCAGACACTCTCGTTTCTTTCAGGTACCAATCCTGCGATTGACGCAAACCCTCGCCCCGGCCAAACTGAAATGGCATGGCGAAACTCCGGGTTGGCATCCTGTTTGGCGGACGCAGCGGCGAGCACGAAGTATCGCTGCTCTCCGCCGCGTCCGTTCTGAAGGCGATCGATAAGACAAAATACGAAGTAGTCCCGATCGGCATCACCAAAGCCGGCCACTGGGTCACCGCCGAGCACGCGGAGAAACTACTGCAAGGCGACACGAGCAGGAGTGACCAACCCAGCCATCTGCGAGCCGGAGACCCAGACGCCACTCCTGGCGCCGCTCTTCTAGCCCAAGGCGAGGCGGTCATCGTGCCGCCCGAACCCGTTCATCGCGATTCCGGAATGGCGCCCTTTCGGATCGAAGCCTCAGCTCTCCGCCGCACCTCAGACCGCGCCATCAATGTCGATGTGATCTTCCCCGTCCTGCACGGCACCTTCGGCGAAGACGGCACTATTCAGGGCCTCCTCGAACTGGCCGATATTGCCTACGTCGGCGCGGGCGTCCTCGGCTCTTCCGCCGGCATGGACAAAGATGTAATGAAGTCCCTCTTCCGCGCCGCCGGTCTGCCGATCGTGAAGCATGTCACCATACTGCGCAGCGAGTGGGAGCGCGAGCCGAAGAAGGCCCAGAAACTTGTCGAGAACAAGCTGAAGTATCCGGTCTTTGTGAAGCCCGCAAATCTGGGATCGTCAGTCGGGATTTCGAAAGCGCATGATCGAAAAGAACTCGGCCCCGCGATTGAAGAAGCCGCCAAGTTCGACCGCAAGATCGTGATCGAAGAAGGCGTCGGCGGAAAAAACCGCAAAGCCCGCGAGATCGAATGTTCGGTGCTGGGTAATGACGCCCCCAAAGCCTCAGTCGCCGGGGAAATCGTCCCGTGCAAGGAATTCTACGACTACGACGCCAAATATCTCGACGAAGGCTCCGAACTCGTGATTCCCGCGAAGATCACAAAGACAGAAATGAAGAAGGTCCAAACGCTGGCGGTCGCGGCGTTCCAAGCAGTCGATTGTTCCGGCCTTGCGCGCGTGGACTTCCTGATGGATCCCAAGACTCGCAAGATTTTCGTGAACGAAATCAACACCATGCCGGGCTTTACGGCGATCAGTATGTATCCCAAGCTGTGGGCCGCGTCGGGCGTGTCGTATCCGGAACTGATTTCTCGCCTGATTCAATTGGGACTGGAACGGCACGAGGACAAGAAACGGAATCAGTACAGCCGGTAGACCTTCGCGGCGGGTACCCTCCCCCCTCCCCCCCCCCCTTTTCGAATCCTCGTTTTAGGCCAGGACCGTCGCGTAAATCTTTGATGTCAAAGAGCTTACAGCTAAAATCTAGAGCATATGGGACTTAGCTGGTGGTTAGCCGAGCCGCGATGAGCGGGCAACGCTACACACTAGGGCTATAGTCGTTTGATAATTGTTAGCTATGGGCTGTGGGTTGTCAATGAGGTTTTCGCGGGGCGATGGATGAAAGTACATCCCCGCCTTTGTCCGCCGAAGCCCACGTTTGCAGACTCCGCAAACGTGGGCCACCGGAAATCGGGGCCAGTTCAAAATTTCTCAGGAATCCAAAACGGGTCACCGAGATCGGAGAAGTGCAGGAAGTGTGGACACTGCTTTCCCCTCATATGTGCGAGTCGGTTGCTCGTCGTCACGGTCTGATTATTACCGTCGTATTCCAGATAGACGCAGTCGGCGTGTGCCCCGTGCCATGGAGTAAAGAGTTGAGTGAACACTCCCACGGCAGCGGAAGCTAAGGCTCCGTTTGCCCAAACGACTTGCGGCCGCCCCCCTGCAGCACCGTAGTTTTCTGCCTCTTTGGCAAGCAAGTCCTCTCGTAAGAACCCCAAGCACCGCATGCAGAGGGATCCTGGCATCGAAAGGATGACCTGTCCGGAGACCGAAAAATTCCCCTCAACTTCATGAACGTCCATTCCAATATCAATGTACGGTACATGGTATCGGCGAGCAGTTATCTCAAGCTCGTACCTGTCTCTGTAGGTGTCCACGCAGCCGAAGATAATGTCACTGCTGCGTAGGAATTGGTGGAACTCCTGCCATTTCCCGTCGAGGCAGACGACCTGTGCGAGCGGGTTGATGCCACGCACCAACCTCGAAGCTACCAACGTTTTCAGGGTCTTTCTTGCAGCGTCCTCCATAGTCGCGCCGATCAACCTGTTTAAATTGGATTCCTCGACTCGATCCGGATCAATGAAGAAGAAATTCCCGACGCCGAGATGAGCCAATTGCTGTGCGATATGCGAACCCCCACCGCCGAGGCCAACTATAACCACAGAGCAATCGCTGAGGACCTTGTCGCTGTGGCTTCCTAGGAAACTCTGCCTCTTAGATCTCTCTCTCATTTCGCACTCCAAACAGCGGACATCGGCGCTCCGACTACGGAAAAATCGGAAAATCGGAATGGTTTCGAATATTGCGGGTGCCAGCACAGGCCGGCAGCCGAATCTAAGCTGAGAACAATTGCGCCGTGCACAAGATGCGGGCGAACATGCCAAAAATCAGGAATAAATTTTGCGGTTTCGCGAAGGTCTACCCCACTAAATGATGGCTGGCCACGGTGGCCATGGACGTGAACATGGAACATACAAACTTCGTCGCTGAAGGCAACCTGCATTGCCTTTCTTATCGCGGCGGCAGCCATCATCGCGCCAACCGTGCGATCGGGGAGGTAGTCACCGTCAGCCACGGGGTAGAAATCGTGCGCGAGCACGACCCAACCTGAAGGCTTCAACCCACCAACCCTGCAGGATAGGAACCCCACGCGTTCGGCTGAGAAAGGGTGGGGCCGGCATAGGTCATCGAGTGTATTGCGAAGCAGTGTGCGGGTTATCTTAAATGCCACTCTCATCGCAAGGCCCTGAGGTGCTGCGCCAATATCTCTGCTAGGCGCTGATTGGCTGGCACGTTGTTCCATGACCATGTGTGCCAGGTGCGGCTCAGTATCGTGTGAGTTGACCAGTTATTCCCTTTTCCGGGAATCGGGACGGACAGAAACAGCCGTGTTAGATAGCCGCCATGCTGCTGCGGACAGAGCAGGGCCTCTAGTGTTCCAGGCGCACAGGGATTCTTCAGCCCGGGAAGAAAAATGTAATCGATCGCACTCTCAGACATTTCCTGTGCGCCAGGGCACATACGCCTCAAGTCATCCATCTCGTCTGCCGGTCTCGGCATTAGGACGAACCTCCCTGCCGGGCATGGCTGATGAAAACCTCGCCGCCCTTAATGTGGATCGTGTGGTTATCGTCCAACGGTTTGAGTTCGCCGTGAACGACCTCGTCCAGTTCTTTTGAAGGGTCCACACCCACGAGTTTCTTGAACTGTGAAACCACGTAGGCACCCTCAGGCACGTGGTGCGTCCTGCCGTCCACGGTTACAGCCACTTCCTTCTTATGGTGGTGGCCGTGTTCCCCGCCGATCTCCAACTCGCTGCTATTTCTCACGTCCATTCACAGGTTCCCTCCTTGGGACCAGTTCCATTATGGAATGCTATGCTTTGTTTGTCAAGCATCACTTATGCTTCAAAGCAGAAATCCCATTGACGATCCAACGCGAATGGGCTAAGCTACTGATTAGAAAAGATGAATTGGAGGTTTTCGCAATGCTAACGCTTGGCCAGGAATTGTCCAGGCTGAGGTCGCTCAAGGGTTGGACTCTGCGGGAAGTCGAGGAGAGAACGAAGAAAAAGATCTCAAACAGTTACCTCTACCAACTTGAGAACGACAACGTTAAGGAGCCATCACCAAACATGTTGTATGAACTCTCGGTAGTCTACGGGGCCTCATATCCAGAGCTAATGAAATTGGCGGGATTTGTAGTTCCTTCCTCAAGCCCACAGTCTTCTCGCACGAGCACCTCGGTAGCTTTCAATGCACTAGATCTAACCAACGAAGAAGCGGAAGAGGTCATGGACTTCATTGAATTCATGCGGAGGAAAAAGAGAACCGCTGACCGATGAGGACCCCTCCCAAGCTCGCAGTACCTCCTTCATCCGAGGCGGTCACCGCGGAGGTTCGAAAGTTGCTGCGAGCTGCTGAGGTCGGCAGTCAACTGCCAACTCCGAAGGCTCGAATTCTCGCCTGTGCTCGGTTGGTTGAAACGGGTGAACTGGACTTGGCTGAGTATGAGCAGTCCTTCTCTGAAAAAGCATCCGGCTTCTTTTACAAAGCGATGAAGAAGGTCCTTGGCTTCTTAGACAGGCGGACTAAACAGATCTACGTGGACCCACAGTTACACGATTCCCGCAAGAGGTTCGTGACCTTCCACGAAGTGATTCACCGCGTCGTGCCGTGGCAACACATCGAACGCACAGAAGACGACGAGCTGACCCTGAACTTTAGTTGCAATACTCTATTTGAATCCGAGGCAAATTATGGCGCTGCGGAAATTCTCTTCCAATGTGATCGTTTTGAGACTGAGGCTCGTGACTATGGGCTTTCTGTCGCGAGCGCTCTGCACCTGTCGGACAAATACGAAGCATCCTGCCACGCGTCTCTTCGACGCTTTGTTGAGAGAAACCACCGTCCGTGCCTGCTACTTGTTTTAAAACCGACGAGCCGCGCAAATACAGGCGGGAAAACATCATTCTTTATCCATCATTCCATTCCGAGTCCTCCGTTCATTTTGCAGTTTGGAGATCCTTTCAGTCAGCCGTACATAAATCCAGATCACGAACTTGGCCAAATTCTAAACAACGGCAGTCAGGGAGAGATAGGTCTTTCGGACCTCAAGGGTTTCTGCAGACCCTGTGTGGTGGAATGCTTCAGCAATCAGTACACTTTATTCGTGATGATTCATCCCAAGGACATCTCGCCCTCACGCCGAACGGTGCTTTTCGTTCCTCCTGACTTCGTAGAGTCGGATCAACCTAACCTGCGATGTGGGCGTGGCAGCTAGAAGAAACACGAAGCGGGGGAAAGCAAGATTCTCATCAGGCTTGGGTGTGGTTCGGCCAAGCCGTATCCAAAACGGGATCCGCACAGGAGCTAACAGCAAAGCCACAGCAACGGCGTCGGACAAAAGTGTCCGACCCACACTTCCCCAAAACCCCCTTGACAGACCACCCGGTCGGTTTTACCATAACCACAAGTCAGCTCTTCGGAGCGGACTCGAATTTCATGCAGAGTGGCTGAGGGACGAGCCCATCGACGCCACGGCAACCGAAACGGGATCATCTATCCCGCTTGACAGGTGCCAACTCTCGCCCGGTAACGGGGACCATGAGATTTGGGATTAGCGAAAGTGTTCGCATTTCCCAAGCCTCTTTTCCCATTTGGAAAAGGGGTTTTGTCGTAACTGGGTATTTTTTTACCCGGCTCGTCCCGCATAGTCACAGAAGGTAGTTGCAGGATGAGCGCCTACGAACTCCGCTGCCGCGAATGCGGCAAGACTTTTGGCAATCAGCCGCGCAGTATCTGCGACGATTGCTTCTCCCCTCTCGAAGTCATCTACGATTACGATTCCATCCGGCGGCTCGTGTCGCGTCAGTTGTTTTCTTCGCGCGCCCCGAACCTCTGGCGCTATCGCGAGCTGTTGCCTCTGCCGCCCGAGTTTCGGCCTTCGCTCCCGACTGGATTCACTCCGCTACTCAGCGCGCCACAACTCGGGGAGCGGATCGGCTCGCGCAATCTCTATCTTAAGAATGACGCCGTGTGCCTTCCGACCTTGAGCTTCAAGGATCGTGTGGTCGCGGTCGCGCTGGCGAACGCTCGTCACTTTGGATTCGATACGGTCGCCTGCTCTTCCACCGGCAACCTGGCAAACTCGGTTGCCGCCCAGGCGGCGCGCGAAGGATTCAAAGCGTGGATCTTCATTCCGTCCGACCTTGAGCCGGCGAAGGTTCTGGGTACACAGGTATTCGGAGCGCAAGTGGTGCGGATCAGCGGCAATTACGACCAGGTCAACCGTCTGTGCTCGCAGATCGCCGACGAGCATCGCTGGGGATTCGTCAACGTAAACCTGCGTCCTTATTATGCCGAAGGATCGAAGACCGTCGGCTTCGAAATCGCCGAACAGCTCGGCTGGCGGCTGCCGGATAACGTCGTTGTCCCCATGGCCGGTGGATCATTGATCACAAAAATCAAGAAGGCGTTCGACGAATTAATCCAGCTCGGCCTGGTCGAGCCTAAGTCGGTTAAGTTTTTCGGAGCGCAAGCTACTGGCTGCTCTCCGATTTCTACCGCGGTCAAGCAGTACAGCAAAGACATCGAACCGCAGCGGCCGTCGACCATTGCGAGATCGCTCGCTATCGGCAATCCCGCTGATGGACACTACGCGATCAAGGCCATCACCGCGAGTGGTGGCTGGTCCGAGGATATTTCGGACGCCGAAGTTGTCGCCAACATCCAACTGCTGGCCGAAAGCGAAGGCATCTTCACCGAGACCGCGGGCGGCGTAACTGTGGGCAGCGCGCGCAAGTTGATCCGGCAGGATCGCATCCTTCCCGACGAAACAACCGTGCTCTGCATCACCGGCAACGGACTCAAGACCACCGACGTACTCGCCGGCCAATACGAAACCGAAACGCCGATTGCACCCAAGCTACGAGAATTCGAAGTCCTTCTTCAAGGCAAGCTGAGTGGAATCGCAAACTTTGCCGGCGAAACGCCGGCGCTACCCGTGGAGGTTTAAATGAGTATCACTGTCCAAATTCCGAGTGCTCTTCGACGACTGACGGCAGGCACGCCGAACATCAGCTGTGCAGCCACCAACCTGCCGGAACTGTTTTCCGTTCTCGACACGCAGTTCCCAGACCTGAAGCCTCATCTGCGCGACGAAGACGGGCAGACACGCCGTTTCCTGAATGTGTACGTGAACGAAGAGGACATCCGTTTTCTCGGCGGAAACACCTATGCGTTCCAGGACGGTGACGAAGTTCTGCTCGTGCCTTCCATCGCGGGCGGACTGTAAACGCGCGGAACGTCAGTGTGAGGCGCCCACGGCAATGGCGAGGCTGCTCTCCATGCGCTCGATCAGGTTGATTCCCAGAATGGCGGAAACGGCCTCCGCAGGAAGTGGCATGGAGAACAGGTAGCCTTGTGCGAAATCGCAAGAGATCGACCGGAGCTTCTCTAGCTGATCGTGATTTTCCAGCCCTTCGGCCACCACTTCCATGCAGAGAATGCGCGCCAGCCCGCAGATCGCAGTCACGATGGCCGCCACCTGGCTGTTAGTGTGAATATTCTGGATAAAAGAGCGGTCGATCTTGATGGTCTTCACCGGGAAGCGTCGCAACACACTGAGTGAAGAATGACCGGTGCCGAAATCGTCCAGGCTCAGCGTGACGCCCAGTTCCGCCAGTTCCAACATCACATCCACTGCGCGTTCCGGATCTTCCATCGCAGTGCCCTCGGTGAGTTCGATCTTCAGGCGATGCGGGTCGATGCCGGTAGCGCGTAGTGTGTCTTTCACCTGATCCACAAATGCGGGATAAGCGAATTGCCGCGCGCTGGCGTTGACGCTTACATAGGGACCGGGTTCGTACCCGATTCGTTCCCATTTAGCCGCCTGCCGGCACGCCTCCGCCAACACCCATTGTCCAAGCTGTACGATCAATCCGATTTGTTCGGCGAGCGGAATAAACTCGGCGGGTGGAACTAGTCCCACCCCCGGCCGTTCCCATCGCACAAGGGCCTCCAGGCCCGCGATCCGGCCCGTCGCCAGAGAAACAATGGGTTGATAGTGTAGGCGAAACTGGTTTCGGTCCAGGGCTTGGCGAAGTGCTTTCTCCAGATCCAGACGCCGGACGATCTGGGCATGCATCTGGGCATCGTAAACCTCGTAACGGGACTTGCCGTTCGTCTTAGCGCGATACATGGCGATATCGGCGTTGGCCACCATGGTGCGGGCGTCGTTATCTTCGGATGTAAAAGCGATTCCGATCGATACTCCTTTGAATACTTCCTGGCCTTGAATGACGAACGGCTCCGCCATCGCAGCCTGAATGCGTTCGGCAACCCGGATGGCATCGCTAGGGTCGCTCACCTCTTCCAGCAGTACGATGAACTCATCGCCTCCGAGGCGCGCAACGGTCTCCAGATCGCCATCCCGCGCGTGTAGGCCGCGAGGCCGCGCTACGGTATCTTCGCCCCGAATGCAGGCGCGCAATCGTTGTCCGAATTCCCGGATCAACACATCCCCGGCGTCGTGTCCCAGACTGTCGTTGAATGCCTTCAGGTCGTCGAGATCAAGGAACAGAACTGCGGCTTTGGTTTCTGGATGACGTTTCTTACGTTCGATCACTTTTTGCAGCCGGTCCATAAAGACAGCGCGGTTGGGTAGTTTTGTAAGCGCGTCGTGGCTGGCATTGAAGTCCAGTACTTCCTGCGCTCTTTTGTCTTGCGTAACATCGCGGGCATTCAACAACAGGCCCTCAATATTTGGGTCATGAACCAGGTTGCGGATGACACATGCGAAATCCAGCCATCTGCCATCGGCATGGCCTAGTCGAAGTTCGATGGTCGCAGATCCTTTCAGTGCCAGGACAGCGTCCAGCGCGGCCCGCGCTAGCGCGGCGTCGTCCGCGTTGATGCATTCGAAAATGCTGCATCCGACGGTCCCGCTCTCGCTCCATCCCAGCACCGCATGTACGGACAAACTGATGTACGAGATCTCCCCGGTCGTATTCGTGATCATGATGATGTCAGCTGAGTTTTCCGTCAGCGTGCGAAACCGATCCTCATTCCTGCGCGCTAACGCCCGTTCCGCCAGCGCCACCTCGGTCCGTTGCCGCTGTATGTTGAAGCCGCGGAAATACATCAGCATTGTGAGGGTCGAAAATAGCGCGGCTGCGATCAGGCCGATCCGTGAAGTGGATGCAGTCCGTTCCGCCGCTTGGCTTTGTTCCTCGCTGATGAGGTCAACCAGTCTTTTGACCTCGCGAAACCCGGGATCGACAACGGCCGCGTCCAGAGCGCTCGCGTGTTCGAATTGTCCGGCCTGCACCAGAGCAATCTCGCGGTTCACGTTCCGGATGTATTGCGAGCACGTGTCGTGAAGCGCTGCTATTTGGGGCGTGTGATCCCTACCCTCGGCGACTGCCTGAGTCGTGCGCAGCATCTCGCTCTCCGCAAGCTGGAACTCAACCTGCGTCTCAGAAGTTAGTTCGCGGCGCGCAATCGCCTTCCATTTCAGTCTGCTAATCATGTTCGCATCGGCTTCCACCAGTCGCACCGCGACTTGGGCCCGGCGGTTGCGTTCCGCCTTATCCAGCAGGGCCACCCCGGTGTAGATTAGGGCGGCCGTGATCAAGGCGACGGCGGCAATCAATCTGCGTTGCGACTCCCGAGGATGGTGAACTCCGCTTTCGAGCTTCGCCCGCTCGATCGCGTCCAGTCGCGCGACGACCGAAGTCTCACCCTGGGGAAGGGCGCTTGCCGACAGATCGTGAGGAACGGCGAGAGGACACACGCTATTGTCATCGGCAGTTTGGGGGCGACGGATTAGCCCGAACCTCACCGGATTGGGGGAAGCAGGAACGCTCCGGGCTTGACAGAAGACGAAACGCGAATTAATATCTAACTAACTGGTTAATTAGCTATGCCCGTCACACCTCGCACCCGCCTCGGCTCCCGCGGAAAGCCCGAACAGAGCCGCGCCTCCATTCTTAAGGCTGCCATCCACGAATTCGCCGAGCACGGCATTGCCGGTGCCCGCACCGATGCCATCGCCCGCGCGGCCCGTGTTAACAAGGCATTGCTCTACTACTACTTCAAGGACAAGGAAGCGATCTATGAAGCCGTGCTCGACCAGGTCTTCAGCGGCTTGCGCGACACGGTTGTGCCCATGCTGGAAGGCGACTTGCCGCCCCGCCAGCGAGTCTTGAACTATCTCGGAGCTTATTTCGACTACATTGCTGCGAACCCGCGTTTTCCAAGGGTCGTGCAAGGGGAATGGATACGCACTGGCACCGACCGCATCGGCCAGATGAAACGCGTCGCGAGGAGTTACTTCCAGCCCATCTATCAGAAGCTTGGTGAGGTGCTGCGTGAAGGAATCGCGGCGGGAGAATTCCGACCCATCGACCCCGCGCAGTTCATCCCATCCATGGTCGCAATCATTATTTTCTATTTCAGCGCGGCGCCAGTCATCAAGACTCTGATGAAAGTCGATCCGCTCTCCCCCGAGCGCGTTGCGGAGCGGCGGGCCTTCGTCATCGACTTCATCTCGACCGCATTGTTTACGCATCCGTTGCCGGCGCAAGGAGATCGTTCATGAGTGTTCGCAATAAATTTCTGATCCTGCTCGGCGTGCTACTCCTGATTGCGGCGCTCTACTACGTCTTCTCCACGCCGGGAGGAAACGATCTGGTGTTGGTCGGCACAGTCGACTCGAATCAGATTGTGGTCAGCCCGCAAGTCGGAGGACGCATTGCAAAACTGCTCGTGGAAGAGGGCACGCCCGTCAAGCAGGGAGACTTGATCGCACTCCTGGACCCCGCGGAACTTGAGGCTCAGGAGCGCGCCGCCGCGGCAACGATTTCCAGTCTTCGCTCGCGGGTTACGGAGAGCCAATACACCCAGCGTTCCACCAAGGGATCGACTTCGAGCGACGTAGCCAACGCCCAGGCACGTCTTCAGTCGTCCCGCGCACAACTGGCGCAAGCGGAAGCTACCTTGACGCGAGTGGAAAGCGACAGCCGGCGCATCATCGGGCTTGCGCAGGCGGGCGTGGCTTCGGAAATGGAAAAGGTGCAGGCCGAACAGAATCTGAAAGCGCAGCAGGCCAGCGTGCAGGCACTGAAGGATCAAGTCCACGCGACCCAGGCCGATCTTGATTCCGCTCTGGCACGCACGAATCAGGCTGGCGCCGCGCAAAGCACAGTAGCATCCACCCAGGCGCAGCTCGCCAACGCCCAAGCGCAATTAAAGGAAGCGGAAGTGCGGCTTGGGTACACGAAAATCTATGCCCCAGTGAACGGGACGGTACTCGTGCGCGCGGCGCGCGAAGGCGAAGTTCTGATCGCCGGCCAAGCGATCGTCACCGTAGTCGATCTCAGCGACACCTGGGTACGCGCGGCGATTCCTGAAACGGATGCCGACCACATCGGTCTGGGAGATACGCTCCGAGTCCGTCTCCCGGGCGGCACCGTCACACAAGGCAAAGTGTTCTTTAAGGCAGCCGAAGCGGACTTCGCCACCCAGCGTGATGTCGGCCGTCGCAAGCGCGATATCCGCACCATCGTTCTGAAAGTGCGCCTCGACAATCCTAAAGGCGCATATGTTCCCGGGATGACCGCCGAGGTGTTGGTCTCACCCGAGCTGTTGAAGGGCGCGCCACCCAAGAACGCGGAAGCGGCGGAGAAGCCATGAGTCCCGAGGTGAAGATCAACGACGCGCCGCTTCCGGTTTCTGAATTCAACGGGAAAAGCGAAATCCCGGCCGATGCTCCGAACGCAATCGAAGTCGCGCACATTGTAAAGAAGTACGGTGACTTCACCGCCGTCGACGACGTTTCCTTTCAGGTAAAGGAAGGCGAAATCTTTGGCCTGCTGGGTCCAAACGGCGCCGGGAAATCGACCCTGATCCGCATGATGACCACGCTGATTCCAATCACGGCGGGCGTGGCCCGTGTCGCCGGACACGACGTCAGCAAGGAGCCCAACGAGGCACGCCGCGCCATCGGCGTGATTCCGCAGGCCATGACCAGCGACATTGACTTGACCGTGCAGGAGAACCTGAGTATTTACGCCAAGCTCTACGATGTTCCTGCGAAACGTCGCCAGGAGGCGATCGACGAGTTGCTTGAAACTGTCGATCTGACCAAATGGCGCGACGCCCAGACCAAAACGCTGTCCGGCGGCATGCGGCGGCGGTTGGAGATCGCGCGCGGCCTGGTCCATAGCCCGCGAATTTTCTTTCTCGATGAGCCCACCACCGGCCTTGATCCCGTTTCTCGTGTCGCGGTGTGGGAAATGCTGACCAACATCAAATCGAAACGCAAACTCACCGTCCTGATCACCACCCATTACATGGACGAAGCCGATCGTCTGTGTAACCGCATCGCCATCGTAGATCACGGGAAGCTGGTCGCGCTCGATACGCCCGAAGCGTTGAAGGCCAGTGTACCCGGATCGAATGTGATTGAGGTGCAGTTTGACAATCCGCCGGCCGGCTGGGAAGGGCGACTGCGCGCTCTGCCGGAGGTGACTTCCGTCCAGCATGAAGCCGCGGGCATGTACCGCGTGCTGACCGCCAACGGTTCTCGCACCACCACGATGCTCGTGGAGATGGCAGTCGAGGCGAGCGTTCCGGTACGGACCCTCTCCGTGCAGAACACCACGCTCGACGATGTGTTTGTCCACTACACCGGTCGCCAGTTGCGCGACGAACTGGTAAAGGCCCACGGGTTCACCATGCCGCAACGGCCAGGGATGCAACCATGAACAGGATGATGGCAATTATTGAACGCGAAATGCGCAAATTCCTCCGCTCGCCGGCGCTGATGATGGTGTCCATGATTTTCCCTCTGGTGCAGTTGATCGTGCTCGGGAACGCCTTCGGCGGGAAAATTCGCGACGCTAAACTCGGCATTGTCGACCAGGACCACGGCACGCAGGCGATCCGCATTCAAGAGGCCTTCGATTCAGTGCGCAGCAACTCGCGCACGTTCGTTCCCGTCCAATACGCCAACGAAGTGCAGGCCCGCGAGGATGTGCGCAACGGCAAGATTCAGGGAGCCGTCATCATTCCGCCGCAGTACTCGGCGCGGGTGTACGAGAAGAATCGTCCCAGCATTGCCCTGATCGTGGACAACAGCGATAACTTCATGAGCTCCACCATGGAAGAAAAGCTGACCGGGATCACCGCCGCCCTCAATGAACCCGACATTGAACCGCGCCTGCTGCGGCAAACGGCGCTCGACGTGGTCGAACTCTACCCCTATATCGAATACATGAAATACCTGCTGCCGGGATCGATTGCGCTGGCCATGTTCGTTTCCGTGATGATCGGCGGCGGCATGTTGTACATCGACGACAAAGCCCGCGGCGTTCACGAGGGATATCTCGTTACACCCATCACCAAAGCCGAGTTGGTATTCGGATTGAATGGCGCCGGGGCCATCAAGGCAGTGCTGACCGGGGTCGTGATCACTGTGATCGGCTCGCTGCTTGCCGGCGTGGGGACGATCTTCAGTCCGTCGACCGTGCTTGGCCTGCTGCTGATGATCGTGGCGGTTTCACTGGCCTTCAACGGCATGATGTTCCTGATGATGGTGCGAGTCGAAGACCCGCTCGTACCGCGTGCCGTCTTCGGTATTCTAAACACGCTTTTATTTTTTCCCAGCGGCTCGATCTATCCGATTCAAGCTTTCCCTGCATGGCTGCGAGCCATCGCGATCGTGGATCCATTCACCTACGCCGTGCACGGATTCAAAGCCCTGCTGCTGAAGGAGAGCGGAGTGGTCGCGATTGGGCCCGACGTCATGTACCTGTCGATTTTCGCTTTCGTGACACTCGCTTTGGCGGTCCCGTTGTTCAAGCGCACTCTGTAGAGAAATTGTCGGTTCTCAGTTCCCAGTCCTCAGTCTCAAAACCCTCAACGGCTTTTCTACAAACTGAGAACCATGAACTGAGAACTGCTCTCCTTGCGCCTTGAACTCCACCCGAAACAGAAGGTCCGTAAACGATGTGCGGACGCGCAAGCGCAGCCAGATGAATTCTCCCACCCGTCCGAGCCGGGCTTCGTCGGCGCCCAGCCTCAGCATGTAGCTCACACTCACCCGTCCGATCTCGTCAAAGTCTTGCATGGATCCGAATTCAAGCTCGCGCGGGCGAGGTTGCAGTCGCATTTGGACTAACCCATCGGCCACAGTCTTGCGTCCCGCCACACAGGGCTGGGTGCGGCAATCGAGTAGTTTTTCGATGGCATAGAGCGCGGCGTGATCCACGCGCTGTCCGAATGCAATGTAGATTGTGTTCGTTGCGGGCACGAACTGGAGTGGCATCATCTGAAAGGCTTCCAGAATCGCCAGCGGGATCGGGCCAAACGGCATCAGGGCGGCCGATTCCAGCGAGAACGTAACCGGACATCCCCATTGGAGTCCGAGCGCCGATGTGACTTGCTGTTCGGTGGCAAATCCGAGTTTCTCGAACCAGTCCCCGATCTGCCCCGAGCGGGCCCGTTGCTGCGCGTCCAGCGCGGTCACCACCTGCTCATGGGTCAGCCAGCCGCGGGCCACCATCAGTAGCCCGAGCGGAATGCGGTTCGCGGGAGGCGCAGCCGGTGGCAATGCGTGCAAGCGAGCAAGTTGTGCCATCAATGCCGTTTCCAGGCATTGTCGCTGACAATAGAACACGCCTTGTAGAAACGCTCCACTCCGGTGCTGCCAGAGACGCGCCCAGGGAGACTTTGGCCCCGTGCACGATCCCAGCGCGCATCCCGCGTTCGTCTTTTCCAGGCGCTTGGTCCAGCGGTCCAGCCACGTCAGAAATTGCACTACTTGTCGCATAGAATTTTCCTCAGGAGGGAGATCTGGAATCTAGAACCTGTGTGACGCGCAAACCGTACTTGCCGTCCACCACCACGACGTCGCCTTGTGCCACCACTCGTCCGTCGAGCAGCAGATCCACCGGCGCGGTCACATTGCTGTCAAGTTCCACCACGACTCCGGCGCTAAGCGCGAGCACATCGCGCAGCACCATGCGGCGGCTTCCAAAACGCAGCTTGACCTCAAGAATCACGTCCCGTAAACGTTCGTAGTGTGCAGCAGCAGAAGGCAGTGCGAACGGCGCTTCTGGAGACGCAGTCGCCGCCGGTGCCGGAGGCGGCGTTTTGGCGGGCGTCGATAGAGCCGCTGCCAGCGCCGCACTGACCTGGATTTCGATGTCGACCGGCGTTCCTGCTTCGTCCCGGGTATGCAGGCTCTTGATGCCCGACGGCGACCACGAAGGCGCGCCCGAGGCCGCGAGGTGTAACTGTATTTCTCCGCCGGCAGCGGACGCGAGCGCGGTCGCCGCTTGTCCAGCCACCTGGCGTAACAGTTCCTGCAAAGCGTCTTTGTGATCAGCCGTCGGCTCTTCGGGCGGCGGTTCCGTTTCCATCAGTAACTTCTGCGCCAGACGCACGCCGGTGGCGACGGACATACGCCGCGCCCTCTCGCGCCGTGTGGTTCCGCCCACCGTAACCGTAAACCACAGGTCGGACTCCGCTCCGGGCAGCGCTTCCGCTGTCGAATCAAAGGCGACGGGCTGACCGGTAATCTGGGAGAGCACAACCTGCATACACTTCTCCCAGCCCTCAAGCCATGCGTTCAATTCGGGATTGAGCTGCGATCCTGCGGCCTCTGTCATAACTCACCGGGCGATACTGGTGCCGAGTCCATCGAGAGAACCTGGGCCGCCCGCTGCGAATCGACCCGCACCGCCATCGCTGCGCACAAACGCATTTCATCCACCATGAGCACCGCCGGTTTGGAAATGCTCTCCGGAAACAACAGCAATGTGCCAGGCGCCGCCTCGGCCAGCATCTCCAGCCCGACAGTCAGATTTGGCGTGAACAATTCCACGTGAAACCCGGCCGCGAGCAACCTCTTTTCCAATCTGCGGCGCGCCTCGATGGGACTTCGCGGCCGGTGAAAGCTCAGGTCGGCCGAGATCTTTCGCAATAAGGCATTGGAAACCACGGCGGGTATGGCCATGTTCAACGTGCCGCGTGTCTCTGCCATCTTGATTTCCAGACTCAGACACAGATTTTTTTCCGCGGGCACCATCAAGCGTTGCGCCTGAGCCACCGGCAGGCGCTGTCCGAACTTGAATTCGAGCGCAATCGCGTGCCACGCAGTCTGAAGTTCCCGGCACACGATGTGCATGATGCTCTCCAGAATCTGCTCTTCGATTGCAGTGATCTCGCGGCCCAGATCGCCGCCTTTCCCCTCCCCTCCGAGCAACAGGTCGATGACCGGGAAGGCAACCGCGAGATCGAGTTGCAGCACCGCCACCGCATCCGCCGGCACCAGATCGCACGATGCCACATACGTACTTTCGGGAAGACTCTGGAGGAATTCCCGATACGTCAGGTGCTCCGCGGACACCAGCCGGCAGTCGAAGGCGATACTCAGGTAGGCTCCGATCGCATTACTCAGGTTGCGCGCAAAAATCTCGTGCAGCTGATTGATGGCACGCATCTGCTCGCTGCCGATTTGCCCGGCCTGACGAATATCCCAGGGCTGCACAATTTGCTGATGCTTCGCTGCAAGGCCCTTACTTCCGCGCGCCCTTCGCACCAACGCATCGATTTCTTCCTGGTTGAGTACTTTATCCATAGCGTCCTCTAAGGTATTCCTGCCGCTTTCGCGCGGGCCGCAGGCGGGTTTCCGGCCAGCATGGTACTCAAGCGGGCACGCAGACGAACCATGGAGAGAGAATGAATCTGCGAGACTCTCGATTCCCCGATGCCCAACACTTCTCCCACTTCTCGCATGGTGAGTTCTTCGTAGTAATAGAGTGACAGGACACGCTGTTCTTTTTCGGCCAGCTCCCCGATGGCCTGCGCCAGCAGCCCTTTCATCTCCGAACGCAGGCAAAAGAAGAATGGGGTCTCGTCCGGCGCGCCCGAAACGCGGTCGGTCAAGTCCTCTTCTTTTCCGTCGCGCGGAGACTCAACTCGCAGGCTGCCCAGTTCCAGGCCATCCAGCTCCGCCAGCAGCGATTGCAATTCGCGCAATTCCAGCCCCATCTCGCGTGCGATTTCGCTCTCGTTCGGAGAACGGCCCAGAGTTCCTGCGAGCGTACTGTGCGCTTGCTCGACCATGCGGCCTTTGCGGCGCAACTCCCGCGGACTCCAGTCGAGTTCGCGCAAGCTGTCCAGGATCGCGCCGCGAATTCGAAACTTCGCGTACGAACTGAACTGCACGTGCTTGCTCTGGTCGAACTTGCCCAGCGCATCGATCAGCCCGACCACGCCCGCATGGATCAGGTCTTCCAACGGCACGTGCCGGGGCAATCGTTCGTGAATCCGGCGGGCGAGATAACGCACCTGGGGAAGCTGTTCCACCAGGACGCGCTCCCGTTCCGCCTCGGCTTGTAGACCGCCATAGGCATGCGCGGGGTGCTTGCTCATGAAGACTGTTCCTTACTTGCTGAGCGCCGCTATCAGTCCAGGCTCAACGCACCGTACCCAGTGACTGCACCGGAACCATGGGAGGTATTTCCAGCGGAGAGAGCACCACAATTTTGGGAAGGAAGGGTTCGAGTAACCGGCGCAAATGAAAACGCGCCGGGGTGGAACACAACAATACGGGAGCGGTCTGCGCCACTTGCTCTCCGGCAAGTTGGCGCAGGCTGTCCAAAATTCTCCGCACGAACGACGGCTGCAATCCCGCGCTGGCCGTTTGCGGCAGCTGCGGACTGAAGGCGCGGGTCAGTTCTTCTTCAATAGTGTGGTCGAGCGTAAGCACGCGCAGTCCGCCATCCTCGGAAAGCAGCGGCCGCACTAGAGCGCGCCCCAACGCCTGGCGCGCGACCTCCACCAGCAGCACCGGGTTCTTGCTGATCGCGCTCGTATCCAGCAGCGTCTCGAGAATCGTCGACAAGTCCCGAATGGACACCTGCTCGCGCAGCAACTGCTGCAAAACCTTCTGCACTTCGCCCAGACTCAGCGTCTTCGGTACCAGTTCCTCGACCAGTTTGGGATGGCTTTCGCTCAACCGGTCGAGCAGCCGCTTGGTTTCCTGACGAGTCAGCAGTTCATAGGCATGCTGGCGAATCAGTTCCGCGAGATGCGTCGCCAGCACCGAAGTCTGGTCCACTACCGCGTAGCCCAGAGCCAGTGCCTGCGATTCGAGATTCTTCGGAATCCACAAAGCCGCCACGCCGAACGCTGGCTCGCGCGTCGCCGTCCCCGCCAGCGTCGGTGGAGACGCTTCCGAACTAATTGCCAGAACCTGTTCTTCCAGCAGTTCCCAACGCGCAATCTCGACTCCGCGCATCGAGATGACATACTCGCGCGGCTTCAGACGCACATTGTCGGTGATGTGAATCGGCGGAACCACAAACCCCAACTGCACGGCCAGATTGTTGCGCAAAGCTTTGACGCGCGCGAGCAGTTGTCCACCCTGCTGCGCGTCGACCAGTGGCACCAGAGCGTACCCGACCTCGAGACTCAACTCGTCGAGTTTGAGCAAGTCCTCGAGAGATTCAGTTTTAGCGGCACTCTTCTTGTCTTTCTCTGCTTCGGGGGGAGCATCCAAGTCGGGCGTGTCCGCCTTCCTCGGCAAACGCCAGGCGAGCAATCCGACCCCGGCCGCGACCACAAGAAACGAAAACTTCGGCAGTCCCGGAATCGCCGCCAGTGCAAGCATTACGCCCGCCGCAATGATGAGCGTCCGCCGCCGTGACAACAGTTGCGCGCCCAGATCCGCCGAAAGAGTCGCGTTCGAGGAAGCGCGCGTCACCACCATTCCGCCTGCCATCGAAACCAGCAGCGACGGAATCATCGTGACCAGGCCGTCTCCGACCGTCAGCACGGTATAAGTCTTGAGCGCCTCGCGGAAGGGAATATCGAGCTGAAAGACGCCAATCAGGAATCCGGCAACGATGTTGATCCCGGTGATGAGAATGGTGGCGATCGAATCGCGCTGATTGAAACGGGCCGCGCCGTCCATGGCGCCGTAGAACTCCGCTTCGCGCGCAATCTTCTCGCGCCGCTCGCGCGCCTGATGTTCGTCGATCAGGCCGGCATTCAGGTCGGCATCGATCGCCATCTGTTTGCCCGGCATAGCGTCAAGAGTGAAACGAGCGGTCACTTCCGCCGTGCGCACCGAACCGTGGCTGACCACGATGTATTGAATCGCAATCAGCGCCACGAACAGCACGAATCCCACCACGTAGTTGCCACCGACCACGAACTGCCCGAACGCTTCGATGACTTTTCCCGCTGCCCCCGCGCCTTCATTGCCGTGCAACAGAATGCGCCGGCTCGAAGCCAGGTTCAGCGACAAACGAAACAGCGTGAGCAGTAGCAACAGGCTGGGGAACACCGAGAACTGCGCGGGCCGCAGAATCTGAATCGCTGACAGCAGCACCAGCACCGACGCCGTAATGCTGGTTGCCAGCAGCAGATCGAGCAGAATCGACGGCAGCGGCACCAGCATGACGAAAACCAGGCTGACCGCCGCAATGGGAACGATCCACTCCGCCAGTGAGTTCGACTCCGGCGCGGTCTTGGTGACGGCTTCAGCCATGGGCTATCGGACTCCCGCTGCCATGGCACGAGCCTGAGCGCGGTAGATTGCAGCCAGCACTTCGGCAATGACGGTGTAAAGTTTCGGAGGCACGCTCTGCCCGACTTCGACCGAGCGATATAGGACGTGCGCGAGCGGCGGATTCTCGACCAGTGGAATGCCCTGCCAGCGCGCGATCTCCTTGATCTCGGCGGCCAGTCGATTGCGTCCCTTGGCCACCACCACGGGAGCCGCCATGTCCGGGCCATATTCCAAAGCGATGGCATATTCGGTCGGATTTGTGATGACCACCGCGGCGCGCTTCGTATCATCCAGCATCTTGCGGCGGCGCACTTGCCGTTGCAGCCGGCGAATGCGCTGTTTGATTACAGGATTTCCTTCCGTGTCCTTGTATTCATCCTTCAATTCCTCTCGGCTCATGCGAAGTTCGCTCTCGTGATGCTGCCGTTCGAACATGTAATCGACGACCGCCCATCCCAGCAGCACCAGCGAAGCTTTCCAGCCCACTTCGAAAACACGTTCCACGACAAAACCGAGAACCCCGCGGGCTGAGCGTCCCGGAAGCGTCATTAGTTGCAGCCAGTCACGGTGCAGACAAGCGACCGCCACATATCCGACTGCCGCAGCCGGCAAGAGCGATTTCAAGAGTCCGCGCAAAGCGGTGATTGAGAAAATCTGGCCGAGCTTTGCGACCGGATTCATACGCGCTGCGGTCGGCATCAACGCCGAGGGCGCCATTACCACGCCTCCCTGTGCCAGCGCTGAAGAAACGGCCACGATCCAACTCACGCCGAGAGCGGCCGCGGTTGCCACAAACATGCCCGAGTGCGCGAGAAAGGGCGGCACCCCGTCCATGCGCAGGCTGCCAGACACCGCTCCGTCCACACAGTCGCGCAGAAACCCGCCCCATGCTTGCGGGAAATGCGACATTTGATGGGCCAGCAGCATAGTGGCGGCGAGCGCGGCACAGGTCGCGCTCAGATCGCGGCTACGCGGTACCTGGCCTTTTTCACGGGCCTTCTCCCGCTTGCGCGGACTCGCCTTCTCGGTTTTGTTGTCTTGTGCCATCGCTCAATGTGCAAGTTTCAGAATTCGTTCCGACACTTCCATAGCCTGCTGAAAGCGCGTATCAAAGAATCGCGGCCAGAGGGCAATCGCTCCGCAAAGCAGGATCATCCCCAACATGCTCTTGAAAGAGAGGCCAACCAGAAGTACCGGCAGTTGCGGCGACGCCTTGCCGAGAAACCCCAGCGCAACGTCGGTAAACATGGTGGCCACCAGCACCGGCGCGGCAATCTGGACGGCCGCCACCCACAAGCCGGCCGTGAAATGCAGAAATATCGTCAACGCCGTCCCCGTCAGCGCAAAGTGGCCGGGCGGCAGGTACTGGAAACTCCGGGCCAGTCCACGCAGTAGCCAATGAGGCACGCTCAGCTGAATGAACAGCAGCAGCACGATCAGTTCATGAAAAGTCGACAGCACCGGAGAGTCCGCCTGGCTCTGCGGATTGATGATGCTGGCCAGCGAATATCCCATCTGAATGCCGAGCACATGTCCGGCAACGCTGGCCGCTTCAAACACAAACTGGAGTGTGAATCCCAAAAGAAAGCCGATCGCGGCCTCCCCTGCCAGCACGGCCAGCAGTGCCGACGCCGGCGTCGAAGCTGTGGGTGGAGAAACCAGCGGAACCATCATCATCGTGAAGACCAGGCCCAGCCCGATCTTGATCCGCACCGGAATCGACAAGCTGCCGAAAAAAGGCGCGGCCACAATCAGCCCCGTCACACGTGTTCCGGCGATCATCCACGCCATCACCGTTTGCTCCAGCGAGAACTCCATCACCGACGACCTCAGCGCAAAAGACCTCAGCGCAAAAAAGGATGAAAGTCCGACCACAGCCCGATCGTGTAGAACATCAGCTTGCGCAACATCCAGGGCAGAAACAGCAAGGACGCAACCGCGACCGCCGCCAGCCGCGGCACGGTCGAGATGGTTGAGTCCTGAAGCGAAGTCAGCGTCTGCGCCACGTTGATCAGCAAGCTCACCACCGTCGCCACTACCAGCAGCGGCGCGCCTAACCAAAGGGCAATCTCGAGGCTGCCGCGTGCCAGAGCTACCACTTGTTCCGTGTTCATGCAGTCCTCTCAGGAAAAACTCTTCATCAGAGATCCAACCAGCAGGTTCCAGCCATCGACCACCACAAACAGCAGGATCTTTAACGGAGTCGAGATCACCACCGGCGGTAGTTGCAGCATGCCGACCGACGTGGTCACTGCGGCGACCACCAGATCGATCACCAGGAACGGAAGAAAGAGTGCGGCCCCAATCCGAAATCCGACCTGCAACTCCGACAACAGATACGCGGGCGCAACAATGCGCATACCCAGGTCCTCGGGTTTCGCGGGACGCGGTTCGTGCGCCAGTTCCACGAAGAGCGCCAGATCTTTTTCTCGCGTGTACTTCAGCATGAAACGCCGCAGTGGAGTGACGGAGCGCTCCAGCGCGCTCATCATCGTGATGTGTCCGGCTTCAAGCGGAACGATCGCGTCGGCATAAATGTTGGCCCCCACCGGCTGCATGAGAAAAAAAGTCAACAGCAACGCCAGCCCGATGAGCGTCTGATTGCTGGGCGTACTCTGTGTGCCCAATGCCTGCCGCAGAAAATGAAACACCACCAGCAGCCGCACGAACGGCGTCATCGAGAGCAGGATCGCCGGCAGCAGCGTCAACAGCGTCAGCAGAACGACGATGTTCCAGGGCAGTGACCCGCCCGGAGCCAAACCGCCAAGCGGAAGGCCCGGCGCTGCCTGCGGACGCGCCCACAGCGTCCCCGCGCTCGCGATTACCAGCGGCAGAACCAACCCGCGAATGGCGCCGAAAAGGGTCATTGGCCCCGCTCTCCTGTTTCTTCCTCAGGCAGATGCGCCAGCAGCGTGACTGAACCCGCGCTGCCGCCGATCAAAAAACGCTGGCGCTCAAACTGGAGCACCGCCACAAACCGCCGCTCCCCCAGACCAGCCGTTTCCTTAATTACCAGCGACCGTCGCTTGTGCTGCGTCCGCCACAACTCGCCCAACCTGGCCCGACACGCCTTCAGCCAGCGGGCCAGATCGCCGCGAATCGTGGGAGTGGTCAACAAAACTTCCATCTATGCCAACTCCGTCAAACGCACCGCCAGCCTGGTCTGCACGACTTCGAACTCGCTCCAGGCGACCAGCTCGCCATTGATCAGCAAAGGAACGTCGAGCCCCACCGTCCAGCGCGTGACAATAATCCGGCCCGGTGCAAGCTCCACCAGATCGGTGACCTTGAAATCGGGAACGGAAATCTCGACGGTGAGCACGCACGGCAAACCTTCCACGCGCACCCACGGATCGGCGATCGCGCCGTCCAGCTTGGGAGTGGCGGCGGCAGCCATTACATCTGCACCAGAAATTCGGTGAAGTACACGTCCTGCACTCCCAATTGCGGCATCCGATCTTTCAGCGCTTGCAGAATTTCACTTTTCAATTTGCCTTTGCCCTCGGGCTGTGCGAGTTCCTCCGGCTTGCCCTCGCTGAGGATTGAAACAATGGTGTCGCGTACCATCGCCACCGGAAGATCTTCCCGTCGCGTAGGAGCGCGTGACAGTCCGAGCGAGATCCCCACGCGCAGGTACGCGCGCTCGCTTCCGTTGAGATTCACGACAAAGGTCTCCAACGGAAACGTGTAGGCCACCGCCGAGCCACTCTCTCCCGCGCTTGTGAAACGCACCGGTCGCGTCCAGAAGTAAATGCCGACGCCGCCCAGCATCATCAATACCGCGAATACGATGCCCAGCCTGCTCCTCGTCTGATTCTGGCGTGGCGCGGACTTAACCTGCGGATCAGGCATATCCGGATGTGTGCAAGCTGCGTGCCGAGCCCCCCCGAAGCACCACTCAAAGGGCTGTGGAGAAAAACGGATTGAAATCAAGCGATTGCTGGAATCGCGTCTCGTAGTTGCGAGCCGCGCATGAAACCTTCGCTCTTTCGCAATGCTCTCTAATGAGGAGGCCCTTAGAAATACGGAAAAGGCAGGCCTCAGGAAACGCGTCTCCCTGAGACCATGCCATGTCAAGGCCATCGCCCGGTCCCGGCTCCAGGATTTTCCTGAATCCTGACCCCTGAGACCCTAGACCCGCACTCTTTAACGTTTCAGATTGATCGTGTCCTGCGTGATCTCATCGAAAGTAGTGACCACGCGGGCATTGGCCTGGAAACTGCGTTGCGCTACGATCAGCGCCGCAAATTCTTTGGCAATATCGACGTTGGAAAGTTCTAACGCGCCTCCCGCCAGCGTTCCGCGTCCACTGGTTCCCGGTCCGCCGACCACCGCCTGGCCTGAAGCAAGGGTCTCGGTGAATCCATTGTTGCCAGTCCGCAACAGGCCCTGATTGTTTGCAAACGTCGCCGTCGCCAGCTGTCCCAGAATTGCCGTCTTACCGTTGCTGAAAGCGCCGGTGATGGTGCCGTCGCCGCCGATGTCGAACTTCACCAGCGTGCCGCTCCCGCTCCCGTCCTGTTGAGTGGAGGACGTGCCGCTCGGCGATGCCAATTGCGTCAAGAAACCGCCTCCGTTGGCGTCGAACAGCTTCCACGTAAAGGTCTGGTCGTTCGCTCCGTCGGCGAACCCCGTGATGGCAACTCCGGTGATGTCGGCGCTTGGATTTGTCAGATTTCCATTGCCGTCGAAGGTAAGTGTGCCAGACTTGAGCACGGTTGGATCCGTTGTTCCGTTGACATCCGCGGCCGGAATGGAAATGGAATAGTCCCACCCGTTGGTACCGGTTTTGGTGTACGTAAACAACACGACATGACTCCCGCCCAGCGAATCGTAAATCGTCATCGGCGCCGAGTAAGCCGTGCCGACGGCTGCGGACGCGTCCAGGTTCGTGCTCAACTGTACTGTGCTCGTCGCAGTCGCCGGACTGATCGCTCCCGCACCCAAAGTCAGTGGACCCAGACCCTGAGCCGGCGTCACCACTCCATTGACTGCGGGATATCCCAGTACCTGTTGCCCGTCGGAAGTAACCAGCACGCTGGCCTTGTTGATTTCGAAATCTCCCGCCCGCGTATAACTCAAAGCGCCATTCTTCGAAACCACGAAGAAACCGTCTCCCAGAATCGCCACATCGGTCGAGACCCCGCTCGGATCGACATTGCCCTGCGTGAAACTCGAGGGGATCGATCCCACCGCGGCTCCCGCTCCCTGCTGGATGGCATCCCCCGCGCCATTGTTGCCGATCGTCTGGTAAAACAGGTCGCGAAACAGGACGCGCGAGTCCTTATATCCGACGGTATTCAGGTTAGCCAGGTTGTTGGCAATGGTTGCAAGCGCCGTCGAACTGGCGGTCAACCCGGATAGCGGTATTGAAAATGTAGGCATAGGACTCCTTTAGACAGTTGCGAGTTTTTGAAGAATCTGGCGGATTTGCGTCAGCTCGCTGAGCGAGTTGAATTGCGCCAGCTGCGCGACGAACGCGTTGGGATCGAGTGGATCGAGCGGACTCTGCGACTTGAGCTGCGTGACCAGCAGTTGCAGGAACATGTTGTTCAAGTCCTGCGCCGGTGTTGTGGCTGCTGCGCTGGCTGCCGCAGACGACGCTGACGTCGATTGCATGGGCAAAATTTGCAAGTTACACCTCCTAGATATGAATGCTGACGCGATTTTCTCCCGACCACGCCGGCAGCCCCACGGGAACGGCTTCGATCAGCTCAGCTTTTTCCCGCTGCTCAATTCGCTGATTCTGCCATCCCCTCGTCGCCTGGAAATTGCGGTGCGGGTTCTGTTGCTGAGAACCAGTCGAAGTTTGAAGTCCGGTACCGCCTTTATCCATTTCCACCGTGGTCAAGTGCAGATGATGATCTTTCAATCCGAACTCGAGGTTCTGCACCTCCGAACTGAACCAGTGCGCCATCCCACGTTCGCCGTGTACTGCGATGCCGACCTGGTTCTGGTGCACCGAGGTGTAGATCTCAACCGCTCCAAAAGCCGCGGTCCGAATTCCGACATGCATCTGCACGTCGCCACCAACATCCGTCGCGATGCGCGCTGCCGCCAGTGCGCTTCCCGCAGCAGGCGTGGGATCTGGTGGTGTCGGCGTCTTCGGAGCTTCGCGAGTTTCGGAGGAGGAAGATGCGTGAGGCGGAGCCACGGAAGCCGCTTCACGAGGCACTACCGCCGCGACTCCATCGTCCCGGATCAAGGAGACCTGCGCGTCATGCGACGAAGGTGGGCCTTGCGAAGACGGGGCCGGAGCCTTCCTCTCGGGAGCGTCTTTGGATTCCACCGCAGCTTCAATCCTCACGGGCCCAAGCGTCTTGTTTCCGCTCGGGCTTTCCGGGAATAGTTGCCCGTGGGCCTGCGCTGCGTGACTCGCTGCGGCGCGGATTTCGTTGGCAATCGGCGTCGATGCCACAGCTTTGATCTTGTTTGGCCGCTTGTCTGACTCAGCCTCGGGCGTCTTTAGCTGCGCTGGAATGGATGCGCCTGCCGCCACTCGTACTTCTTCTGCCGGGGCCGGCTCGGGAACTTCGGGCACGCTGTTGCTGGCTGCGCAAGAAGGATTGTCGGTTGTCGACCCAGGGGTGACACCAGTTGTCTTCTCTGCCCCAGTTGCGGCTTGTATCGCTTGCGTCGGCGCAGGGCCGTCTGAACTTAATAGGACAAATGTCGGCGAGGGCTCGGTCTCCACCGCAGAGTTCGCACTCTTCTTCTCGGAACGGCCTGCTGCTGCGCCCTCGGTGGCAGGGGGAAGTGCAGGGTCCGCAGTCGGCGATATCGCAGCCTCGCTCCGGTTGGTGGACGGCGACGGCAGGGCGACAGTACTAGTTCCGACGAATAGCGGACGCGCTTCCGGCGCTGGCGGCTCAGCTGTTTGTTGCGCGTCCCGCGATGCGATTCTTGCCTCAGAATTCGCCCCAGTTGCGGCAACGATTTGGGGAAGGACCCTCGCTGAAGCGGAGCTGACCGTTTCTGGCACATGCAACGTTTCCGACACATGCACGGCCACATGATCGGGAACTGGTTGCAGGACGATCTGGTTGATGGACTTTGGAGTCGCTTGTTCGGCGGCGCTCGTCCCTTTGTAAATGTCCACGGCCTGGCGCTGAAGGATCGCGCCCGTAGGCTGTGAGACCGTAGCCTGCGCCGCCACGAGCGGATCACCACATGGCAAGGTAACTTTCGCTGGTGCGATCAGAGGTTGTGCGACTGCCTCTCTCGCTCCTCCTCCAGCGCCCGCACTCTCGCGATCCGCGCGCGTAATGGGATCGTTCTTCTCTGTCGACGACAGCCCCACAACCTCCCGCAGCGCGGACTTGAGACCTTCCAACGCAATCTCACTCGAAGCGTTCTTCGCTCCCGGCAATGGGTTAGCCGGTGTGAGAGTTGCGACGCTTGTCGTCACCGAAAGTGAGTTCGGACCGATCGGAAGCGGAGAACTCGTTGTCGCCGTACCCGTACTGGCTCTCGCCGTCGAAGCGCGGCCACTCAACGCAGACTCGGACCCAGGACTCTTTTCGATGGTGCCCGCTACCTTCTGTGGCAGGGCGAACGTGAGATCCGCCAAGCCAAGCGGGTTCACAGAAAGTTGTATCGGTAACAGAGGATTCGCAGTCGTCACCGCAGCGCCTGACGTTTGTTTGTCCGGGGCAGCTGCCGGAGCGTCCGGTTGAATCTTGGGATCGCTTTTGCCCGCAACTTTTTTCCCACCTGATTCTTTGCCGCGGGCTGTAGGCGCAGCCCTTGAGATCGACTCCCTCAGCGTGGCGCTAAAGTCCCCGCTTGCGCCGGCGGACAAATCCGTAAGCACCGCTTTTTGCTTTACCAGCGAACTGGAGATACCTGCCGCCTGCATACTTGCACCGCGACACTCTAGTTGCACACAGCTCGCCAATGTTTGCGGGATGTCGCATCGCTCGTGAAGAGGCCGCCAGCAGCGCCATTTCAACCATTTACATATTCAAAAGATTATCGCTAGCGCGCGCAAGCGAGGACGAGTGCAACTCAGGGCAAGCCTTGCCCCGTCCACCTCGGCAAATTCAGCCCAGACGTTTGCGCCAGCGCTCAAGCAAATGGCTGGCATCGAGTTCGCGTTGTTCGTGCTGAAGGCGTTCCTGCTGGTAGGTGTGGCGCTGCTGCGTGGCCAGGGTTTCCAGGACTTCCCGTTCCCGATAAGCGTGCTGGTATTCAGCAGCCACTGCGTTCCTCTCGAGTTCGAGCCGATCGAGTTCCGCCTGAAACTCCTGCCGCTGCGCGATCATGGTGTCCCGCGAGACTACAGAAAACTGGAGTTCAGCTGCGCTTCGTCCAACTCGGAGGGTAGCCTCGTCCAACCGGGCGGTATCCGCCAGCGACTGTTCCATTCGAGCGAGCGTTTCCCGAGCGCGCGCAACCGCGAGGCTGGCTTCCTGCAAACGCCGCGCCCGCTGCCGCTCCAGGCTCTGTCGCAGACGTAACAACGGAGCGAGAGCAAAGCGGAAGGGCATGGATTCAGGCCGGCAACGACATCAATCGAGCAATAGAGTCCTGCATCGTCGCCGCTTCCTGCGCGTCCTGCGTCAAAAAATCCCGCAATGCCGGCATCAGCACGATGGCACGGTCCAGTTCCGGATCGCCGCCTTTCTGGTAGGCGCCGATCCGGATCAGGTCCTCGGATGCCTTGTAAACCGCGAGCAGACGGCGAATCTGGTTCGCTTTCGTTCGATGCTCCGCCGTCACCACCGCTGGCATGATGCGGCTGATGCTATCGAGGATCGTAATCGGAGGATACTGATTCTGCGCCGCCAGCCGCCGGTCGAGCAGCACATGCCCGTCCAGCAGCGCGCGGGTTGCGTCAACCAGCGGATCGTTGATGTCGTCCCCTTCCATCAGCACCGTATAGAAACCGGTGATGCTGCCGCCGCCAAACGATCCCGCCCGTTCGATCAGTCGCGCTAGAAGAGTAAAGACGGACGGCGTATATCCCTTGGCAGTTGGGGGTTCTCCCGCCGCCAGCCCGATTTCACGTTGCGCCATGGCCAGCCGAGTGAGCGAGTCCACGACCATCAAGACGTGTTTACCGCGAGCGCAAAAATATTCTGCGATAGTCGTCGCCGCGAGGCCTGCGCGAATTCGTAACAGCGGATCTTGATCGGAGGTCGAGACAACGACCACGGCGCGCCGTCTCCCTGCTTCTCCCAGAGCATTCAGCAGTTCGCCGACTTCGCGTCCGCGTTCCCCGATCAACCCGATCACCGTAAGATCGGCGTTGGTGTTGCGCGCCATCATGCCCAGCAGCGTGCTCTTTCCCACTCCGCTGCCTCCGAAAATTCCCACTCTCTGGCCGCGCCCGCACGTCAGGAATCCATCAATGGCGCGAATTCCGCAGCCCAGCGCATCGCGAATCGGCACGCGCTCCAGTGCCGGCCGGGCCTCGCGATCCAGGGGATAACGCTCACGGCAAACAGGCGCCGCCAGTCCATCGATCGGAAGTCCCGCGCCGTCGAGCACTCGCCCCAGCAGTTGCTCGCTCACTCGCAACGACGGTCGTCGTCCCCATGCCACCACCTGATCGCCATACCGGATGCCCGTCGGTCTCCGCAACGCCATCGAAAGCACGGTGTGTCCGCGAAAGCCGACAATTTCTCCTGGCCAGCGTCGCCCGCGCGAATCGACGATCTCGCAGGCTTCGCCCACCGTGCAATACGGGCCCTCCGATTCCACCAGTTGCCCGACCACCTGCACCACCTTGCCCCGCCAGCGTAGCGCCGACGACATCTCGAGATCCTGGAAGTATGCGGAAAGGATTTGCGGCGTCATGGGCTTCCCGGCCTCTCTGCGAGCAAGTCGAGCAATCCCGTCTCGATTTCCTTCAGCTGCGATTCGAAACCGACTTCGGTCGTGCCCAGCGCGGTTTCGATGCGGCATTCGCCCGCCGCCAGAGCCGGGTCCTCGCGCACTTCCAGTGCCAGCTCGCCTTCCATTTTTCCGGCAAAATAATGCCTCCACTCGGCGGCATCGCGGACCGGAACATGCAGACTGACCTTCGTCGCCGCGTCCATCCCTTCCACGGTGACTCGTACAATTCCCGCCAGCGCATGCGGATCGAGTTGCGCCTCGCGATGTAGAATCTTGCGCGCCACGGCCATCGCCAGTTGCACGACCTCGCCTTCAATCCGGCGATAGTAGCTCGCGCGCTCGTCGCCAAATTCGCGGACTGCGCGCGCGATCTGCTCCCGTTCTTTCAACAACGCCGCGCCCATTTCAGCGCGTCCTTCGTTTTGGCCGGCCTTACGAGCCTGATCCAGCGCTTCCGCCTGCTGCAACGGAGTGCCCTGACTCGCGTTTCCCCCATCGGATGGTTCACTGCCTACAGTCGCATTGGCATAGGGAAAGGGCGACGTCTGCGGATCGGCATCGGGCGCCCGTTGCCGGGCAGTCGCGCTAGACGACGTACTCATCGGCCGCCTCTGCGCTCAACTGGAGCTTGCCCTCCGATTCCAGCTTGCGCGCCACATCCACAATCGTGCGCTGCGCCGCGTTCACATCCCGCGCTCGCACTACTCCCAGCACTTCAATGTCTTCTTTCAGCATCTCCACCGCGCGCGTGGACATCGACTTGAAAATCATGTTCTTCAGTTCTTCCGAAGCGCCCCGCAACGCCAGCGCCAGGGTTTTCTTTTCCAACTGTCCGAGCAGTTCCCGGATGGCTGCTTCCGGTACACCCAACAGATCCTCAAATGTAAACATCAGATTGCGTATGCCCAGCGCCATTTTCGGATCGTCCTTCTCGATCAACTCCAGAATGGTCTTGCCCGAGCGGGCGTCCAACTGATTGAGCACATCGGCGGCGCCCTTCAGTCCTGCATATCCTCGCCGGCTCTGTTCTCCGAGTGCTTCCAGCCGCGTGTGCAGTGCCACCGAAATTTTCTGCGCCACATCCGGCGAAAACTGACGCAGTCCCGCCAGCCGCCTGATTACTTCCGCCCGCGCATCCTCTCCCAGATTCGACAACAGTGCCGACGCCTGTCTTGTATTCAAATGGGCCATGATCAACGCGGTTGCCTGCGGGTGCTCCCCTTCCAGGAACCTCGCTAGTTGCTGGGGATCGGCCTTCTGAAGGTTCTCCAAATGCTCGCTGCTCATTTCATTTGCCAGATTCACCTGTTCCAGCAGACGCTTGGCATTGTCTTCCCCGAATGCTTTCACCAACAGCTTGCGCGCATATTCCGGGCCGCCGTCCGAAAGATGGACCTGGGTTAGGGCGAGCCGTGAATACTCTTCGAGCACAGAAAGCGCCACCTCCGGTTTGATTTGCTCCAGATCCACGATGCGCTGAGTCAGACGTTGCACGTCGACTTCCCCAAGGTTGCGATAAATGTAGCTGGCCACGTCCTCTCCCAGCAGCACCATGAGAATCGCTGCCTTCTGTAAACCCGGAACTGAAGAGGTCCCGACCATGATTTTCTCTGAGTGGTGCTACTTGCCCGGCTCCCGAACCCAGCTCTGGACCAACCGGCTGGCCTCGGCCGGTTCGGCCTTGATCTTCTCCGTCAATTGCTTCTTCAGCAGCCCAGCCCGTTTTGCATCCTCGCTGCCGGCGTCTTCATCCAGTTGTTTTCCCGCAGCGCCCGCCGGTCCTTTCGACGATTGCGCGAGTTGTGCTGGGATTTGTTTGAAGGCGGCCAATGCCTGTTTCTTCACCGGTCGCAGAATCAACGCATAGACCACCAAAAACAACAGAGTGATCCCGAGATAGCGCAACGCTCCGCCCCACTGCTGGAGCAGCCGCTGCCAGCGTTCCCATTTGCCGGGTGCCGTTGGAGTCTCCACCGCGACGCTTTGGAACGAAAGATTTTCCACCGCTAGCAAGTCTCCCCGCTTGTCGTCCACGCCGATGGCCGCGCGGGCCAGCTTTTCGATCGCCGCCATTTCTTCCGTACTCCGTTTGCGCCGCGCCGTGGTGGTCTTGCCGTTGTCGGTCTTACTGTCGATCGCATCGTCCACCAGCACCGACGCGGTCAGACGCCGCACCCGTCCCGCAGGCTGCATCACCCGCCGAGTGCTCTTGCTGACCGCAAACGTAGTGCTGTCGGTCTTCGACGTCTGGCTGTCGACCGCCGGTAGGATGTTTGCATTGGTCGTGCCGCTTC
>Ga0137410_10000274_pt1 | contig 36740 bp, 31 predicted proteins | sample CZODoug1_16funga_FD_108878 | JGI IMG/M metagenome (GOLD analysis project Ga0137410, IMG submission 108878) | Vadose zone soil fungal communities from Angelo Coast Range Reserve, California, USA - CZODoug1_16fungal (Illumina Assembly) | ecosystem: Environmental > Terrestrial > Soil > Vadose zone... | reverse complement strand
CGCTGAACGTCGACCTCGACCAGGCCTTCGCCGCCGCCCACCCCGACGTCCGTCCCGGCCCGCACGTGCTTCTGCTCGTCTCGGACACGGGCATGGGCATGACGGCCGAGGTGAAGAGCCACCTGTTCGAGCCTTTCTTCACGACCAAGGAGCGCGGCAAGGGCACCGGTCTCGGCCTGTCCACCGCGCTGGGCATCATCCAGCAGTGCGGCGGCTCGATCCAGGTGTCCAGCGAGCCGGGCTGGGGGACGACGTTCCGGATCTACCTGCCCCAGACGGACCAGGGCGCCGAGCCGAAGAGCCCCACGACCGCCACTGCGCCGTCCCGGCCGGGACGGGAGACCCTGCTCGTCGCCGAGGACATGGAGACCGTCCGCCGTCTGACCCGCGCGGTCCTCGAGAGCGAGGGCTATACGGTGCTGCTCGCCGAGGACGGCGTGCAGGCGTGCGCGGTCGCCGACGGCCACCAGGGTCCCATCCACCTGCTGCTCACCGACATCGTGATGCCGAACCTCAACGGCCCGGAGCTGGCCGAGCGGCTGCGTCGCTCGCGGCCCAGCATCGGAATCCTGTATATGTCGGGGTATACGGACCGGGGACTGGACGAGATCAAGCAGGGGCTGCCGGGCAGCGGTTATCTGCAGAAGCCCTTCACGGTCGCGGAGTTGAAGCGGAAGGTTCGGGAATCTCTGGACGCCCTGGCTAAGATACCATGATGAGACCCCGGGTTCTGGTCGTGGATGACGAGGCTCCCAACCGGCTGCTGGTCCGGCGCATCCTCGAGCCGCTGAATTACGACGTGACCGAGGCCGCCGACGGCCAGGCGGCCCTGGCGCTCATGGAGCTCCAGCTCCCCGATATCGTCCTCCTGGACCTCAACATGCCCCGGATGGACGGGCACGCGGTCGTCCAGATCCTCAAGAGCAATCCCCGGACACGCCTGATCCCCATCGTCATGCTGACGTCGGCCGATCAGTTCCTGGACCGGATCCGTGCGGTGGAGTACGGGGTCGACGACTACCTTGCCAAGCCGTTCAACCCGGTCGAACTCACCGCGCGGGTGAAGTCTCTGGTCAGCCTGAAGCAGTTCACCGACGAGCTGGAGCACGCGTCGAAAGTCATCGAGGGGATCGCCGTCGTCGTCGAAAGCCGGGACCGCTATACGGGGAATCACTGCAAGCGGCTGGGCGCCTACGCGGTCCGCGTCGGCCGGCTGCTGGGGGTGGGGGACGAGGACCGGCGCATCCTGCAGCTCGGCGGCGTGCTGCACGACTTGGGCAAGATCGCGGTCTCCGACACGATCCTGAACAAGCCGGGCCGGCTGACCCCGGAGGAATACGAAATCATGAAGTCCCACGCCGCGGTGGGATCCGAGCTGCTCCGGAACCTGAGGACGCTGGAGCGGGTGATTCCCCTGGTGCGGCACCACCACGAGAAGCTGGACGGCTCCGGCTACCCCGACCGCATCGGGGGCAAAGAGCTCTCCCTGCTTGTGCGGATCACCAGCGTGGTGGACGTCTTCGACGCCCTGCACAGCAAGAGGCCCTACAAGGAGGGGATGCCCGTCGACCAGTGCTTCTCGATCCTGAGGGAAGAGTCGCAGAAGGGCTGGTGGGACATCGACGTCGTCGAGGCGCTGCAGAAGACGCTGACCCAGGGCGGGATCGAGGAAGCTTCGACGGGCTGAGCCGCCATGCGCACGCCGCTGCTTCTGGGATTCCTGGTGATCCTCCTCTTCGTGGGGATGGTCGCGGTGCTGGCCTACCGCTCCGCCCTCGACTACCGGGACACGCAGATGTGGGTGACCCACACCTACCGGGTGCTGGAGGAGCTGACGTCCATTCTCGCGGACGTGCGCGACGCGGAGAGTTCGACGCGCGGCTACATCGCCACCGGCGACGAGGCCTATCTGAAGCCGTACCAGGAACGGCGGTCGGAGATTCTCTCGGCCGCGGTATCCCTGCGGCAGCTGGTGCGCGACAACCCCTCGCAGGTGGAGCGGACGCAGCGACTGGCCTCGTTCCTGAAGGACCGGGTGGACCGCTTCGACGAGCTGATCCGGATCCGCAAGGTCGAGGGAACCGCCGCGGCCTCGGCCGGGCTGACGCCGGGGCGGGTCCTCTCGGAGAAGGCGCGGGGGGTGCTCATCGAACTCGAGAACGAGGAGCGGTCCCTGCTGTCGTCCCGAGTCGCCACCTCGGACCGCTCGCTGAACCGCACGATGTCGCTCTTCAGCGTCCTCGCCGTGGCGGCCGTCGGCATCCTGGGCGTGCTGTTCCTGATGGCCCGCCACTCCGCGACCGTCCGACAGCAGTCGGAGGAGGACCTCCGCCGATCCGAGCAGCGCCTCCAGGACCTTTACAACAACGCTCCCTGCGCCTATTTCTCCGTGGACGGGCAGGGGACCCTCGTGAAGATCAACGCCACCGCGCTCCAGTGGCTGAAGGCGGAGCGCTCGGACATCGAAGGCCGTCTGTCCCTCACGGGAATCGTCGCTCCGGAATTCCAGGCCTCGTTCGCCCAGCAGTTCGCGGCCCTGCGCGAAGGCCGGGGCAGGGTCGACGGGACGGAGATCGCGCTGGTCCGCAGGGACGGCTCGACGTTCCCGGTCCGCCTCCACGTCTCGATCGAGAAGGACGCGTCCGATGCGTTCCTCCGCGCGCGGATCGCCGCGTTCGACATCAGCGAGCGGAAGCGGATCGAGATGGAGCTGGACCAGTTCTTCACGACGTCGCTCGACCTGCTCGGCGTGGCGGACCTGGCCACGGGACGCTTCACGCGGGTCAGTCCGTCGTGGGAGAAGACCCTGGGCTGGTCGGCGTCGGAGATCGTGGGACGGCCCCGGACGGAGTACGTGCACCCCGACGATCTGCAGGCGACGATCGCGGAGGGCGCGAAGCTGGGACGCGGTCATTCGACCATTTCGTTCGAGAACCGCTACCGCTGCAAGGACGGCACCTGGCGCTGGCTGTCCTGGAAGACGCCCGCGCCGCTGCCGGGCTCCTCGGTGCTCTACGCCGTGGCCCGCGACGTCACGTCGCTCAAGGAGCAGGAGACGGAGATCCGCGACCTGAACTCCGACCTCAAGCTGAAGGTGGAGGAGGCCCTGGCGGCCAACCGCGAGTTGGAGTCGTTCTCCTACTCGGTCTCGCACGACCTGCGGGCGCCGCTGCGGGCGATCGACGGCTTTTCGCGCATCCTCATCGAGGACTGCGGCGATCAGATGCCCAAGGACGGCCGCCGCCTCCTCGACCTGGTCTGCGCGAGCAGCCGCCAGATGGGGACCCTGATCGACGACCTGCTCCAATACTCCCGCCTGGGACGCAAGGAGGTGGAGGCGACACGGGTGGATATGGACGCCCTGGCGCGCGATGCGCTCGACGAGGTGCGGAAGGGCCAGCCCGACCGGACTCCGGCGGTCGAGGTCGACGCCCTGCCGGCGGTCCGGGGGGACCGGCTGCTCCTGAAGCAGGTCTGGGTGAACCTGATCTCGAACGCCTTCAAGTACTCCGGGAAGAATCCGGCGGCGCGCGTCCAGATCGGCGCCCGGCAGGAAAACGGCCACGTGATCTTCCACGTCCGGGACAATGGGGTAGGATTCGATATGCAGTACGTGGACAAGCTGTTCGGCGTCTTTCAGCGGCTGCACGGCCAGAAGGAGTTCGAAGGAACGGGCGTCGGTCTGGCCATCGTGCAGCGGGTGGCCGGCCGCCACGGCGGAAAGGCCTGGGCGGAAGGGAAGACGGGCGAGGGTGCGGTGTTCTATTTCTCGATCCCTGCGTCAGGAGACGAACCATGACGGTGAAGGAAGTCGAAGTGCTCCTCGTCGAGGACAACCCGAACGACCAGGAGCTCACGCTCCGGGCGCTCAAGCGGAAGAATCTCTGCAACCGGATCCACGTGGTCGGCGACGGCGCCGAGGCCCTGGACTTCCTCTTCGGGAAGGGCCAGTACGCGGGGCGCACGACGGCCGACCTGCCCAAGGTCGTCCTCCTCGACATCAAGCTGCCGAAGATCAACGGCATCGAAGTGTTGCAGAAGGTAAAGGCGGATCCTGTCCTCCGCACGCTTCCGATCGTGATGCTGACGTCGTCGAAGGAGGGGCCGGACGTGCAGGAATGCTACCGGCTGGGGGCGAACAGCTATATCGTGAAGCCGGTGGACTTCGACAAATTCACGGAGGCGGTGGTCAATCTGGGGTTCTACTGGCTGCTGACCAACGAACCCCCCAAGTGAGGAACGAAGGGGGATAGGGAAGTTGGATTGACGGAAGAGCTCCTCCCCGAAGGACGTTCAGTCCAGTAAGGATTGGAGGAGCCCATGGAAGCCCGAATCCAGGACTACCCGAAGTTCGCCCCCGAGTCGTTCAAGACGATGCTGGCGCTGTCGGCCGCGACGAAGAACAGCAGTCTCGAGCCGAAGCTTCTCGAACTCGTCAAGATCCGGGCCTCGCAGATCAACGGCTGCGCCTACTGCCTCGACATGCACACGCAGGACGCCCGCGCGATCGGCGAGACGGAGCAGCGCATCAACCTGCTGAGCGCCTGGCGCGAGGCGCCGTTCTATACCGACCGCGAACGCGCCGCGCTGGGCTGGACGGAAGCGGTGACCAAGGTCGCCGACACGCACGTCCCGGACTACGTCTACAACGAGGTCCGCGCCCGCTTCAGCGAGAAGGAGACCGTCGAGCTCAACTGGGCGGTCGTGACGATCAACGCGTGGAACCGGGTGGCGGTAAGTTTCCGGATCCCGGCCGGCACTTATACTCCGCCGAAGAAGAGCTGAAGCGAGAGGAGCGGGTCAGCGGTAGTGGGGGGGCTTCTCCGAGTCGGGCAGCGGCTCCTCCGGAGGTGCCGCGACTTTTCGGCGCAGCGCCTCGCAGAGCGTCGTCAGCCTGTCGATCTGCTTCTGCTGGCTGCGCACCGCCTCCTGGAGCCGGCCAATCTCGCGTTCCTGAAACGCGATCCGGGCGGTCAGATCGATCATCGGATCGGGATCGGTCATATTGAAGGTTCCATACCCATGCCCTGAAGGCCGGGAGGAGCAGGGATCCCCCTTTGACCCAAAAAGAAACGCCGCAGGGGGTGAGCCCTGCGGCGTTCCCGGTGTTTCCAGGCTTACTTCTTGGATCCCTCCGAGCCGGCGCCGACTTCCTTCTTGTCGCCGCCCCCGGTCTCCATCGGCTCGAAGAACAGATGCTTGTCCTTCATGCTGATGTGGATGTGCTTGGCTTCCTTGAACTCGCCGCGGAGCAGCCCTTCGCTCAGCGGGTCCTCGACCAGCCGCTCGATCGCGCGCTTCAGGGGGCGGGCGCCGAAGTCGGGATTGAAGCCCTGGTCGATCAGGTAGCCCAGCGCCTCGTCCGTGAGCGTGATCCGCACGCCCTTCTTCGCGACGCGCGCTTCCACCGCCTTCATCTCCAGATGGATGATCGACTCGAGGTCCACCCGATTGAGCGGGCGGAAGACGATCAGGTCGTCCAGGCGGTTGATGAACTCGGGGCGGAAGTGCTTCTCGACTTCCTTGGAGAGCAGTTCCTTCATCGCGTTGTAGCTGCCGTCGACCGACACCTTCTTGAAGCCCAGGGTCGTCTGGTTCTTCAGCAGATCGGCGCCGATGTTCGACGTCATGATCAGGATCGAGTTCTTGAAGTCGATGTTGCGGCCGAAGCTGTCCGTCAACCGGCCCTCTTCCATGATCTGGAGGAGCATGTTGAACACGTCGCTGTGGGCCTTCTCGATTTCGTCGAAGAGCACCACGGCGTAGGGGCGGCGGCGGATCTTCTCCGTCAGATGGCCGCCTTCCTCGTAGCCGACGTATCCGGGCGGCGCGCCGATCAGGCGCGAGACGTTGTGCTTCTCCATGTACTCGGACATGTCGATCGTGATGAGGGCGTTCTCCTCGCCGAACATGATGCGGGCGAGGGCCTTGGCCATCAGCGTCTTGCCGACGCCGGTGGGGCCGAGGAAGATGAACGAGCCGATCGGCCGGCGCGGGTCTTTGAGGCCCGCTCGGCTGCGCCGGATGGCGCGCGCCACGGCGCTGACCGCCTCGTTCTGCGATACCACGATCTTGTGAAGCTCGTCCTCGAGGTTGAGGAGCCGCTCGGCCTCCTTCTTCTCGATCCGGGTCAGCGGGATGCCGGTCATCATCGACACGGTCTGCGAGATGACTTCGGCGTCCACGACGCCGTCGAACTCCTTGTTCTGCTCCCGCCACTCGGCGAGGACCTTTTCCTTGTTCTTCTTGAGCTGCATGGCGCGGTCGCGCATCTGCGCGGCCCGCTCGAACTCCTGCAGCGAGATGGCCTCGTCCTTCTCCTTCTCCAGCTTCTTGATCTCCTCCTCCAGCTCCTTGATGTTGGGCGGGGAGACCATGGACTGGAGCCGCACACGGGCGCCGGCCTCGTCCATCACGTCGATGGCCTTGTCGGGCAGGAAGCGGCCGTTGATATAGCGGTTGGAAAGATCGACGCAGGCCTCGAGGGCCTCGTCGGTGTAGCGCACGCGGTGGTGGGCCTCGTACTTGTCGCGCAGGCCCTTCATGATCTCGAGGCTCTCGTCCCGGCCGGGGGGCTCGACGACGATCGTCTGGAAGCGGCGCTCGAGGGCCCCGTCCTTCTCGATGTGCTTGCGGTACTCGTCCAGGGTCGTCGCGCCGACGCACTGGATCTCGCCGCGCGACAGCGAGGGCTTGAGCACGTTGGCCGCGTCGATAGCGCCTTCCGCGCCGCCGGCACCGACCAGGGTGTGCAGCTCGTCGATGAAGAGGATGATGTTCTTGGCGCGGCGGACCTCGTTCATGACCGCCTTGATGCGCTCCTCGAACTGGCCGCGGTACTTGGTGCCGGCGACCATCAGCGCGAGGTCGAGCACGACGATGCGCTTGTCCTTGAGGACTTCGGGGACGTTGCCGTTGATGATGTCCTGCGCCAGGCCTTCGACGATGGCCGTCTTGCCGACGCCCGCTTCGCCCAGCAGCACGGGGTTGTTCTTCGTGCGGCGGGACAGGATCTGCATGACGCGTTCGATCTCCTTGCGACGGCCGATGACCGGGTCGAGCTTGCGCTCGCGCGCGAGCTCCATGAGGTCGCGGCCGAACGCGTCGAGCGCCGGCGTCTTGGACTTGGAGGTCTTGGTCGAGAGCTTGTCGTCGACGTCCTGCTGGCCCACGTCGGCGCCCAGGACTTCGAGGACCATGTCGCGGACTTCGTCGAGCTTGAGGCCGAGGTTGGTGAGGACCTGGGCGGCGATGCCCTCGTTCTCCTTGAGGAGGCCGAGGAGCAGGTGCTCGGTGCCGATGACGTCGTGGCCCAGCTGGCTGGCCGCCTCGCCCGCGAGCTCGATGACGCGCTTGGCGCGCGGGGAGAAGGGCAGCTGGCCCAGGGTCACGGTGGGGGAGGTCGACGGCGTGATGAGCTTCTCGATCTCCTGACGGATGCGCTTCAGGTCGACGTTCAGGTTCTTGAGGACCTTGGCCGCGACGCCCCCGCCTTCCTGGATGATGCCGAGCAGGATGTGCTCGGTCCCGATGAATTCGCTGTTGAGCCGCTGCGCCTCCTGGCGCGCCAAGCTCATCACTTTGCGGGCGCGTTCGGTGAATTTCTCGAACATGATAGAGGTCCCCCGTAGGATTCTTGGTTGGGCTTTGGCGGTACTATACCACCCCCTCCAGGGGGCGTCAACTTGCGCACTTCCCAGCCTGATCCATAGACGCGGAGCCGCGCCCCCCCATTCCGTTCCCCCAATTCGAACGCTGCGAAATCGCGGCTTCTGATAGACTGGTCGGCCCAAGACCATGAGCAACCCCTTCTACTTCCTGGCCGGGCTGATGATGCTCACCGCCTACCCTCAGGGATCAGAGCCGCTGATATTCGCAAAGGACCTCATCGTCGCCCCCTGGGCCGCGCTGGCGGCGGTCGTCGTCTATGCCGTCGTCTGCCGGATCTTCCTCGCCGGACCGTACTCCCGGACCCCCCAGGTCCGCGTCGGACTGCGGCTGCTCGCCCTGGTCCTCTATGCGCTGCTGATCTACGTCTTCCATTTTCCCCTCTGGGTCTGGAAGCTGGGCGTGGAGGACGATCCTCTCGCCAGCTCGCTGCTCAGCCTCGTCCCGCTGCTCTGCCTTTTCGGCGCCTTCGCCCTGATCCTGAACCGGGTCGAGCCCCGCGCCGGCGGCCTGCGCTTCGCCTTCCGCGGCTTCTTCGGCCTCTCGCTGCTCCCCGTCCTCCTTCTGCTCCTTTTCGTCGAGGCCTTCGAGCGCATCGACTGGCTAGGCCGCCTCGTCTTCATCTATCCCTCCGCCGGCTGGGTCGTCGTCGTCGGAGGGTTGATCGGCATCATGGTCGCCCTCCCGCCGCTCCTTCGTTTTATCCTCGGCGCCCGGCCGATGCCCCCCGGCGACCTGCGCGACCGGCTGTTCAGGCTGGCCCAGGCGGTGGGGTATCCGCCCTCCGAGCTTCTCGTCGTCCCCACCGGCACCTCGCGCATGGCCAACGCGTTCGTCGCCGGCCTTTCCGCCCGCTGGCGCTACGTCTTCTTCACCGAAGCCATCCTGGACGGCATGAGCCCCGACGACCTCGACTGCGTCCTCGTCCACGAGATCGCCCACTCCCGCAAGCGCCATATCGTCTTCTACCTTGCCGGCGCGCTGGCCTTCGCCCTCGTCACCGGGCTGGCGCACGAGGCCCTCGACGTCCCGTCCGCCGTGCTCCAACTGATGCTGGTGGCGTGGGTGTCCGTGTATTGGGGCCTGGGTTTCGGGTACATCTCGCGCCGCTTCGAGACGGAGGCCGACCTGGCTGCGGCCCGTCAGGTCCCGCCCGGCGAGGGGGCGCCACCTCCTTATGGGGCCGCGCGCAAGATGGCGGCCGCGCTTCAGCGCGTGGCCGACCTCAACCGGGTGCCGGTCTGGGCCTGGTCGTGGCGCCATTTCACGATCGCGCGCCGGATGGAGATTCTCGTCCGCTCGGAGGTCGAGCCGGCCGTCGGGCTCGGGTTCGAGCGCACCTGCGACCGCCTCCGGAAATCCCTGCTGCTGCTGGTCGTCAGCGGCCTGATCTGCGGGGCGCTGACGCTGGTCCTTCAGAAAGGAAAGCCCGACGAGAACCGCGCTCTGCTGCGGGCCCATGAGCTCGTGGAGCAGGGACGCGTCGAGCTGAACCGGGGGAACTTTGAAGAGGCATTACGTCACCTGCGACAGGGTATCGAGGGCGGGTCGTCCGGCGCCTCCGCCTGGCTCTGGCGCTCGGATGCCGAGCGCGCGCTGGGGCTCCTGGACGACGCGCGGAAGTCCGAGATCATCGCTCGTCAGCTGGGCTTCTTAGACCCGAGGCTGCGCCTCCGCTTCGAGCCTTAAGGGGGTCCGCCGGCCCGCCCGCTCCCAATCCTCGAGCGCCCGCCGGACCTCGGGTCGCACCACGATCTGCGGCCGGATCTTCCGGAGCAAAGCGATTGCATCCTCCGCCGATGCCGCGCGTCCGGAGTCGAGCAGCCAGGCGCCCACGGCGGCCGCGCTGCGCGAGTAGCCCGCCTTGCAATGGACGTAGACGATCTCCCGTCGGGACTGCTCCTCGATGAAGCCCACCGCCTCCTGGAGCTGCGCCGGGGTCGGTGCGGTGAGATCCAGGACCGGGATATTGTGGTATTCCACGCTCCGGAAGGCCGCAGCCTCCGGGAACTCCGCCGTCAGATCCAGCACGGCGCGCACGCCTTCCCGGACCGCCCTCCGCGCTTCGCCCTCCGTCGGCCAGGCTCCGATCCGTACTCCCGGGGCGACCGTGTTCGAGACGGCTCCACGCCGGCGATAGAAGGCCCAGGACAGGACCTGGCCCGCGAGGCAGGGCGCCAGGAGGATTGCGGCGCTGAAGGGAAGCGAGGGTCCGGACTTGCCGTAGACCGCCGGACCCGCGCCGAAGTAGCCGGCCGCGACCAGCGCAAGCGAGAGCGCGGGCCAGAGGAGAATCAACCCGGCAGGCGGCAGGACGGACGCCAGCCCGAAGGCCGCCGCGCTGGCGAGGAGATAATAGCCGCCGATCCGGGGACGGGCCGGCGTCGGGAAAGCGGCCGGGGCACCGCCGACGAGACGGAGACAGAGCAGCCCCAGGACGAAGCCGCCGGCCAGGTCGATGGCATGATGCTGCCAGGTCAGGAGCGTGGAGACGGCCACGAGGGCGAACCACCCGAGGATGCCCGTGTGCAGGAGGCCCCGGGTATGCCTCGCGTAGTGCTCCGCCAGGATCGTCACGAGCGCGATGTGGAGGGAAGGAAACAGGTTATAGGGACGGTCGAAGGACCACAGCACGTCGAAGAGGGGCTTCCAGGAACCGGCGCCCGCGGGCCTCGTGACCTTCATCTTCAGCGGAAAAAGGAGGAAGCAGACACCGGCTCCCAGGATCGCCGCCGTGATCCGCCCGCCCAGGATGCGACGCTCCTTCCGGTCCGTGCAGAGAAAAAAGGAGCCGAGGAAGAACAGGTCGAGGGACCAGTAAGGCAGAATCATGCCCGGGATGAACGGAAGACGCCGCTCCCACTCGAACTGGATCGAGCCGACGTCGATGCGGCGGTCCGTGATCCAGGTGCAGCCGCCATAGACCAGGATGAACAGCTTGGAACAGGCGGCCGCCCACAGCGCCGACTCGATCCAGGCGGGCCGTCTCATGGCCGCGTCTTTCGGGCGAGGGATACCGAGAAGATGCCCCACTCGTCGATGTCCTGTCCGATTTTCTCGAAGCCCGCGGCGAGCACCAGATCGTCCATCTCGGCCTGGGTCCGCCGCCGCATGATCCACGGCTTGCCGTCGCGGTTCCGCAGCACCCGGGCGATGAACTCGAGCTGGGGATGCCAGGGCTGGTTCGTATAGACGAGCAGGCCGTCGTGGGGCAGCAGCCGCGACAGGCCCTCCAGCGAACGCTGGACCATCGCGTTGTCGGGAAAGAGTTCGTAGAGGCCCGACACCACGGCGATATCGGGCCCCGGGGAGACCGAGGCCAGGGATGCCGGATCGAAGGCATCGCCCTCTTCGAAGCGGACATTCGTCAGCCCGCGCTCGCGCGCAAGGCGGCGTCCCTCCTCGAGCGCGCCCGGGCTGCGATCCCGGAGCACGGCCTCGATCGGAACGTCCGGAGTGCGCCGGATCACGTCGAGCAGGTATCGCCCGGGGCCGGCGGCGATGTCCAGGATCCGGACCGGGGTGCTGCGGGGCGCGCTGCGGCAGATCGCCTCATCCAGGGCTTTCTCGAGGTTCAGCTTCCGCTGACGGATGCCTTTCCATCCGACGCTGTTGAGGTAGACCCGGTCGATGAGCCTGCCGACCGGCGTCAGGCCCCGGGGACGATTCTCGTAGACATAGTCCAGGGACTGGCCCGAGTCGAAGCCCGTGCGCCAGCCGAGCCGGATCCCCTCGCTCAGCCGGCCCACGGTCTTGAGCAGGAGTTTCGTGCAGGCGAAGCCGAGACGGCGGGGCGAGAGCGGCGACAGCGGCCTTGCGAGGCGCTCGTATTCCCGGGTCGTGTAGCTCATGGGCGCATCGGCGGGGAGGACAGGCTCCTTGAAGGCCTGCCGGATGAAGTCCCGCGTGCGGGAGATCGGGACGTCGCGATCCTTCTCGTGAAACACGGAGTGGCGGAAGCCGTCATAGACCGTCATGGCCTTGAGCGGGGAGGAGAGACCCTCGTGGAAGCGGCGCTGGGCCGCGCCGCTCACAACCCAATCGGAGCCCGCCGACAGCGTCAGCGCGGGCACGCGGATCGCGCCCGCGTCGGCCATCAGCCGCGTCGACGTGTCGAAAAGCCCGAGCAGGATGTTGACGGCGATGTTCCGGGAGACGAGCGGGTCCCGGTCGTAGTCGCGGGCCATGTCCGCGTCGTGCGTCAGCATCGTGGAGCGCACGTAGCTCTTGATGAACGACTTCCGGACCAGGCACTGCTGGAGTCGGAGCAGGGGAATGGCGAACGGCACGTAGAGCTTCACGCGGAAGGCGGGCGTCCCCATCACCAGCGCCCGCAGCGGCGGCGCGTAGTCGTGCACCCAGGCGCTCACCAGCACGCTGCCCACGCTCGTCGCGACCACGGCCATGTTCCCGACGGGGATGCGCTCCGACTGCGACACGTGGCGGACGAAGCAGTCGACGTCCTTGACCAGCGTCGAGAAGCTGGGCGCGTCGCCCCGCGCGCCGGGGGATCGGCCGTGTCCCCGCTGATCCCACGCAAAGATGGAGACGCCGTCCAGGGCGAGGCGCTCGGCCAGGTCTTTCAGCCGCCCGGAGTGCTCGTGGCCCCGGTGGAAGAGCAGAACCGCGTCAGTCCCGGGACGGGCGGGCCGCCATGCCCGGTAGAACAGAGTTTCGGCGTCCCAGGTCTGGAACGTGTGCTCGGTCGGTGTCAGCGCGTTCATGGCCGGTTGCCTCCCTTTCGCGTAGCGTCCTGAAGATGCGGACCAGGCGGACGACGACGGTCTCGACACAGCCGGCGACGATCGCCAGGCAGGTCCCGTCGAGGACCGTGAGGCCGGCGAAGCGGCGGCCGCTGCCCAGGGCGAGCGCCGTCCACGCTCCGACGTGAAGCGCGACCATGCGCCAGGGCTTGGACATGATCCCGCCGTATTCCCGCCGGGCGCCGACCGCCTGGCCCAGGGTGCCCGTATAGGCGGTGAAGAAGGCCAGGAGGGCCGCCCAGTATCCGGCGACCGGCGAGCAGAGCCCGCTGTGCGCGACCCCCGCGAGGATGAGCACGTCGGAGACGCGGTCCGGGAACTCGTTGAAGATTTCTCCCGTCCGGCTGGTCTTGCCCGACGCGATCGCGACCATGCCGTCGAGCATGTTGAACCAGAGACGGAGATGGCAAAGGGCGGGAGCCGCGATCAGAAGGGCGGGGTGGGTGCCCGACCTCCAGAAACAAACCGCGGCCCCCGCCGAGACGACGAGGGAGAAGGTGGAAATCGTATTGGGATGGATGTCCAGGCGGACGGCGACCCGGACGGCGGCGTTGGCCGTCTTGCGGAAGAGACCGGCGATCGGGCGCCGCGAGGGGAAGCAGTCATCGGCCACAAGGCGGACGATGCAATCGCCCGGCCACGGGAGAACGGAGATGCCTTCAAGGGCGACTGTGCAGGAAGTTGCGCAGCTACTTGCCGGCGATCGGCAGGATGATGTGCGACGGATGGTACTTGTCGTGGAAGACCGTGTTCGTCGCGGCCGTCCAGCGGCGGTTGTCGTTCAGCGGCTCGCCCGTGTTCGGGTTCACGTCGAAGCGCGGGAAGTTGCTGCTCGAGAGGTCCACGCGGATCCGGTGCCCCTTCCGGAACACGTTCGACGTCGGATACAGCTTGATCGTGAACGTGTACACCGTCCCGGGCTCCATCAGCGACTCCTCGTAGCTGCTGTCCCGGAATCGCGCGCGCACGATGCCGTCGGTGATGTTCATGTCGAAGCCGCCCGGGTAGTCCGCGGACGGCGGATACACGTCGACCAGCTTCGCAGTGAAGTCCGTGTCGGTCGCCGTCGAGCAGGCCCAGAGTTTGACCTGGATTTCCCCGGTGACTTCGACGTCCTCGGGGAGCGGGTTCGTGCGGAAGACGACGATGTCGTTGCGCGCCGAGAGGGGCAGGGGGTCGGGAGCGTTCCAGACGTGAGGCCCGCCGCGCTGGTCCCAGGCGCCCTGAAGGAGGATGCCGTCGCCCGAGGAGATGTTGCCGCCGATGGTGGGCACGGGATTCTTGGGATCGAAGACGAAGCTCGTCATGTTGCGGTCGGTGGTCGGCATCGCCTGCGTCATCGTCCCGTTCCGCAGGAAGTAATAGGGCGTCGGCTTCGACTTCGCGGGCGGCCATTCGTTCTCGTCGCGCCAGCGGCCGCCGTGGTACAGCTTTCCCTCGGGCGTCTTGTGGCCGTCGCCGCCGCCCATCGTGAAGAGGCGGACCTTCGTGGCGAACGGCGCTTCCCGGCCGACCTTGTTCGCGACGCCCTTCATCCAGTGGTCGTACCACTCGAGGCGCCAGCCGAGCGGGTCGGCGATGGCGGCGTCGGGTCCGAAATCGACCTGGCCGTGCGCGCTCTTTCCCTGCTGTCCGTGGATCCAGGGGCCCATGATCAGGTAGACGGGGCCCTGGATGGCCTTGGAGAGCACCGTATAGTTGGCCGTCGTGTTTCCGGCCCATGAGTCGTACCAGCCGCCGACGAGGTAGACGGGCATGTCCTTGTAGCGGTCGACGCGGTTGATGACGTTGGTGAAATCCCAGAACTCGTCGTCGCCGCCGTGGCGCATGGCTTCGGTGAGCCAGTCCTCGCTTTCCGGCGAGAGGCGGAGCGGGGTCGTCCCCTTGCGGAGCGGCAGGTTGACGAGGTACTTGAGGCGGTTGTCGGCCATCTCCTGGAGCTGCTTCTGGATCGCGGGATCCTTCGCCGCGCGGCTCCCCTTGGCGGAGTTGAGCATGATCCAGTTCCAGAAGCGCAACTCGAACGCACCGGCGTTGCGCATGCCCTGCCGGCCGGGATTCGAGACGGCATCGACCGGGATCGACGTGACCAGGGCGTTGGGCCGTCGCAGCGCGGTCGCGTGCTGGGTGCCGCCGACATAGGAGGTGCCGATCGTGCCGACTTTGCCGTCGGACCAGGGCTGGCGCGCGATCCAGTTGACGGCCTCTTCGCCGTCGCGGGCGTCGTCGACGAGGAACTTCCAGGTCCCCTCGGAGGCGTAGCGACCGCGGGTATCCTGGGCGACGTAGACGTATCCGTGGGCGGAGAAGTACGTGCCGTTGCCTTTCTCCCCGGTCTTGTCGTAGGGAGTGCGGCAGAGGATGGCGGGGAGCTTGCCGCCTCCGGGGGGGATATAGACGTCCGTGGCGAGGCGGACGTTGTCCCGCATCGAAACCATGACGTTGGTCTGAACGGTGGCCTGGTCCTGGATCTCCTGGGCGCGGAGCCCGGGCGTGAGAATCAGGAGCAGGGCGGCGATGCGGACCGTGGCCATCACACCTCTCTTACGCTTCCCACAAAAGTGACTGGCTCTTTTGTGGGGAAAAGAAAACAGGCCGCCGCTCCTTTCGGGGCGACGGCCCGTTGTTGATTTGCTTCGTGCCTGGGTGTCTTTGTTCTGGGTCCCGTGCGATTCGGGATTCCGCCTTCTACATGTCCCGGCGCGGGGGAGGAGGAGGGCCGCCGGGGCCGCGGGGAGGGCCGGGAGGACGGCCGCCGGGGCCGCCAGGACCGCCGGGGCGCGGCGGACGGGAATCGCGGAAGCGCTGCTCGCCGCCGGGTCCGCCCGCGGGGGCGCCGACCGGAGCTCCCGCCGGAGCGGGCGATCCGCCGTTCAGCGGGCTGAGCGGGGGCAGGCCCTTCTCCTGGCGCGCCGCCTTGATCGAGAAGCGGTTCCGGCCCTGGGGGTCGGCCGCGACCATCTTGATGTCGACTTCCATGCCGACTTTGAGGAAGTCCGCCACCTGGATGCCGCGTGCGTCGGTGATCTCGGAGACGTGGACCAGGCCGTCCTGGCCCGTGCCCGAGATCTCGCAGAACGCGCCGAAGTCCTTCAGCGAAACAACCTTGGCCGCATAGATCTTGCCCACCTGCAGTTCCTGCGTCATGCCCTCGATGATCGCCTTGCAGGCGTCCAGCGCGGCCTTGTCCTTCGACGCCAGCAGGACCTCGCCCGAATCGTCGTCGTTGATCTCGATGACGCATCCCGTGCGGGCTTCGAGCTCGCGGATCGTCTTGCCGCCCGGGCCGATCAGCATGCCGATCTTGTCCGACGGGATCATGATGCGGACCATGCGGGGAGCATAAGGCGACATCTCCGTGCGCGGCGCGGCGATCGCCTCCTTCATCTTCTCGAGGATGAACAGGCGGCCTTCCCGGGCCTCGGCCAGCGCCTGCTTGGTGATCGCCATGGAGATGCCGGCCGCCTTCAGGTCCATCTGGAGCGCCGTGATGCCCTTCTCGGTCCCGGCGACCTTGAAGTCCATGTCGCCGTGCGCGTCCTCCGAGCCCAGGATGTCGGTCAGGATCGCGACCTTCCCCTTCTCCTGGACGAGGCCCATCGCGATGCCGGCAACCGGCGACTTGACGGGGACGCCGGCGTCCATCATCGCGAGGCAGCCGCCGCAGACGGACGCCATGGACGACGAGCCGTTGGACTCGAGGATGTCGCTGATCAGGCGGATCGTGTAGGGGAACTCCTCGGTGCCGGGGACGACGGCCTCGAGCGCGCGCTCGGCGAGGGCGCCGTGGCCGATCTCGCGGCGGCCGGGGCCGCGGATGGGCTTCACTTCACCGACCGAGAAGTTCGGGAAGTTGTAGTGCAGCATGAAGCGGATCGAGTACTCCTCGTCCAGGCCCTCGACGATCTGTTCGTTGCTCGAAGTGCCCAGCGTCGTGGTGACCAGCGCCTGGGTTTCGCCGCGCGTGAAGAGCACCGATCCGTGAGTGCGGGGCAGCAGGCCCAGCTGGATCGTGATCGGCCGGACTTCCTTGAGGCCGCGGCCGTCGGCGCGGACGTTCTCGAGGACATAGCCGCGGACCAGCTCGTCGACCACGCGCTCGTGGGCGCGGCTGACGTCGACCTTGGTGGGAGCGCCGGCCGCCGGGAGGCCGTTGTGGTCCTTGGGGATCATTTCGTCAAAGATCTGCTTGCCGAGATCGCTGAACGCCTTATTGCGGTCGCGCTTCACCTTGATGAAGAAGGCCTTCTTCATGTCGGCGAGGAACTTCTCGCGGATGCGGGCGGCGATGGCCTCGGGGAAGGGCGTCGCCTTCACTTCGGCGAGCGGCTTGCCGGCCAGCTCCTTGAGCTTGATCTGCGCGTCGATGAGCGCCTTGATGGGCGCCTGGGCGGCCTCGAAGGCTCCCAGCATCTCTTCTTCGGTGATCTCGCGGGAACCCGCTTCGACCATGATGATGCCGTCCTTGGTGCCGGAGATGATCAGGTCGAGCCGGCTCTCCTTCACCTCCGCGGAGGTCGGACAGATGATGTAGCGTCCGCCGATCAGGCCGACGCGCACGGAGCCGACCGGGCCCTGGAAGGGCAGGTCGCTGACGATCAGCGACGCCGACGCGGCGTTCATCGCCACGACGTCGGGGTCATTCACCTGGTCGGCCGAATAGACGTTGAGCTGGACCTGGACGTCCATGAAATAGCCGTCGGGCCAGAGCGGCCGCAGGGGGCGGTCGGTGAGGCGCGAGGTGAGGATTTCCTTGGTGGTGGGGCGGCCTTCGCGCTTGATGAAGCCCCCGGGAAAGCGGCCGGCCGCGGCCATTTTCTCCCGGTAGTCGATCGTCAGGGGGAAGAAATCGGTGCCTTCGCGGGCGGGACCGGCGACGCTGGCCGCCAGGACCATCGTCTCGCCGAGGGTCGCCATGCAGGCGCCGTTGGCCTGCTTCGCGATCCAGCCGGCTTCGAAGACGAACTTTCGGCCGTCTCCGAGGTCGGCTTCGACGCGATGGGATTGCGGGTTGGACATGGAACCTCCGTGATGGGGTCAAGACCCTCGGAGGCTAAGGAAGGCGGGAACGACGAAAGGCGGGAGGCCCACCCGCAGGTGGACCTTTCGGCTTTCGTCCGTCTCTCGTCCTTCGGGCCTCCGGGGCCGGATTAAAAATAAAACGACCCGGAAGTCATACCGGAACCCAGGCGGGTTTCGGAACGTCTTCCGGGTCGCAACACGTTCAGCTGTTCTTCGTTACTTGCGGATGCCCAGGCGCTTGATGAGCGTCTGATAACGGTCCGCGTCGGTGGACTGGAGGAACTTCAGCAGACGCGCGCGCTGGCCGACCATCATCAGCAGGCCCCGGCGCGAGGTGAAGTCCTTCTTGTGGACCTTCAGGTGCTCGGTCAGATGATTGATTTTCTCGGTGATGAGCGCGACCTGGACCTCGGGCGAGCCCGTGTCTCCCTTGTGAGTGGCGCTCTCCGTGATGACGGCTTTCTTTCTATCGGGCGTGACGGCCATATCGACTCCTAAGGTTCAATCTGTTCGAGAGGGATCTTAACAGGGGCGGGGGTGGACTTCAAGAGAAAGGTTGGGGCCTACCGGTCGAGCCAGGCGCGCCAGGCGGCGGCCGCCTTGGGCCGGGTCTCCCCGTTCGCGGTGAGATCGGTGGGGATCCCCGTCACCAGCGCTCCCGCTTCCAGGACGGGTCCCGTCGGCCGCGACGCATCCTCGAGCTCCGCGATCAGGGCGGGGAGGATCTTCCTGCCCAGGCGCCGGATCTCCTCCAGCGTCGCTTTCCGGACCTCCTCCCTCGCCGACAGCCCCTCCAGGAGCCGGACGGTGGCGGACCGGATCTGCGATTCGAGGGCCTTGCGGCGGTCCTCGCTGGGGTTCGACTGCAGCTGGGCCGCGGCCTCGTCGATCAGCGGCTCCGGGTCCTTGAGGTCCCCCAGCGTCTTGAGGCAGCCATCGTAGTCCTTCAGCTCGCGCTGGCAGGCGGCGACCCGGCGGACGGCGTCGATCCGGTCCGGGGCGATCCCCGGCAGCTGGCGGTAATGGGGAAGGGCGGTCCTGAAATCATTGGCTTCGTACAGCAGGCGGGCGATGGTCTCCTCGAGCGAGAGGCGGCGCACCCGGAGCTCGCCCTCGGGCTTCGTCCCGTGCAGGCGCGTGCAGATCATTTCCGCCTCGCTGCGGCGGCCCGAAGACAGGAAGGCCAGCGCGAGCTTCTCGTTCGCCGCGATCCCCTCGCCCGTCATGGACCACATCGAGGACCACAGCGCGCGCCGGACGGGTTCCGCCTCCTCGGCGAGGTAGGCGGGAAGCAGGGTGTCCGCGACCGCGCCGGCGCCGGCCATCATCCCGATCGCGGACGCCGCCGCCTGCCGCAGCTTCTCCTCGGGGGCTTTCGTCAGCAGCTCCTGCATCCGGGGCAGGGCCGACGTCTCCTTGAGCTTGCCCAGAGCCTCGATCGTCACCTGGCGGACATCGAGCGGCTGGGGAGGATCCATGAAGGAGAGCAGGCGCGGCCCGGCCTTCGTGTCCCCAATCTGCCCCAGGCTGTTGATGCAGGACCAGCGGATGGATTCCTTGGGCGTCTTGGAGAGCAGCTCGACCAGGGCGTCGGTGGCCGCGGGACTCCCCATCGCGCCCAGCGCATCCACGGTCTTCTCGAGGATCATCGGGTCCTGTTCGATGGCCAGCGTCGTCGCGAGGGGTCCGACGGCGGGCTCCCGCTTGGCCACGCCCAGGGCATCCAGGGCGGCGATCCGGACGTCGCGGTCGTCGTCGCGGAAGAGCAGCAGCAGCGTTTCGACGGCGCCGCCCGCAGAGGCGAGCTTCAGGGCGCCGGCCACGGCCTTGCGGACGGCCGCGGAACCGTCGCCCGCGGCGCGCAGCACGGTGGCTTCGGCCTCGGGCAGCGGGACGCGGCCGAGGAATCCGACGGCCTCGAGGCGGAAGGCTTCGCGCGCGCCCGGGTAGCGGCGGAGCACGGCGGGCACGGCCGACTTGCGGCGCGGCTCCGACAGCGCCCCGAGCTCGCGGAAGCCGGCGCCGACGACCTCGGGAAGGTCGGAGTCGAGCGCCTCCTCGAGGATCCTCAGCTCGTCGTCGGACTTCGACGCGAGCCGCGCGAGCTGGAGCTTGAGAGAAAGGTTTTCGAGGCGGGCTTTGACGAGCTCGTCGCGCAGACGGCGGGCATCGTCACTCTGGACGGGAAGGGCGGCGCAGGCGGCGATCAGGAGGGACCACACACTCGTGAGCATTCAAATTCGCGCCACTCTGATGAATTATAGAAGCCCTGCTTCTCGCCTGTCAAATCCGTGATACGACGGCGAAGGCGATCCGGCTGTTCTTATCTCTTGACACTCGCCGACCCCGACCTAGACTGGAAAATTCCCATGAGTGTCGAGCTCATCACCCGCTACGTCAAGATCCTCATTGTCTTCGTCCTTCTCTGGACCGGACTTTGGGCATTCAACACCGTGGGATGCAGCCGCATCGACGGCCCGGAGATGATGCCGACGTTCGCCGCCGAGAAGAACGCCCTCATCGACCCCCGCGTGCACAGCGCCGAGCAGCTCAACCGCGACGACGTCGTCGCCTATATCTTCGAACAGCCGGGCAACCGCGGCTCCCGGAAGGCGACCGCGCGGGTCGTCGGCCTGCCCGGCGACCGGGTCAAGATGGTGAAGGGCGAGGTCTACGTCAACGGCGAGCGCGCCGCGGGAGGCGGGAGCGGCGACAAGAAGACGGGGGACGACTACGCCGAGATCTTCGTGCCGCGCAATACGGTTTTCGTGCTCTGCGACAACCGGAGCGGAACGAAGACGATCGACAGCCGGACGCTCGGGCCCATCGGGTGCTGGTCCATCGCGGGAAAGCTGCGATGAGACGTCTCCAGGGGGCACGTCGTGGCGATTGAAAAGATGCCGGGCGCAGCCCCGAAGGTCGAATGGACGCTGGCGACCATCCTGCAGCTGGCGGCCGCGGGAGTCCTCGTGCTGCTCTCTCTCCTCCTCTGCTGGCTGGCGTTTGCGAACTGGCGCTTCAAGAGCAACCTGGTCGAAGGCTACCAGGAATACGACCGGGGCCGGCCGGCGACGGCGAGAACGGCCCTCGAGGCCGCCAGCTCGTGGCGTCCGCTCCACACGGGCTGCCGCGAACTCCTGGCCAAGCTGCTCTGCGACGAGGACAAGCTCGACGAGGCGCGGAAGAAGTACCAGGCGCTGAAGGCGCAGGGCCATACCGTCCCCCAGGTGAACATCGGCCTGGGCGTCATCACGCTCAAGGAGGTCGAGGCGCAGGACAACCCGAAGGCCGTCGAGAAGCTCGTGGGGGAGGCCGTCGCGGCGTTCCGCAGCGCCGGAGGCACGCCCGAGGCGGAGATCGGGCTGGGGCACTGCGAGCTCGTGCTGGCGCGCAAGCTGAACGATCCGGCGCACTACGCGAAGGCCCAGGCGATCTTCGCGAAGATCCGCACCGTCATGGATCAGAAGAAGGAGTTCCGCGCGGACATCACGCGCGACGGGCTCATCGACTACTACACGGGCCTGGGAAAGGCCCTCGCCTCGGGCGACAAGGTCGATGACGGCGCGCGCGACGCCTTCCGGGCCTGCTTCCAGTATCTGCCGCCGACCGTGTCGGTGCTGCCGCTGGCCAACGTGCTCGCCCTGGAGACCCGGCGCTTCGCCACGTTCGCCGAAGGGGCCGACGGGCTGAAGCGGCTGGAAAACGACCTGAACGCGCTGCGCAACCAGGGGCGGACGATCTGGGTCAACCACCGGGTCCAGGTCGAGAAGGAACGCCTCCGCGAGGCCTGGCTCATGTATTCGCTGGCGGTGGCGCAGGCCTGGGGCCGGGCGGGCAACGTCACCGAGATGCAGTCCATCGTGCGCGATCTCCAGTCGACCGGCGGCCTGGAGCAGCGGGTGGAGCCGCTGATCCTGGACGGCATGGTGCGCGCGGAGCTGGCCGTCCGGGACGACGTCAGCGTGCGCGACCAGGAGAGCCAGGTGACGAAGACGCAGGCGGCCTACCAGGAGCTGGTGCAGAAACTGCCGACGGACGACGCGAACAAGGAGCGCCGGTTGCGGGCGTACAACAACCTGGGATGGATGATGGCCTGGCGCGGCGGCTATGGAAGCAGCGAAGGCTACTATCAACAGGCGGTCCAGAAGCTGGGCGAGGCGCTGCGGATCGCGCCGGACGACTATATCGCGAACCGCAACATGGCGGTCGTCCTGAAGCGCTTCAAGAAGCCGCCACAGCCGCCGGAGCAGTATCTGGAGAAATGCCGGGCGGCGGCGGAAAAGGACAAGCAGTACGCGGAGGATTTTGAGGTCGTGAAGAAGTACATCGAGGCCAAGTAGCGTCTTGCTTATATGAATTGCCCGAAGTGCAACTACCGGAACCCGGGCACGATCGCCTACTGCCAGAAGTGCGGCGGGAAGCTGGATTTCACGGCCGACCAGATCGCCGGCTCGCTGGTGGAGACGGCCCGCGAGGAGACGGCGGCCAGCACGGAGTTCTACGCGAAGCAGTCCCTCACGTTCGCCGCGGTGCTGCTGCTGTTGTCGGTGACGCTGTATGTTCTTTCCCTGGGCGCCCCCGAACAGGCATACTATATTCCTGCCCTCTCGCGGGGGGCGGAGCACGTGAAGGTCGAATTCAAGATCTCTCCCGAGCTCCCCAAGCTGTCCGTTCCGATCGAAATCCGGAAGAGGTGACATGAAACGACTCGCGTTGATCCTGGCGCTCCCGGTGCTCGCCTCGTGCAGCGACCAGAACTACTATGCCGAGGAATTCTCGCTCTACTACGACCGTCCCGCGACGGAGACGAAGAGCGTCCGCATCGAGAAGAAGGAGATCGTCTACTGGGCGAAGAATCCGAGGGAGAAAAAGCGCATCGGCTTCCTGACCCAGATGGAGACCAAGGTCGTCGGATCGCGGACGTACCGGAACTGCTGGTACATCTGGGATCCCCTGGAGAAGACTCGAGTCGGTTTCATCACGGACGAGGGCGAGTTCTACCGCTTCGACGCCTACGGCCGCTTCGGCGAGCGCGTCGGCGAATACAAAGTCACGCCGACGGGCCTGAAGATCTTCTACGGCATCCCCCTCGAGGAGCACGTCGAGGTGGAGGATATCGATCCGTACAAGTAAGAATCACGAGTCACGAATGCCGGATCACGGATAGCGGCCCCAAGCTAATCCCACCCCTTCGGCAATCCTCGGCTTTCAGAAAGCTCCTGAAGGCGTGCCCTGAGGGAAGGGTTCCACCGGATGATCCGCTGACAAAAGGCCTACCCGACCATCCTCTCGCCCGGGGATGGCGACTCCCTCTCCAGCGATCTCAAGGTTGAATCCTGCAGCAGACTTGGGGGGTTGATAGTGCGGCGTGCGGTGGCTGTTCTTCCCGTGATCCGGTCGTCCTACTCTTCCTTCTTCTTCACTTCCTGGATCTCATATCCGTCTGCCGTCGGGACGCAGAGGAAGCCCGTGATATACCCGGTAACCACCTGCTGGCGGTAGCAGCGGTTCGACGACGAGTCCCACAGGTCGAAGGTGTTGGGGCCGGAGTTGAAGTCGACGTCGAAGGCGACGCGCGGCCAGGATCCGTCCGGGAGCTTGGCCACGTTGTATTTGCCGATGCGTTCGCCGTTCATGAAGATCTCGACGAAGTCGCCGGAGTTCTTCGAGCGCTGCTCGGGCGGGTAGACGTCGATGTGGCCCGGGACGCGCAATCCGCCCGCGGCCATCGGGAGGCGGCGGCGGATCTGCTCCTGCTTCCAGTCGTTGTACTGGGCGGTGTCGAGCGGGTCGGGCGGCGCGGGTTTGCCGCAGGCGGCGAGGGACAGGAGGGCGACGGCGACGCAGGTCCTCACGACAGTTTGCCCAGGATATGCTTCGAGATGACCAGGCGCTGGATCTCGGAGGTGCCCTCGCCGATCTCGCAGAGCTTGGCGTCGCGGTAGTAGCGCTCGACGCCGTATTCGGTCATGTAGCCGTAGCCGCCGAGCACCTGGATCGCGTTGCGGCAGACGCGCATCGCCATCTCGCTCGAGAAGAGCTTGGCCATGGCGGCGTCGAGCGCGAAGGGCTTGCCGGAGTCCTTGAGGCGCGCGGCGTGGTAGATCAGGTGGCGCGCGGCCTCGATCTCGGTCTTCATGTCGGCGAGCATGAAGGCGACGCCCTGGTGGGCGCCGATCGGCTTGCCGAAGGTCTTCCGCTCGCGCGCGTACTCCAGGGCCTTGTCGTAGGCGCCCTCCGCCAGGCCGAGGGCCATCGCGCCGATGCCGATGCGGCCCGCGTCCAGGATCTCCATGAAGTAGCGCCAGCCCTGGCCGCGCTGGCCGAGCAGGTTGCCCTCGGGCACGAAGACGTCTTCGAACGTCACGTAGCAGGTGTCACTCGCGCGGCAGCCGAGCTTGTCCTCCTTCTTCGCGACGGTGACGCCCTTCGCCTTCGACTCGACGACGAAGGCGCTGATCCGGGAGTGCTTCTCCGCCGCGCGGTCGGTGACGGCCGTGACCGTCATGACGGTCGAGACGCTCGCGTTCGTCATGAACATCTTCGAGCCGTTCAGCCTCCAGCCGCCGGGGGCGGGGACCGCCGTCGTCTGCGTCCCGCCGCTGTCGGAGCCCGCGCCGGGCTCGGTGAGGCCGTAGGAGCCGATGGTCTCCCCGCGCGCGTTCGACGGCACGTACTTCCGCTTGAGCTCCTCGCTGCCGAACAGGTAGATCGGCATCGTGCCCAGCGACGTGTGCGCGGCCAGGGTGAGGCAGGTCGAGCCGCAGGCGCGCGCGATCTCCTCGAGGGCGATGGCCATCGAGAGCGTGTCGGCGCCGGCGCCGCCGTAGTCCTCGGGAATGGGGATGCCCGTCAGGCCGAGTTCGGCGAGCTTCTTGAAGTTGTCCCAGGGGAATTCGCCCGACTCGTCCAGCGCCGCGGCGCGCGGCAGGAACTCCTTTCGCGCGAGGTCGCGGACGGTGTCGCGGATCATCTGCTGGACGTCGGTAAGCGTCGCTTCCACGAACGCATTCTACCACGGGCGCATCTCTTGCCAAGGGTCGCGCGGGGAGGGTACCATCGGCCCCCGTGCCGACCCGAAGGCCGATCCCCCGCTTCGCCCGGCGGATGGACCGCCTCGAACTGTCGGGGATCCGGAAGATCTACGACCTGGCCGCGCGCCTGAAAAACCCCGTCAACCTCTCCCTCGGTCAGCCCGATTTCGCGGTCCCGCCGGAGATCCAGGACGCGGCCATCCGCGCGATCAAGGGCGGACGCAACGGATACGCCCCGACGCCGGGGATCCCCGAGCTCCAGGAGAAGCTGCGGGGCGAGCTGAGGCGCCGCGCAGGCTTCACCGAGGGGAAGATCCTGATCACTCCGGGCGTCTCGGGCGCGCTCTTCATGGCGATGGGCGTCCTGGTCGAACGGGGCGACGAAGTCCTCGTCCCCGATCCCTACTTCAGCCTCTACTGGAACTCGATCCGCTTCTTCGCCGGCGTCCCGGTGCTGCTGGACACGTATCCGACGTTCAAGATCGACCCCGACCGCCTCGACCGGCTGATCACCCCCCGGACGAAGCTGATCCTCTTCAACAATCCGGTCAATCCGACGGGGGTCGCGTACCGCGAGGAAGAGGTCGCGGCGATCGCCGAGGTCGCGCGTCGCCGCAAAGTCCTGATCGTGTCGGACGAAATCTATGCGTCGTACAGCTACGATTTCCCGCACGAGAGCATGGGGCTGCACGCCGACCGGCCGCTGATCGTCGGCGGCTTCGGCAAGGCCTACGCGATCACGGGCTGGAGGCTGGGCTTCGCGGCGGGGCCGGACGAGATCGTCGACAAGATGACGGTGCTCCAGCAGTTCTCGTTCGTGAGCGCGCCGTCGATCGCCCAGTACGCCGGCGTGGCGGCGCTCGACGTGAAAGTGAGCGAGCACCGGGCCGACTACCGGCGCAAGCGCGATTTCGTGTACGATGAGCTCAAGGGCCATTTCGAGATGGAGCGTCCGCAGGGGGCGTTCTACTTCTTCCCGAAGTGCCCGGGGAAGCTGCGCGACGCGGAGTTCGTGGGGCGCGCGATCGACCGGGGCCTGCTGATCGTCCCCGGCAGCGCCTGCTCGCGGAAGTCGACGCACTTCCGGATGTCCTACGCCGTTTCCGACCGCATCCTCGAGCGCGGCGTGGAGATCCTCAAGAAGCTCGCGAGGAGTGTCTGACGATGGGCTTCCGCGTCTACCGTCCCTACGACTTTCCGGACCGCATCGATCCGGAGATCGGGAAGGAGCTGAAGCGCCTCGGCGTGAGGTTCGAGAAGGAGCTTCACGCGGGGACCGACGCGGTCGTCTGCCTCCTCGGGACGAAGGTGGACGCGGCCTTCCTGGAGCGGGCTCCCAGGCTCCGCGTCGTTTCGAACGTCGCCGTCGGACACGACAATATCGACATCAAGGCCTGCACGGACCGGGGCGTCTTCGTGACGAATACGCCGGACGTGCTGACCGAGGCGACGGCCGACCTGGCCTGGGCGCTGCTCCTGGCGGCGGCCCGTCGCGTGACGGAAGGCGAGCGTTTCGTGCGGGCGGGGAAGTGGAAGCGCTGGGATTGGACGCTGCTGCGCGGGGCCGACGTGCACGGCAAGACCCTCGGCATCCTTGGCGCGGGCCGCATCGGGCAGGCGACGGGGCACCGCGCGGTCGGCTTCTCCATGCAGGTGCTGTACACGTCGCGCGAACGCAAGCTGCTCTTCGAGCACACGACCCAGGCGCGCCGCGTCGATTTCAAGACGCTGCTCAAGGAGTCCGACTTCCTGTCGATCCACGTCCCGCTGTCGGCGAAGACGCGGCACCTCATCGGCGGGAAGGAACTCGCGCTGATGAAGCCGGGAGCGATCCTCATCAACACGGCGCGCGGGCCGATCGTCGACGAGGCCGCGCTCGCGAAGGCCCTCAAGGCGCGGAAGCTCGGGTCGGCCGGGCTCGACGTGTTCGAGCGCGAGCCGGAAGTCCATCAGGGGCTGCTGAAGCTGGACAACGTCGTGCTGCTCCCGCATGTGGGGAGCGCGACCGAATCGGCGCGGCGGAAGATGCTGGAGACGGCGCTGCGCAACGTCATCGCGGCGCTGAAGGGCATGGTGCCGCCCAACGCGCTCAATGCGCATCCGAGGACGTAGATGTTTCCGTTCCACATCCGGATGGGGCCGCTCGCGCTGACGCCGAACGAGCTATTCACCGTGCTCGCGGTGGCGATCTGCGGCTGGATCGTCCGCCGCCGGCTGATCGCGCTGGGATCGACGAACGGCGGGGTGCTCGACTTCGCGCTGGCCGCGCTGGGGGGCGGGGCGGTGGGGGCGCGGCTCTATTACTTCCTGCCGCTCTGGTTCCGGGGCCAAATCGCGTTCGGGCAGCTCTTCTCGACGTGGGCCGACGGGTCGGGCTTTTACGGCGCGTTCATCGGCGGTGCGATGGCGCTCGGCATCGCCGCGAAGGCGAAGGGGATGCCGGTGCCGGCCACCTGGGACGCGACGATGGGCATGGTCCCGCTCGGGTTCGGGATCGGCAAGGTCGGCTGCTTCCTGGCCGGCTGCTGCTACGGGAGGCTGTCGCCCCACGGGGTGGGCTTCGCGAAGGATTCTCTCTGTTATGTCACCCAGCTGCGCGCGGGGCAGATCCGGTCGGGAGCGGCGGTGTCGCTTCCGGTGGTTCCGATCCAGCTCTTCGACGCCCTTTTCGGTCTCGCCTTGTATGGGGCCCTGGTTCTCCTGGGTCGGCGCTCGAAGCGACCCGGCGAGGTCTTCGCCGCCTGCGCGGTGGGGTACTCCTGCTACCGCTTTTTCATCGAGTTCGTGCGGGACGACCCGGACCGCCGGACTTTCGGGTCGTCGCTGCTGACGGATTCCCAATGGACGGCGATCGTCGTCTTCCTCGCCGGGGCCGCCTGCTGGATCCGGCTGAGGCTCCGAAAGCCTGCGGAAACAGGGGCTGTCGCGCCGAAATGATCCATGGGTGTGGAAGCGGCTGGAACTCTTCGTCGTTCTCGCGTTCGTCCCCGCGACGATCGGGATTGAGCTCTATCTCCGCCGCGCCGCTGCGCTCCCGCTGGGGGCCGCAGGGGCCGGCGTCCTGATCGCCGCGATCGCCGCCTTCCTCCTCCGGCGTCCGTCGGAGCTCCGCGACCTCGTCCTGGCCGCCCGCGACCGCGAATCGGAACTGCGCCGCCAGCGGGAGGAGCTCCAGGCCCGGGTCGACGTCCTGTCCGCCGAACGCGAGATCTCCCTGATCGTCACCGAGGAGCTCGACTTCCGCGCCATCCTGGAGCGCGTGCTCGCCATCACCTGCGATACCATGGGCGGCGACGTCGAGCTCTGGATCAAGGACGGCGACGCGCTCGTCCCGCGGGCCGTGCGCCGCGGGGGAGTGGCGGCCTTCGACCTCCGGGAGCCCGAGAACGCGCGGGTCCGTCAGTGCTTCGAGAACGGCCGCCTCCTGTTCGAGACGGAGCAGGGACGTTCCCACGTCCTCGCGCCGCTGCAGGCCGACCGCGAGATCAGGGGGGTCGTCCGGATCACGTCGCTGCTCGAGGATAATGCGGCCGCGCGCGACGAGCGGACGCGGCGCCTCTCGGCTGAGCTGCCCGAGTTCTCCAAGTTCCTGGCCCTGGCGCTCAAGACGCCCGATCTCTACACGCGCGCGGTTCAGGACGGCCTGACGGGCCTGTGGACGAAACGGCATTTCATGACGCAGGCCGCCGCGCTGATGGAGACGTCGAACCGCTACGGGGACGCGCTGTGCCTGATCATGGTGGACGTCGACCACTTCAAGAAGGTGAACGACACCTACGGCCACGTCGCCGGGGACAAGGTGCTGAAGGGGGTGGCGGAGATTCTCCAGAAGAAGGTGCGCGGAGGGAGCGCCTACCGCTACGGCGGCGAGGAGATGGCGGTGCTGCTGCCGAAGGCGGACCTCGAGGGCGCGGCGCAGGTCGCGGAGCGGCTGCGCTCGGCGATCGAGGCGCACAAGATCGCGGGGGTGAAGGTCACCGCCAGCTTCGGGGTCGCGCAGTGCGAGCCCTGCCTGGGAGACCCGCCGTCGTTCGTCGAGCGCGCCGACCAGGCCCTCTACAAGGCGAAGGAGGGCGGCCGGAACCGGGTCGTCACCGCGCCGCCGCCGTCGCGTCCCACCCTGAGCCCCACGCGTCGCTTCACGCGCTCCGCGTAAGAGCCCCCAATGAAAGTCCAAGGTTCCTGACCTCACTCCGTCGGATGGATATCGGACTTCACGTCTTTCCCTCCCATGTGATCAAGGCCGGAGGGATCCTGTATGTCTATACCGACAACGGCAGCACCGGCAAAGAGGTCTACCGCCTTAACCGCCAGGGCGCGACATTTCTGCGACGCAGGAGCGGCCCCACCGCGTTAGAATCACGGCCATGCCGGACTTCGAGATCGTCTCCAAGATGACCCCCCGGGGGGATCAGCCCCAGGCCATCGACAAACTGACCCAGCGCGTCCAGGCCGGCGAGCGCTATTCGACCCTCCTCGGCGTCACCGGATCGGGCAAGACGTTCACCATGGCCCAGGTCATCGCCCGGGTGAAGAAGCCCACGCTCATCATCACCCACAACAAGACGCTGTCGGCCCAGCTCTACGCCGAGTTCCGGGACTTCCTCCCGAAGAACGCCGTCCATTACTTCGTCAGCTACTACGACTACTACCAGCCTGAGGCCTACATCCCCCAGCGGGACATCTATATCGAGAAGGACTCGGACATCAACGAGGACATCGACCGCCTCCGCCTCGCCGCCACCAGCGCGCTGCTGTCCCGGCGCGACGTGGTCGTCGTCGCGTCCGTGTCGTGCATCTACGGCCTCGGCTCGCCCGAGGACTACCGCAGCATGATCGTCCCCCTCCACAAGGGGATGACGCTCGACCGCCACACCCTCGCGCGCAAGCTGGTCGACATCCAGTACGAGCGCTCCGACGGCGACTCGGCCCGCGGCAAGTTCCGCGTGCGCGGGGACACCGTCGAGATCCGGCCGGCCTATATGGAGTCGGCCATCCGGGTCGAGTTCGACGGCGACCACGTCGCCAACGTCAGCGAGGTCCACGCGATCAGTGGTATTACACTTCTGACATATGACAACTTCGTAATATATCCGGCCAAGCACTTCGTCATGCCCGAGGACAAGGTCAACCAGGCGCTGTATACGATCGAGATGGAGCTCGAGGAGCGGCTGAAGGTGCTGACGGACACGGGCAAGCTGCTCGAGGCGCAGCGTCTGAAGGCGCGCACGAAGTACGACCTGGAGCTGCTGCGCGAGATCGGCCACTGCAAGGGCATCGAGAATTATTCGCGGCACCTGTCGGGCCGCAAGCCCGGTGAGCCGCCCGCGACGCTGCTCGACTACTTCCCGAAGGACTTCCTCTGCATCGTCGACGAGAGCCACGCGACGATCCCGCAGATCCACGGCATGTTCAACGGCGACCAGGCCCGCAAGCGGACGCTGGTCGACTACGGGTTCCGCCTTCCGAGCGCGCTGGACAACCGGCCGCTGCGCTTCGAGGAATGGGAGCAGCGCGTGCCGCAGGCGGTCTTCGTCTCGGCGACGCCGGCGCCCTATGAACTCAAAGCCTCGCGCGGCGACGTCGTCGAGCAGGTCATCCGTCCGACCGGCCTCGTCGACCCCGAAATCGAGGTGCGTCCGGCGCGCGGCCAGGTCCCGGACCTCATCAAGGAGATCAAGATCCGCGCGGAGAAGAAGGAGCGCGTGCTCGTCACGACGCTGACGAAGCGCCTCGCCGAGGACCTCGCGAACTTCCTGGAAGAGGAGGGCGTGAAGGGGAAGTACCTGCACTCCGAGATCCAGACCTTCGAGCGCGTCGACATCCTTCGCGAACTGCGGGAGGGGAAGTTCGATTGCCTGGTCGGGGTCAATCTGCTGCGCGAAGGCCTCGACCTGCCGGAAGTGACGCTGGTGGCGATCCTCGACGCGGACAAGGAGGGCTTCCTGCGCTCGGACACGTCGATCATCCAGACGGTGGGCCGGACGGCGCGCAACGTGAACGGCCACGTCATCCTCTATGCCGACAGGATCACGGACTCGATGAAGCGGGCGATGGGGGAGACGGACCGTCGCCGCAAGACGCAGCTGGAGTACAACGCGACAAACGGGATCACGCCGACGACGATCGAGAAGGAGATCCGCCGCGGGATCGAGGACATCATCCGCTCGCGGAAGACGGCGGCGTCGGCGGTCGGGCTGAGCGACAAGGAGTTCAACCGGACCGAGGCGGTGGCGGAGATCGAGAAGGAGATGTACGCGGCGGCGGAGAAGCTGGAGTTCGAGCGGGCGGCGCAGCTGCGGGACACGCTGCGGCAGCTGACGGGCGATCCGGCCCCTTCGACGGAGGCCCCGAAGAAGCCCGGCCGCCGCCCCGACCTGAAGATCACGTACAAGGTCAGCGACAAGAAGCACGGCATGCCGAAGGGGTTCAACCAGTAACCATGGGACTCGACGGCTACGTCGCCTGCGACTGTCTCGAGAAGGGGATCGCCAAGCCGCCTCCGGCGCTTGCCGGCATCGTGAAAGTCGACCGGGACACCGGCACGACCTATCTGGACAGCGAAGACCAGAAGCTGCGTCAGATCTATTCCCGCTGGTGCGCCTCCAGGCCCTGTGCCCATGAGAACTTCGTCCGGATCTCCCGTCCGCTGGGGAACATCAGCGGGATCGGCCGCATCCGGACCTACGTGGCGGGCCAGGCGCGGGACCCGGCCGTGGAGTTCCCGATCCTCTGGAGGCGGGTCCTGAAGTCCGGATTCCACAGCGGGGATGCGATCCCGGTCGAGCGGGTGCGAGACCTGCAGGGAGAGTTGATGCGGCTGAGGACGCCCGCTTCGGTCGCCCCGTTCTTCGAGCGGCTGGAAGAGCTGGTGATGGCGTCCGTCCGGACGGGGAAGCCGCTCGGCTTCTAGCTCATCCCTAGCCCGAAGTATTCTCGAAAGTCAGTTCTTCTGGTACGCGAATTGCTTTAAAGGGCCCTCAGAGCGCGATTTGCGCCACTTTGACAGGGGGGCCATGTGGGGAAACAGAAACGACAGCCTGTACTGTTCGAGGATCTCTACGACAAGCCTGCAGTCGTGACGTTCACCGGGCCTCGCCAGAGCTCCGATGGAGGGGTCATCCTCCTGGACGCCATGGATCGTAAGATGGGGCTCATCCGCCGAATGGCTCAAGCCATCCGCGATCCCCGTCAGAAGGGGAAGATCACCTACGACATCGAACAGCTCCTCCGCGAGCGCATCTTCCTGATCACCTGCGGCTATCCCAAGTGTGACGATGCGGATCGGCTGGCGCACGATCCGGCGCTCAAAATGGTTTCCCACTTGCGCGATGGACGGCTGGCGTCGCAGCCGACGCTCTCCCGGTTCGAGAACGAAGTCACTCGGACGGATCTCTTCCGGATCGGCAGGGCGACGAGCGAGACCGTCATCGACTTCGAACGGCGTAAGCGCATCGTCCGGAAGGTCCGCCGGATTACCATCGACATGGATCCCACCGAGGATCCGACCTACGGGGACCAGCAACTGACCTTCTTCAACGCCTTTTACGACAACTGGTGCTACCTGCCGATGATCACCACGATCCAGTTCGGCGACGAGTCCGACCAGTACCAGGTGGCGCCCGTCCTGCGCCCCGGCAACGCCAAGGGCAGCCTCGGGGCCATCGGGATCCTCAAGCGCCTGGTCCCGCGCCTCCGCAGGGCATTCCCCTTCGCCACGCTCTACGTCCGGATGGACGGCGCCTTCTCCACGCCCGAGGTCCTCGCGTGGCTGGAGGGCAACGATCTCCTCCACCTCGTCAATATGGCCAAGAACAGCGTCCTTTCGGCCAAAGCAGAGAGCCTTTGATGAAAAAAGCCCGCAAGCTGGCCAAAGAAACCGGCCGCACGGCCACGCTCTATGGCGAGACCCCGTATCAGGCCGGGACCTGGAAAAAGCCGCGACGGACCATCATCAAGGCCGAAGTCGTGGTCAACAACAAAGGAGAATTCCGGGACAATCCCCGCTTCGTCATCACCAACCTCGATCTCGTCCCCCAGAATGTCTACCGGTACTACCGGGAGCGCGGCGACGCGGAGAACCGGATCAAGGAGCTGCACTACGATCTCCGGTTCGACCTCACGAGCTGCTCTTCCTTCCTCGCCAATCAACTGCGGAACCTTCTTGTGGGAGCCGCGTACGCGCTCTACCAGCAGCTCCGGTACGCCGCCCGGCGGACCGAACTGGGCCGAGCGCAAGTCGGAACGCTCCGGGACCGCCTCATCAAGATCGGCACGGTGATCCGAGAGTCGGTGCGCCGCATTCTCCTGGAGATGCCCGAACCCTTTGCGTGGTACGATACGTGGACGCGCTTGGCCCAGGACCTGGGCGCGATCACGTAAGAAGGGGGACTTCATGGCCAAACCCAAACGCGACCGACAGAGAAAGTCTGTCCCGAGCAAAGAAAAACACGAGCCGCTGGAGGTCGAGGTCCGTTTCACCCTGTCCAAGCCAGCGCCTCCGCCCTTTATCGTGACCCGAGAGACAGCTCAGCCTGCCAAAAAGGCTGATGGCCCCGAGCGACCGCCCCTGACCTTCCGTTTTTGATCGCGTTCACGAATAGATCGGGCTAGGTCGTTGATGAAGGGCGCCAACCCTAAGTCTTGACGGTGAGCACGGGGCCGCGTAATCTCAATCGCGACACATCCGAGATGTGCCCGTAGCTCAACTGGATAGAGCGTCGGCCTCCGAAGCCGAAGGTTACAGGTTCAACTCCTGTCGGGCATACCATCCCTCTTCGGGGTCTCAACACCCGCAAAGGGGGCAGGCACCGGAACTACCCCCCCCATGCACCGGAGCACGGAGTCTGCAGCCTGATCCCGGGCGGGGCTCTCTAGAAATTCACCCCCACGATCAGCCGGAGGGAGTATTTCGTGTTGTCGCCATCGGTGAATTCGAGACCGTGGCCGAAGCCGATCTGCTGGAGCAGCGTCAGCGTCGCCCACCAGGTGCCCCCGGAGTAGTGGACGTTCGGCCCCGCATAGTACGCGTGCGTATGGGCGTCGCCCAGGCTTCGCTCAAAGCGGGAGATGTCGTAGGCCTCCGCCCCGATCGCGAACGCAGGCGAGATCTCATAGGACGCCCCGAGCGTATTGGAGATTTCGTGCTCCCAGGTCCATTGGGGGCTCGAGGTCGCATCCTCCGATCGGGCCAGGACCGCCTCCCAGATGAAGTTGTAGGCGAAGGTGAAAGGGCCCACCTGCTTGGAGAACACGAGCTTTCCCTCGAGCTCATACTGGTCCGACGAGAACAGGACCTCTCCGTAGAGCAGGCTTCCGATCACGTCCGCCGCCGGGTCCGACAACTTGTACTTCCACTCGGTGGACATGCTGGTGAAGCCGAAGTCATGGACATCGTCCTCCCCGGGGACATCGTGATTGGCCTGGTATTCGGCGTTGAGGTAGATCGACCCGTTCAGCCGGTCGGTGACGCCGTACTCGATCTCCGTGCGGAGGAGCAGGGTGGTCCAGCGGCCGGATTCCTTGCCTTCCTGCACCGTCGCCCACTGTTCCAGCTCCCAGGTCCCTTTCGGCAGGGTTTTGGCCTCGTAGCTGTAGGTGAACTTCCGATCATCCGCGTCCGCGGTCTTCGGGCAATGGCAGACGGCGAACCACGCGGACAACAGAACGGCGAAGGGCTTCATCATTCCTCCAAAGATTGAAATAGGATCTTGCCACCGTTTGCACGCTACGGCCGACCATAACTGAAACATAGTTTCAATATCTTAGAGGAAGGCAACATGAACAGAGCATGAATAGTTCTTAATACGCGAGTCTGACGGTCCATCATGGCCCGACGCCGCATCCGGCGGAGGGACGGGTCCTGTTGCCGTATCGTGCGCCGGAGTGGCGCTCGCGGTCCTTTGGAGGTCCCCACCGGAACTTCTCGGGGTCCGGGCGGCTTTGGGCTCGGTCTTCGTAAATTCAGGCTAGAATTAGGCCGATGCAAGAGGGCGGGCGGGATAAGGTCTCCATCGACGCGGCCACCCTCGGCAAGCTGCGGCCCATCCTCGACGTCGCCCGGCAGATCAACAAGGGGCCCGACCTCCGCAACATCCTCGTCCGCATCCTCGACCTCGCCCTCGAGAGCAGCAACGCCCAGCGCGGCGCCGTCGTCACGTTCCCCAAGGGCAAGCTCCGGGTCGAACTCGCCCGGCACCGCTCCGGCATCCAGCTGCGAAAAGAAGAGCGCGGGATCTCCAAGACCGTCCTCCTCGCCGTCCAGAAGACGGGGCAGCGCGTCGTCTGCAACGAGGCCCATGCCGAGCCGCGCTTCAAGCTCGTCGACAGCGTCCAGAAACTCCAGCTGCGCAGCATCCTCTGCGTCCCCATCTTCCTCCGCGACAAGATGATCGGCGCCTTCTATCTCGACGATCCTTCCCGACCCACCGCCTTCGGCTCCCGCGAGATCGAAATCGCCGAGATCCTCACCGCCCACGCCGCCATCGCGATCGAGAATGCGCGCCTCTACCGGCAGTCCAACCAGGACCGCCTGACCCACCTCTGGAACCACGCGCACTTCCAGAAGCGGCTCAACAAGGTCGTCGACGGCGCCAAGGCCAGCGGCGGCAAGGTCGGCGTCGTCATGATCGACGTCGACGATTTCAAGAAGATCAACGACGGCTACGGCCACGAGGCCGGCAACCAGGTGCTCAAGCACGTCGCCAGCACGCTGGCGCAGACGGTGCGCGGGGAGGACATCGTCGCGCGCGCCCCCGGCCCGGCCACCGTCGCCCGCTTCGGCGGCGACGAGTTCGAGATCGTGCTTCCGGGCGCGGGGAAGGACGAGGTCCGCCTGGTCGCGAACCGGCTGGTGAAGGAGCTCGGCAACCGCAAGCTCGGCGTCGACGGCAAGGTCCTGCGCCTGTCGATCTCGGTCGGCGGCGCCGTCTATCCCGACCATGCCGCGACCGCCGACGATCTCCTCGCGAAGGCCGACGAGGCCCTCTATGTCAGCAAGCGCGGCGGCAAGAACCGCGCCGCCTTGAGCGGCGATGCCTGAGCTGCCGGACATCGTCGCCTATATCGGGGCGCTGCAGACCCTCGTCGTCGGTCATGCGCTCCACCGCGTCCGCATCGTCAGTCCCTTCCTGCTCCGCACGGTCGATCCACCGGTCGAGGCGGTCGAAGGGAGGAAGGTCGTCTCCCTGCGACGCATCGGCAAGCGGATCGTGCTGGATCTGGACGGCGGCGTCCATATGGTCCTGCACCTGATGATCGCCGGCCGCCTGCACTGGGCGGAGACGGGCGCGAAGATCAACGCGAAGATCGGGCTCGCGGCCTTCGACTTCGACAACGGCACCCTGACCCTGACCGAGGCGGGGACGAAGAAGCGCGCGTCGCTGCACCTGGTCCGGGGGGAGGACGCGCTGAAGGCGCTCGACCCCGGCGGGCTGGAGCCGCTGACCGCGACGCTCGACCAATTCCGGGCGGCGCTGAGCCGGGAGAACCATACGCTGAAGCGGTCGCTGACCGACCCGCACCTGTTCAGCGGGATCGGCAACGCGTACTCGGACGAGATACTCCATCGCGCAAAGCTGTCGCCGCTCGCGATGAGCACGAAGCTGTCGGCGGAGGAAAGCGCGCGGCTGCATCGGGCAACCGTCGACGTCTTCGGCGAGGCCCTCGGCCGCCTGTCGAAGGAGTCCGGCTTTCCGGAGGGGGTCACGGCGTTCCGGGACTGGCACGCGGTGCACGGCCGCTTCAAGAAGCCGTGCCCGGTCTGCGGCACGCCGATCCAGCGGATCCGCTACGCGGACAACGAGACCAACTACTGCCCGAAGTGCCAGACCGGCGGCCGGATCCTCGCGGATCGATCGCTGTCGCGCCTCCTCAAGGACGACTGGCCGCGCACGCTGGAAGAACTTGAGGACCGAAGACGCTAGGGTATACTTCTGGCATGCAAACCGTCTTTACAGTCGCCGTCATGGTCTGCCTGGCCGGCTGCGGCTCGCGCGATCCGGAACTCTCGCTCACGGTCGCCAACGTCACGATGCAGGAAGTCGAGGCGATCCGGACCGAGCTCTCGAACCTGAAGGGCGTCCGCGAGGTCAAATCGGGGAACTTCCAGAACGGCCAGGTGAGCTATACGGTGAAGTTCGACGGGAAGGGGAGCGACCTGGCCTCGCGCCTCTCCTCGCTCGGCTCCGGCCTGAAGAACGTGAAGGGCTTCGACGACCGCGGCGTTCAGGTGAACTATACGGGGGGCGCGATG
>Ga0137410_10000273_pt1 | contig 36757 bp, 65 predicted proteins | sample CZODoug1_16funga_FD_108878 | JGI IMG/M metagenome (GOLD analysis project Ga0137410, IMG submission 108878) | Vadose zone soil fungal communities from Angelo Coast Range Reserve, California, USA - CZODoug1_16fungal (Illumina Assembly) | ecosystem: Environmental > Terrestrial > Soil > Vadose zone... | reverse complement strand
GATCTTTCTGACTGTGGATTTGTTTGGCGCAGAAGTTTCCTTTCGCACAGTGCCGCAGCCATGCTATTTAAAGATAATTATGAAGAAATAATGGATCTTCCTGGAAATCCTACTGGTCTTGGTCGAGACGGTCGCTTTCAGTTTATGCCAGAATCATACGGTATGACGCAAACCAATTTACTTACTTATGATGAATACTATTATCGTGATTATCGCAAACAAAAGTTGTTCTTTGATAAGGAAACAGGAGAAACGTGGGAAATACCTTTTGTTGATAGGATGGATATTGATACTTACCTTGATCATTATCCACAGATAATCATTAATGAACAGACAATACCAACAGTAAGACTAGCAATTCAAGTTCAGGGTAAGATGTTTTATGATGGGCCCCAACCACTGGGCCTTGATGTATATCCTTTTGTTCCTGTTGTTGGTTACTATAATGCCGCAATGCCGTACTTCTATTCACGTATACAAAGCGTGTGTACATCATTAAGAGATCCTCAAATACTTTATAATAGAAGAGTAATGCTTTCAGTCGATGCTGCAGAGTCTGTTACTTATACCGGTTGGATATTTAAGGAAAATGCGGTACTTGATATTAAGCATTTGTTTCAAACGGGAGCAGGTAGAGTGATACCACTCAAGACTGATGCCCAAATGACCGATCTTCAACAGATTCAGCCACCAAATATTCCACCATATGTCTTCCAGATAGCCGAGGGATTTTCACAAGAACTTAACTTTGTTTCTGGTGTTAATGATAGCATGATGGGTCTTAATGCTGAGGATGAAAAATCTGGCTGGCAAACAGCATTACACCAGTCGGCTGGTATAACTACGCTTCAGCATTTATTTTCAAATCTTGATGATTCAACTGAAATTCTTGGCGATATTGTCTTTAAGGCGGTTCAAATGAACTGGACTCCTGGAAAGATACAGCTGATCCTTGAAGGAGAAAGACCTGCCCCTCTTTTCTATAACAAGGCATTTGGTAAATACCATGCCACTACTGAGCTTGGATTTGATACTCAAACACAGAAGCAAATGGAGTTCTTGCAGCTTATTAAGCTTATTGATACGGGTATTCAGATACCACAATCAATACTTATTGAATCTGCTACCATACAGAACAAGGATAAAATTCTTCAGATGATGGAACAAGAGAAGAAACAAGCACAACAAATGCAACAGGCGCAAGATCAAGCTGCTATGCAAGAACAACAAGCAAGAATACAGCTAGCACAAGCCCGTGCCATTGCTGATAAGGGTCTTGGTGCTGAACGTTATAGCCGTATACAGGAAAATCAGGCTCTGGCTGAAGAACGAAGAGCAGAAGCGCTTAAGGATGAAGATATGGCGTTGCTTAATAAAGTACGTGCATTGAAGGAGCTTGAAACTATAGATATTAACCATCTTCGTGAGTTGATTTCTCTATCGACAACTCTCAAAACACAAGATAGTGTACAACATGATATTGAAGACAAACGTCGGCAAGTCGTCGATGCTTCACAGACAATTGAACCTATAAATCAAGGAGCCTAGTCATGGCATCAAGAGAAATGATGAGCGGCAAGCGAAAAATGGAAAAATCAGCAGGTATGGAAATGAAGAACTATTATGGTCTTCTTTCTGATGATCCATCAAAACCTTGCAACCTTCCTACCGAAGTTATGAATAAACCATGGCCTAAAGGTGATGAATACCATATGGGCGGAGAAGTTGATGATCTATTTAGAGGTGTTCAAGCACAGCAAAGAGAAGATCATGCTGGTATGAAGAGAGCTTCTAAGCCTGGTAAATATTAGGAGTAGCTATGCCAGGTCAAATAAGGCCAAACAAGGTTGCTATGAAAATAGCTTATAAGATACTTAATACGCCAAAAGAGTTGCAACAAAAGAATGAACCCAAACCTTCTGCTTTTAGAACTAAGGAATGGTTCAAAGATTCTTGTGTAGCACAATAGACGAGAGACGTGTGGTAGGGATGGTTTGTTTTTCCTTTTTCCATTCCTACCACTTTTAAAAATAGGAGTTAAGATGATAGACGTTGTAGTAAGAAAGAAAAGCGGAAAAAGAAGACCTGCAGCCAAGGCAACACCGGCTCACGCAAAAAAGACACCGGCACAAAAACACGGTGAACGAGCGGTTAAAAGCCATGCCAAAACATCTCGTAAGGGCCTAAAACAACGAGAAAAGATTAAGAAGGTAATGCACGAATATTCAAAAGGTGGCTTGAGAAGTGGCTCTAAAGCTGGTCCACGCGTAAAAAGTAAAAAACAGGCTCTTGCAATAGGATATAGCGAAGCAAGAAGAGCCAACAAGAAAAAGAAATAAAAAAACCTTTACTGACGCGGTTTACACTGCTGCTTACTTCTCCCTCCCCGTCTTTGGGAGGGAGTTATTTTAAGGAATACATGAGTAATGAACGCAAAACAGCTGGTCAGATAATCCTTGAACATGATGCTAAACGTATTGATCTTGAAGATGATGTTCGAGAATATAGAGCAGCCATGACGCCATCTGTTATAGATATGATTCATAAGACAGCCATGAAGGCCAAAGGACAATATCCTTATATAAATAAAGACTTCTATATTGTATTTACCTTCACCAATGATCGAGTTCTTCAACAACCAAAACCAATGGTATGGGCACGACAATCGTGTCCAACTCCTGTATATAAACAATCGGTGTGGAAGTATATGCATAATTCGGGAAGTCTTGAGTATTTATGGACAATACCAGATATGTTTAAGTATTGGGATATTGTAAAACGACCACAATTTTATTTGCAGGACAAAGAAAGGGCTCAAGGGGCCCAGTTTGTTCTACTAATGGAATCTGGTGAACTCCTCCAATGGGTTAAAAAGGAAAACGGCGAGAAGATAGATGCAGTAATCAAAATTATTCCTAAGGAGAATGAATGTTTGATCCAGTAGAACAAGCAATACAACCAGTAGAACAACAACAAGAAGCACCACAACAAGCACAAGATAAACAAGATACATCAAAAGAACATAACATGAGGGTTATGAGAGAGCGTGCAGAATCTGCTGAAAGAAGGGCACAGGATCTTGAACGCATGATGATGCAAAACTCTGCTCGTGATTCACAACTACAAAAAGTAGAGCAAGAGGTTGATGATACACCCGATATTAGTGACGATAACTATATAGAAGGCAAACAACTTAAGAAATATGTAAGAAGCCTTAGACAAGAACTAAAAAGCACCAAGCAGCAATTTGAAGAAGAGCGTAAACAATTAGCCTTATCAACAGCAGAAATGCGTTTAAAGTCTCAATTTGAGGATTTTAATACCGTAGTAACAAAAGAGAACCTTGAGAAGCTTGCTAGACAAAAACCTTCATTATACAACTCAATCATTGCCACAAAAGATGTGTACGATCAAGGTTATTCAGCATATGATATGATAAAGGCTAGCGGAATTGCAAACGATAACTACGAATCGGTTGATAGAAGAATAGAAGAAAACAGGAATAAGCCTAAATCAGCATCAACGTTATCTGCTTCGTCTGGTAATGATTCTGCATTAGCTAAAGCTGCTAACTACGATCAAGGAAGACGTATTCTTACGCAGGCTGATAAGGATAGACTGATGAGACAGGTTGAAGAAGCAAAAAGGAATAAGAGATAAGCATGAGTAATGATTTATTAACAGCATGGATTTCTGTAAAAGAAAAGCTACCAAACGAAAGGGGCCTTTTCCTTGTTGCTAACGAGAGGGAATCGCAGGTTTATCTTGCTCTTTGGTCATGGGTAACACAAACATTTCATCAACATGAACCAAGTATCTATACTAAACCACCAATTGATGTAACCCATTGGATACAGTTACCTCCTTCTCCGTTTTATGATAAAAAAATAAAATAAGTTTTTCGATCTTCGTTCGTGTGTAGGCCAGAGTTGCTTAAACCTCCTCTCTGGCCTTTTTTCTTGTCATTTCATATTTCTTCTTATTATAATGCCCATAGCGTAATGTGACTTCGCTAATCACAGGCGTATAGAGTTTCGCCAACTCGTTCTTATTTTGGCGTATTAGGCCTCGCCAGCTCTGCACGTATGAGAGACTCGTGCATCTCAAGGTCAAATAATATCTATATGTTTGTGCTTATGGGAGTAGGGTATGATTACAACCCCTAATACGCTTCCAGCTCCGGTTCAACAAACCATGGACGATGTGCTTCTTTCGGTAAGAACTCCAAATCTTATTATGAAATTAGCTGCTATATCCAAGCGTTTGCCAGACAAGGGTGGAAGAACGTTACGCATGGCGCGCTATGATAGATTGCCAACCGCTCCGGTTCCTTTGGGGCCCAGTGGTGCAACACCTCCAGCCACGCCATTAACTCGTGTTGATATAGATGCAACTATGTCTTTTTATGGGTTATATGTTGCAATTAACCAACAAGTAACATTGCAAAACCAAGATCCGGTACTTAACGAAACAGCTGAATTACTCGGTCTTTCATTACGTATGACTGAAGATCAAATTACACGTGATATGTTAGCGGCAACAGCCTCTATATATAACTGTACTGGTGGTGGCAATGGAGACCTTCCAACAGATTTATCACTTTCAGACATTGATGATGTTACTTCGGCATTGTTAACTAACGATGCATGGATGATTCTCGATGCTATTGGTGGTGAAGATAAGTTTGGAACAGGTCCAACTCGTGATGCCTACTTAGCATTAGGACACACGAAATTATCCAAGGATCTTAATAATATCAATGGATTTATTTCAAAGTGGAACTATTCATCTGCGGATAGAGTATTGAGATCAGAATGGGGTTCTGTAAACAACGTTCGTTTCATGCTTTCTTCTGTGGCATCAGTATCGCCTCTCGCTTCTGGTTTAGGCAACGATGTTTATAACGTTTTTGTTCAAGGTATGGAATCATTGGCGGTAGTTGAGCAAGATAATTTCTCTGCTCAATTTTTATACAGACCGCCAGTATTCTCAGATCCTTTATTCCAAAATGTTACAATTGGATATGTTTTTGCAGAAGTCCCACGTATATTGAACGATCTTTGGATCACATCAATGCGTTGCACGCTAGCATAGGGAGGGATACAATGAGTGTTGTTTTTTCAGGAACTAATCAAGGTCGTTTTGTAGCTAACGGTAAGAACGTATTTATACCAATGCCTTCTGGTGCTGATTATATTCACGTGCTTAATGAAACCCAATCATATCTAGCTCCAGTAATTATTGGTATTACATCAACAACTGGTGGATTTACCGGTACCTATCTTGGACCAATTATAGGTCAGGGTTTCTACATTAATGGTCAAATTTATACCATTACTGGGGCTACTGGTGCTTTAACTACAACGGGTACGGGAGCTGGTACGTTTAACGTATCAACTGGTGCACTTACCTTTACCGGTGCTGCAAACTCGTCTTCTATCTATTTTGTACAGACACCTGCTGCTGGTAATACTGGTGTAATATTTGACTGGTACTTAGGTGACGCTATTGGTCGCGGTACTGTTGAATATGTAAATATGCCAACAACCGGAGCTTTGAATATAGCTTCTATAGGAATAGCTTCTGGTTTTTACTTTATTAATACTACCAATAGCATACCGGGACCATTAAATAATGGTTCTACTGCTATAACCGCTATATCTACAGCAACTCCTCCAAGAGTTACTGTTGGATCTACGGCTGGTATGTTTAGCGGTCAAACGGTTGAGCTTTATAACATTACTGGTGCACCACAACTTAATGGGTTGCAATTCACCATTACTGTTATTGATGCTACGCATTTTGATCTTACTAATGGTCCCGTGCTTTCTGTTGCGGCAACAGCTGGTTCATTTAGGGTTATACCTTATCAACCATTGTTTGTTGCACCAACAACAAAGGGCGTGACCAATTTAACTACATTGCAAGATCCATATTGGTATCCTACCTACAGAATAATTACCAACATATCACAAGCAACTCAGGCAATAATTACGATGTCGGTAACGCATACTTATACCGTTGGACAATCAGTCATGTTGCAGATACCTACGGTTACTGCGGCAGCGTTTGGTATGCCAACACTGAATGATCTTCAATCAGTTACTATTGTTGCAATAAACCAGGCTGATACTAATGGATTTACCAATACCATTACTGTCAACTTGGATACTACTCAAATTGGACCGTTTGCATTCCCATTAGCTGCTGCTCCTGGATTTACTCCAGCTACAGTAAATCCTAGTGGTATGAACACGGCACAAGCACTGAGCTCTGCTACAAACATATTGGCTGATGCTACCGTAAACCAATCTTCATTCGGATTCTTATTGATTGCTGGAGCCCTATCTCCTGCTGGCCAATCTGGAGACGTAATAGAATGGGTAGCCGGTAAGTCTTTCAATGGTGTTTAATAATTAACGGGTAAAGGGGGTGTAAAAGCCCCCTAACCTTTAAGGAGAACTATGAATAAACCAGAAGTAATGGGTAAGCCAGAAGCGGCACCTGAAATAAAATCGGGTAGAGTTTCTGCTCAACCAAAAAATTTAAAAATGAGTAAGGACGATCTTAAAAAGAAGATCAAATCTATGCGTGATAGAGATGCAGAAACTCTTGTAGGCATATTTAGAAACTTTGAACACAGATCAAATGCTGGATCAACAGGAACATTGCTGTTTTCGTTTAAAATGTACCCAGGCGAAGAAAATGCCATGTATGAACTCCAAGATGGTGAACGCTATGCATTACCTCGCGGTGTTGTTCGTCATATCAAGAACAACTGTTATTGGAAAGAATATGTTCAATTGCCAGGTGAAATGGGAAGGGGAATGCAACAGGGCGTTCCTGATGGTAAATACGTAACCAAGAACATGCAGGCATCACGTAAAGTACATAGATTTGGTTTTGATTCATTAGAGTTCATGGATGATGATCACGACCTTAAGGTAGCTAATCTTATTGAAGTTACCGTAACTCCTTAAGGATAATCATGGCTAATTACTATGCACAACCATTTCCCGTATTTCAACGAGCAATGCGCAATATATTAACGATAACCAATAGCGCACAAGCTTTGGTTACTACTACCTTTGATGGCATTAATCCTGGTGCTCATTCGTACAATACAGGTCTTATATTACGTTTGGTTATTCCCAATGGATTTGGCATGGTATTACCTGATGAGTCTTATGGTCCTATTACTGTAGTTAATTCAACTCAATTTACGATACCTATAGATACTACGATGTTAGATGCATTTGTTGTGCCGGCCTACGAACCAGGTCACTTCGGAACTCCGGCACAAACAGTGCCCATTGGAGAGGTGAATGAACTATTAACTGAGGCAACACAAAATGTTTTGCCCTATACATAAGGAGTAACCACCAATGGCAGATGCAACGCTACAAGCTATACGCATAAAAACGAGAAGATTAACAAGAAGCAACTCACTTTCACAGTTGAGTGATGCAGACTTAGATAACTACATAAATACATTTATATTGTATGACTTTCCAGAACAACTTAGATTGTTTTCTTTACGTAAGTTGCTCACATTTTATACGCAACCAAATGTAGATTCATATGCTACAAACACAACAGATACTACCAATGCATTGTATAATTTTCAGAATAAATATATAGCTGTTCATCCACCGGTTTATCTTGCTGGTGTTCCCGGGTTTTATACTCAATGGCGCGATGTATTTTATGGGTATTGGCCACAAACAAATACGATTGCAAAAACAGGATTGGTTGGTAATGGAACTTCTGGCACCTTTACTGGTACGGTAACCGCATCACCAATGCTACAGAATAATGTTACTTTCAATTGCCTTGATACTTCTGGAACTTCAATGGTACTTGTTGATTATCCCGTATCAAATCAAATTGGTGCATTGGGGTTACCAAATCAACCGCAGGTATTACCATCACCGTATGGCCAAATAAATTATGTTACTGGTGCTTTCTCGCTTGTATTTCCTAACCTAACGCAAACTAGTGCGCCAATAACAGTAGAGAACATTGCCTACCAACCTGGTAAACCAATATCAATATTATATTATGATAATACTTTTACCGTACGTCCTGTACCAGATCAAACATATTCAATTCAAATCGAGGTTGACGTTAGACCAACGGAATTGATTCAATCATCTGATGTTCCCCAACTTGAACAATGGTGGCAGTATATCGCTTATGGTGCAGCTAAGAAGATATTAGAAGATAAGATGGATCTTGATACGATACAAAAGATATTACCTGAGTTTAAACAACAAGAACTTTTTGTGCTGAGAACTACTATTGTTCAACAGACTAATGAACGTACGGTAACTATATATACTCAGGGTAAACAATATGGATGGGGTTGGTTCGGAGCTGGCGGTTGGCCATACTAATTAAGGAGATAGAATGCCATTAAATAATGTGCCACTTGCTGGGCAGGATCTTTTAACAACTCGTGATGCTATATCGGGAAACTTTAGTGTTATTAATACTGCTTTTACGGTAGACCATGTATCATACAATCTAACAGGACAAGGTAAACACAATAAGATTACCCTTCCAGTACAAGGCGTAGCGCCAACATTTGCTGCTGGAGAAGAGGGAATTTATAACTTACCATTTAATAATGGTACCAATACAAAAAATGAAACTTTTATACATAAGCAAACACTTGCTGGAACTGCAGATATACCATTTACAGCATCAAGTTTAAGCTCAACGGCTCCTGCTAACAATCAACCAGGATGGCTTTATTTACCTTCTGGACATCAATTGCGTTGGGATACTGTCAATGCTCCTTCAACCGGTAACAATATTATTACTATACGTGCCTCATTTCCCGCGTTTACAAACTTTCTATGGGTAGGTGGTATCGTTCCAACATCAGCAAGAACAATTATTTTATTGGGTATTAATTCATCTACAACGTTTACCGTAAATATGTCTGGGCCTGGTTCATTTGTGTACTTTGCTATAGGGGTATAAAATGCCTACAGATCGTTTTTTTATAGCTCCTTATGATCAAAAATCTGGTATGCAAACTAATGTTAAACCGTGGTTAATACCAGACGAGGCATTCTCACAATTAATTAATGCTTATGTGTTTAGAGGTCGTGTAAGAAAAAGATTTGGATCAAGATATTTTGGTAATTCAGCAAATCTATCGAGATTAAAGATTCTTGTTGATACATCTGATGGTGGTGGATCTTCTTCTGGAACAGTTCCTTCAGCTTCAGGTGCTATAGGACAAGCGTTTTCCATAGGAACAAACTTTTTTACGGTTAATGCTTTAGGAACACCTGCAAATTTGCTTATATCGGGAGCGGCTTCAACGGCAACATTTAATACATCTACAGGAGTTTTTGTATTTACTGGTGTAACAGCACTTACTTCAGTGTATTGGTATCCAGCATTGCCGGTTATGGGCTTATTAACTTATGAAAACAACCCATTACAGAACGAGTTTTTGATTGGTTTTGACACTAAATATGCTTACCAATATGTTACTGCTACTGGATGGGAACGATTAGCAACAGAATCAGATGTAGGAGCCGCCACATGGATAGGTAATAATTCTCAATTCTTTTGGTCCACTACATGGTCTGGTACAAACGCTTCTGATAGGGTGTTTTTTGTAACAAACTTTAATCAAAATGAAACAAACTTCATGAGATACTTTGTATCATCTTCATGGCACAACTTTGTTCCTCAAATTGATGCAACACCAAACTATTTAATGAGTGCTCGTGTTCTTGTGGTGTTTAAGAATAGATTACTTGCTTTCAACACTTGGGAAGGACCAGGACCTACTGTAACAGGCACTAACTATATAAATAGATGTAGGTATTCTGCACTTGGATCACCGCTGGATTCAATGGCATTTCGTCAGGATATACCAGGAAAAGGAAATGCAGTCGATGCACCAACATCTGAAGCAATAGTAACTGTTGAATTTGTTAAGGACAGGCTTATAGTTTTTTTCGAGCAATCAGCATGGGAAATAATATATCAAGGAAACCAAGCTTATCCATTTGCCTGGCAAAAAATTAATCCTGAACTGGGAGCAGAATCGACATTTTCAATTATACCTATAGCTTCGTTGGCAATTGGAGTTGGTAATGTTGGAGTAATGGCATGCAATGGTTCAAGTGTAGAACGTATTGATGAAAAAATACCAGATGAAGTCTTCAAGATTCACAATGCTGATAATGGTATATTTAGAGTTTATGGCATACGAGATTATTATGTAGAGATGCTTTATTGGACATTCCCAAGTGGTGATGCCTCTAGCATATTTCCCTATCCCAACAGAATTCTTGTGTATAACTATAAGAATGGTACATGGGCTTTCAACAATGACTCAATAACGGTATTTGGATACTTCCAACCACAAACTGGTATTACATGGGATTCGACTACAGTTACTTGGGATGACGCTGTTTCATGGGATAGTGGTTCAGTACAAGCCCTGTTTAGACAGGTTGTTGCTGGTAATCAAGAAGGATTTACATTTATAGTTGATGCTGATGTACCAACCAATGCTTCGGTAATACAAATTACTAATCTTACGGTAACAGCAAACATAGTAACGATTACTGCTATTGATCATAATTTTAGACAGGATGAATATATATACTTACAAGGTATAACTGGTACAGGAAATTTAAATCTTATAAATGGTAAGATATTTAAGATTATAAATAGCAGTGCAAATCCAATAACAGCTAATACTTTTAGTTTTATATATAAGGATGATAGTGGAACAATTATTGCTGGTACTTATTCTGGTAGTGGTCTTATATCTCGGGTCAGCAATATAGATATTAAAACAAAAGAATATAATTTTTATGCTCAAGAGGGACGTAACGCTTATGTGTCTCAAATTAATTTTATGGTCGATACTACTTCTGCTGGTGCTATCCAGGTTGATTTTTTTGTTTCTACTTCGCTAACTCCCTTGCTTCAAGATAGTCAAGGACAAGGAGTTCTATTGGGAACTGGTACTCTAGATACATTTCCCTATACTGCTGCCAATGTTCCAGCACCTGTACAATTCGAAGAGAATACAAGCCGCGTATGGCATCCTGTGTATATATTTGCTGATGGTGAGGTTATACAACTACAACTTACTATGAATGATGCCCAAATGAGAGATACGGATATACGCACCTGTGATTTTCAATTGCATGCTATGTGTATCTATGCTGAACCTACAAGCTTTAGACTTCAATAGGAGAATAGTGAATAGAATAACGGGAACTATGATTCTTGAATTGAAACAAATGATAGAACTTCAAGGATTGTTGGAAGAAAGAAAGAAGAAAAAACCTCGCAATGGAACTGGTGAAGAATATGTTGATAACCTTAACAAGCTAGAAGTATATCTTGAACACGAAATACTTAAAAACATAAATGATATTGCCTACAACGAAAGACTGTAATGGCATATACACCAGATCAACAAATAGATACCGGTTCATTTATACCTACTACGAATGTTTTAGATGTTGCCAGGCTTTATGAGGTAAATGTTCAAAGTGATGAATTTAAAGAGCTTCTTGTTCGTCTTTATCAAACAGTAAACAATATAGCCATAGTGCTTAATAACAAAGAATCTGGTTATCACATACTTGAAGAGTTTGTAAGTGGTGCAGTTTATTTTAATCCCAATGACACCAGCCCATTAAGCCTAAGGCCCGAGTTTCAAAAGTTTATAAATGTTGGGGTGCTTGGTGCTGGAACTACAACAACTGCTCATGGATTAACCATAACTTCAACATGGAAATTTGTAAGTGCAATAGGAATGGCTTCAGATACCATAGGATTTAACTATTATCCATTGCCATGGGCAAGTTCTGCTGGCGCTACAAATATACAAGTAACGGTGAACGCTACCAATGTTGTCATCATTAATAATAGCGGTGTAAGCTTTACCGATTGCTATATAAATTTAAAATATTTGAAGTATTAAAGGAGCAACTATGGCAAATGATGTACCTTATGGTCCTTACCTTCCTGGTCAAGATCCATCAGGAATGCAGTACATGCAACAACAAGGACAACAGCAACCAAAGAAGCAAGGATTTTGGCAAAAGTTTAAAGAATCGGCATTTGGACAACCGGCACGTATAGAGCAAGTAAACAAATATAATCCATTACAACAAAGTGCCAGACAACAGCTTATTTTAAGCGCTCTATCACAACTACAAGATCCAACTCAAGGTTTTCAACCAATAGAAGATAAAGCACGTACACAGTTCGAGCAACAAACATTGCCTGGTATGGCTGAAAGATTTAATTCTATGGGAGACAATGCATTATCTTCTCCAGCATTTCAATCACAGAAATATGGCCAACAATCAGATTTTGAACAAGGCATAGCGGCATTAAGAGCACAATATGGATTGCAGAATCAATCACAATTATATCAATTATTGGGACTTGGGTTAGAACCAGAATATGATAGTTATCAATTGCCATCATCATCAGGGTGGGGACCAGCAGTTGCAAGAGCTGGATTGCATATAGGAGCAGCTGCAGCAACTGGCGGAGCAACAGCAATACCATCAGCTCTTTCTGAATTAATGTCTCTCTATTCATCAAATATAGGTAAATAAAGGAGATATCATGCCAAGCATACCTCTTGAAAGTAATGCTGCACGAATTGGTACAGCTCTGGGCCGTCCATTGAATCAAGGTCTAGATTATCTTGTACAACAAAAAATGGACAAGATGACGAGACAAAAAGAACGTCAGGGACTGGTAGATCTTTATAAAGGCGTTAAATATGATGAAGCAACTGCAAATCTTCTAGCTGACTTATCATTAAGAGACCCAGGAAATATTCATAAAATTTTATCTACTCTTGGTGCTGGTGGTTATGGACAAGAAGAAACACCACAATCAGCCTTACAATCATTGCAACCACAACAGATGGGTATGCCACAAACACAAATAGCTGAAAAGGTTCAATCACCTTTTCTTAAGGCATTAAATAAAGGTACTCAAGCTGAAAAAGGAATGTCAGCAGCCCAAGAGCAACATCTAGATACTATAAGAACACAAAGAGAATCACTTGAAGATCTAGTAACTACTACTGATAGAATGTTACAAAGCTTACCTAAAACTAATGTTGGTGTTATTTCACACTTAAAATCAAAGGTAGCACCAACATGGCTTGATGAAACAACAGAACTATTTGATAAAGATGCTGCCCATGTTGTTAATCTTACATCCCAGAACATAAAGGGTGTTCCGAGTAAGTTTAGGGTTCAGCTCATTGAAAAAGAAAAACCTGGAGTTTCTCATAGCCTTAAGGTAAATGAACAGATACTTAAACGTCTTAATAAAGACGCAAAAAGATCATTGGGTTCGTTAGATAAGCAATACCCAACTTTAAAAGAATTGAGAGAACCAGAAGAAAAATCAGAGGGTCTTCCACCTGCCGCTGAATTTAAAGGAAAAAAAGCTCGTAATAAAAAGACTGGTCAGATTATGCAAAGCAACGGACAAGAATGGATTGAGGTGCAATAATGGCTTCAGGAGATTGGGAAATATTAGATGATGCTGTATCTCAACAACAACAAGGACGACCACAGTATAAAGTTCCAGAACAACCATCATCGCTTGCTGATAACACATTAATTCGTGGAATAGGTCGTAATATAGCACGAGGTGTTGAAGGAACAGCAGGTGCTTTGGGAGATGTTGCTAGGTTTTTACCATCTATGACTAGTGGTAACCCATTGGAAATAGCATCATCGTTAAAAGGTATACAAGAACAACCAACTGCAGAGAATATACGAGAGAATGTTACTAAGAAACTAACGGGTAACTATCTTGAACCACAATCTCCATCAGAAGAAGGTGTCGATGAAATCTTACAAGACACGGCTGCATTATTATTGCCATTTCCCAACAAATCAAAATCATTAACACGTAAATCTATTCTTGGAGCACTTGGTAAATCTGCATTGGGTAATTTTGCAAAGTGGCGAGCTGAAGAAGTAACTGGTTCTAAACTGGCAGGAGCAGGCGTTAAAATAGGAACAATACTTCTCGCAAATACAGCTGGCGGTAGAAAAGAGATCAACGAAATAAGGTCTGAAAAATATAAAAACGCACTTTCAAACATACCTGAAAACACCCTATTTGATATATCTCCAGAAAAGAAAAAAATAGATGCGATTTCTCGTTCTTTTAGTAGGGGCGATCACCCAGATAAAAAATTTATTCTTGAACGCTTAGATGCCCTTGATAATTTGGGTGCTTTGAGTAATAAATACAAACCACAAGATCTTATAAGTTTAAAACAGGATTGGAATAAGTATCTTCAAGAGCCATCAGTATCTAAATCAAGCAAAGATACATTAAAAAGAGCCGTTAACATTGTTAATGAGGGAATAGCTCGATATGGAGAAAAAAATAATAAGTTTTATGGTCCATATAAGATGGGTGAAGAACTAACAAGGGGATTAAACAGTTCTAATTATGTTCAACGTATTCTATCAGAACATCCGGCTCTTAAAGATAATATAAGTAACCCTATTTTAAAGAAATTGTTGTTTAGTGGCGGTGGCGTTGGTCTATCATATCTAACTTCAATACCAACAAGCGTGGCTACAGGAGCCGGAGCAATTGGAACATACAATTTAGTAAAATCTATACACTTATTTGCCCAAAGCCCAGAGGCTAGAAAGTATTACTATAAAGTCATAAATGATGCTTTAAAGGATGATTCTATTGCTTTAGCAAAATCACTAAAAGGTCTTGATAAAGCAACTAACAAAATAACTGAAAATAACCCAGAGTTTAATCAACCAGAATCACAGGGATCTGATTGGGAAATTATTGATTAGGTTGTATATCCATGATTGAAAATATGATATACCAAACCACAAAACAAAATATAATTTTAACCATTTGTTGTCCCATCCCACACTTATTTAAATTTCACCATTTTCTTTCTTAATACGCTCTTGAATTGCCCTATGCAACCAAAGATTGATACTAATACCCCTCTTTGCAGCCAATATCTTTATGATTTGATGTATTTCTGGGTTGATATCAAATGCTATCTGTTTACGCTTCTTTTCCATTCTGCTCCTATTTGAATCCTGTACCAACCATTTAGGAGCTTTTTTGAAAATTAATATTCAAGTAGTGCTACAATGATTATTAGTCGTCATCAAAACAGGAGTTATGGTTGGTACAGGTTAGTTTTATCCCCTTCTAACAATCTAACATTCTAGCGGATATTGTTCAAGCCTATTGTGACATGACTTCTTATTTCTTTAACTGTGGTCAAATACAGTTACCCCATCTAAGGAGATAGTTATGCCTACTCAAAGACCAAGAAGAAATACACTATATGGATTCCCAAACCCATTAAAAGGCTTACAACAAGAGCCATTAATTGAAGTACGTGCCCCTACGGTTCAGGATGATGCAGAACTTGGTACGGTATGGGTTAATAAGGTTGCTTCTACCTTCTATATAATAGTAGCCCGTGCTCCTAACGCTAACATATGGATTGGTGTTGGTGGTGGAGCTGCAGGAGTATTTTCATCTCTTACCGTAACTCCTGGACCAATTAATCTTACGGGAGCATTTACTCTTACTGCCGGTACAAACACAGCCCATATAGCCGATGATGCATCTGATCATACAACCCAGCTTGGTAGCGTTACTGGTGTTTCAAATACAAGTATTGGCGCAGGAACAGGCGTACTTCAATTAGAAACTGGAGTAACCGGTTCTATAGCGGTTGGTTTAGGCAACATGACCGGTACAATTTTCTTGGGTCAAAGTACTGCCGGACAAACTATTGATATTGGTAATGCTATAAATACTGGCGCTCAGGTTATTAACATAGCAAGCGGTGCAGCTGCTGCAGTAACAACCGTTAACGTACTCAATGGTATAAATACTGCAGGAACCCAGAACTTTAACTTAATGAACCAAGCCGGTGGTCAAGCTGGTGCTATTAATATAGGTACAGGAACAGCAGCTCATATTGTTCGCGTTGGATCATTCACCGGTGCTGCTACAACTACCATTCTTGGTGGAACGGGTGGCGTTGTCTTATCTGCTCCATTCGTTCTTCTTAATGGAAATGTTCATATCTATACAGGAGCTGGTGCTCCAGCTGGTGGACTGGCATTGCAAACAGGTGATCTTTATATTAACACTACAGCAGCATCTGCGGTGACTAGACTATATATAGCAACAGGAGTCGGGGCCTGGACATTCTTCACGGCTAATGCATAGAAATTAATAACCTTTATACGGAGTAATCATGGAAAATACACAAGCAATGTATTACGGAAGCATGACCATAGAAGTCTTTAAAAATAATCGTAAGTTTCAATTCATAGTACAAAACGATGCACCATTTGATGATATTGAAGAAGTAATTTACGACTTAAAGAGATGTGTTGCTGAAATAAAACAAAGAACCATTTCTCAGCAACAACCAGCACAAGAAGCTCAACCACCTAAAGAAGGAGAGCCAGTATGAACTCTGCCACTAGTATACGAATAGAATATGATGCCCTACGGGTATTAAGTTATACCGGAATATCAAATACCTATGCACCCGTTGGAACGGTCTTTCTGTTTCCTATACGGATGCTAAAAATAACTAATACCACTGATAGCGATATTTTGGTTACCTTTGGGACTTCATTCTTTACCAATGAAAACACCGATCTTGATGTAGTACCCGCAAAGAGTGCTTATATTTATGATTATTGTTCCAATAGAGCTGATAAGGCTGGATTATTAGAACAATCGGCAGGAAGTGTTATTTATGTGCGTACCGTAACAGGTAACCCAACGCTCGGCGCTGTATATGCAACAGTAATTCATGTTACTCAAACACTTTAAGGAGTAACCAGTGTCACAGATTACATCATTTTTCAATGGAAGCCTTTCACTAGAAACATTAACCGGTAACTCTGGAGGTGCTGTTTTTCCTAGTGCTGGAAATATAAATATATTGGGTGGAACTGGTATAAACGTTGTTGGTAATCCAGGAACTCATACCTTAACCATATCAGGAACTGGTACAACAAATCTTAATTACGTTACTACCATTTCTACTCCTTATGTAGTACAAGCAACTGACGACTTTGTATCCATGAACTCTTTTGGAGGAGCCAGAACAGTCCAACTTCCCAATGCTCCGGCAACAGGACGTGTATTTGTAATAAAGGATCATGCTGGAACAGCTGGTTCTAATAATATAACTATCACCACTGTTGGTGGTGTTGTAATTATAGATGGTTCAGCAACGTTTGTTATGAATACCAATTACCAATCCATTCAGGTTATCTTTAATGGTTCCAACTACGAAGTATTCTAGGAGAGTATTATGGCGTATAAACGAATTAGCCCGATGCCTATTGTTGAAGGAGGAACGAATACTTCAACATTAACAACTACTGATGGTGTTATATATTTTGATGGTACAAAATTAGCTACCACTACCGCAGGAACTTCTGGTCAGGTTCTTACATCTAATGGTCCAGGAGTTGCCCCTACATATCAAGCGTCAAGTGCCATAACTACTATTGATGGTGATTCTGGAAGCGTAACGGGGACAACGGTCACTCTTAGCGGTGCTGATAGTGGAGCATTATTTACTGGTTCTGGTAGTACTATGAACACCAGTTTTGATTTTTTGGCTATGGCTGATTCAGTTGATTCAACCCATGGTTATCTTAAAATAGGTGATGGTGTTTTTCTATCGGCTTATCCAGGAATAGACCCTTGCGGTATTTTGATAGGATTAAATGCAGGAAATTATGGTGCATCAGCTGTTGTTATAGCCATTGGAGCGAATTCGTGTAGTGGAATTATAAATGCCGGTGCAGATGTTATAGCCATTGGAACACTCGCTTTGTCACATTTGCCTGGTAGCGTTTCTGGTAATGCTGTGGTTGCCATAGGCCGTGATGCCCTTGGAAATTCAACATTAGCTACAAATACTGTTGCCATTGGTGATGGTGTTGGGGCTACAGAAAGCTCTGGTCTTGATACCGACAATACTTACCTTGGATACTTTTGTGCTGCTCAAATAAATGGTGGTGTACATAATACATTTGTTGGAAGTAAGGCCGGAGAAGGATACACTGGAACTGAATCTTCTAATATAGTTATTGGATCTCAGGTATTAGGAACTCCTGCAGAATCCCATACCATAAGAATAGGTACAGATGGTTCTGGAACGGCACAGCAAAATAAATGCTTTATAGCTGGCATTAAGGGAATTACTGTATCATCCGCTCAAATGGTAACTATTAATAGTTCAACTGGGCAGATGGGATCGGCTACTATACCAACTGGTGGCATTGTTACGCTGAATGGTGACAGTGGATCTGCCACTGGCACTACTGTTACTCTAGCTGGAACGGCCAATAAAATTACAACATCGGGTACATCTGCAACAGTAACACTTACTTTACCAAATCTTAATTTCTACCATTCAACGACAAATACATTTCTAGGTATTAATGCTGGTGCTAGCGGGACTACGGGAACAAGTTGTACAATTATGGGGAATGCGGCATTACAGAATCAAACGAATGGTTTTGCAAATAGTGCCGTTGGGACAAGTTCTTTAAATATATTAAGTTCTGGCCATAGGAATTGTTGTCTTGGAAATAATACTCTAGACCAAGGAAATGGTTCAGATAACGTTGCTATAGGATATACAGCAGGAACCAATTATGTTGGAACTGAATCTTCTAATATTCTTATAGGTTCTGCGGTTGGTGGAACAGCTTCTGAAAACAATACACTTAGAATTGGATCTGGAACTGGTGCTGGACAAGGTAATCTTGCTCAAGCCTTTATTCAGGGGATAGCCGGTGTTACTGTCTCTAATACAAATATGGTTACTATTGATACTAGCACAGGACAGATGGGATCGGCAGCGGTGCCAACGCCGCCAGCAAATGGTTGCGCGTTCTTTGCGTTCAAAACAAGTAATCAAACAATCACTGCGGCAACGTCGTCACAAGTGACCTGGGATACTATTGTAGTAAACCAAGGATCGGTGTTTGCTGGTAATACGTTTACGGTTCCAACAAGTGGTAAATTGTATTATATACATGCTCATATTGATGCTACGAGTGCAAGTATAACCGATGATGTTCAAATATTGGTTAATGGTGTTCCATTTGCTACAAATTCAAACGCTGCAGTAGCTGCTACTAATACCGGTGTAGATGTGGTTATTATATTACCACTTACTGCAGGCAACACGGTAACGGTTAACTATGTAAACAATGCTGTTGCAACATCCGCTACTGTTGGTGGGCAAGCGGGACCAGGAGCCAATCCATTCTTAACATGGTTTGAAGGTTATCAACTTAATTAGGAGTAAGTATGAGCAATAGATTAGGCGGTAAACAAGGAACTTCTTATTTAGGTACAAATGCCAATCAACCACCAAATTGGACCTTTAATACCCGTGATCCAAACCAATATGATACACAAAATGTAAGCCTTGGTGACTTATGGATGAATACCGATACCGATATGCCATGGATTTTAGTTTCACTTACTGGTAATTCAACATCAAAAGGAATGCTTGCGACCTGGATAGAATTGACAGGCAATGGTGCTAATGAATTCATAACCAATGCTGGAACAGCGGTTCCACTTGTAGGTGTTCTTAATGTTTTGGGAACTTCTCCTATAACAACAACTGGTGCTGGAAATACCGTTACTATTCTTACTGATGGAACTCTAGCAACAGAGTATGTCACTAATAGTGGTACTGCGGTACCAGCTGGTGGCATATTAAATGTTTCTGGTGGCCATGGTTTAAATACTTCTGGTGCATTTAATACCGTAACTACCTCTATAAACAATTCGATAATACTCGGTGATTTAACCCCTATTGCAGCTGGTTCTGATGCTATATCATTATCAAGTGGTGATCTATTCTTTGCTGGAAACAATCTTGTTGCTGCCACTAATCAGATGATACGGTTTGCAAACGCTAATCGTATATCATTCTTTCTCAATAGTATTTTTATGGGATCAGGATCAGGTAACACTACCTGTACTGGTCTATTTAATTATGCTTATGGTGCTTCAACAATGCCAAATATTACTTCTGGAAACAGAAATTGCGGTTTTGGTAATGGAGCACTTAATGATGTTACGACCGGAGCTGCTAATTGTTCAATGGGCTATGTAGCTGCTTCATCGATTACTACAGGAAATAGCAATACGTATCTAGGTGACTCGTGTGGCGAGGATGCAACCACAGGAAATGGAAATACGGCTGTTGGTCAATGCGGATTGTGTAATCTTACGACAGGGTCAAATAATACGGCGCTTGGTAATAATACAGGAACAAATGGTATTACGACTGCCGGAGTAACAACTGGGTCAAATAATATAATTATTGGTCACCTATCAGCTTCAACATGGACCTCAAGTGAAAGCAATAACATAATAATTGGAAATGCAGCAGTAATTGCCGATGCAAATATAATTCGTATTGGTGCATATGGTACTAGCGCTGATCAACAGAATAAGTGTTACATAGCATCTTGCTATGCAAATCCAGGAACGGCTAATACATTTGTTGGTGAACTTTCTGGAAATATAACATTAACCGGTGCGGGTACTAACACTGCCGTTGGATTCACTTCTCTTCACGCGGTAACTACTGCTTCTGGAGTAACTGCTGTTGGTAATTTAGCATGTTCTTCTATAACAACCGGTGGCCCAAATGAAGCATTTGGAAGTGGTGCTCTTCAATCAGAAACAACCGGTGGATCAAACGTAGCCATTGGTTTTACCGCAATGCAACAAGCTAATGGTTCTACGTTTAATGTTGCTGTTGGTCAAGGGGCTCTAAATAAATTAACTACCGGTACAGCAAATACAGCTGTTGGTAGAGTGAGTATGGATCAGTTATTAACTGGTTCAAATAATACAACTCTTGGAGTGCAAGCAGGCCATGCATATACCGGTGCAGAAAGTAGCAATATTATAATAGCTAATTCTGGAACCAACGGTGAATCAAACGTAATAAAAATAGGTGTTTCTGGAGCTGGCTCTGGCCAACAAAATCAATGTTTTATTGCGGGTATACGAGGTATAACAACAGGTGCGGCTGATGCCATTCCGGTTCTTATATCATCCACCGGACAACTTGGTACCGTATCATCTTCTATGCGCTATAAAGAAAACATTAAGCCAATGGCTGATGCCTCTTCACCAATAATGAATCTAGAGCCAAAGACGTTCAATTTCAAATCAAGACAAACGAAACAGTATTCATACGGGTTGATAGCAGAAGAAGTACAAAAAGTTATGCCTCAATTGGTTGTATATGATAATGAAGGGCAACCAGATTCGGTAATGTATCATGACTTACCGGTATTGTTACTTAATGAAATGAAAAAGCTTCAACAAAGAATTATAGATCTTGAATCAAGGATGAACGCATGTCAAAAGTAAACTTAATATTCTTTTCAGTGTTTTTAGTGATGTTATGCGCCTGCATTTGGGTAACCAGTGAAGAACTTCTTCTTGATAATTTTATTGATTGTACCGTAGAGGAATCTGCTGAGAATGCATACGATAAAACACCAGATTTTTGTACTACTAAATAGGCTTCATTACTCCTGTTTTTTTACTGCTTAACCCATCCCCATTAGTTATTAAGACTTCCTAATGGGTGTGGGTTTTTTATTATGGATTTTTTAATTTAAGACACTTTTTTACTTCTGCTCGTATCAATGATTCATTAAGATCAGAGAAAGTACCTACCAGATGCCAATGAGGACTGTCTTTAGACTTACTTGATTGTACATAGATCTCATATTCATCGATAGTTGATGTCTTGCATTTACACACAGTACCATATGCAAGATGATCATACTTTGTTGGTGCTGAGTTTCTTTGTAACATTTCCCATGGCATTACGTTTATCTCCTTTAGATCTTAACTCATCTCTAATTTGAAGTAATATTTCATTCTGCTTGTTTAAGGACTTCATTAAATCAAGATGCAGTTCTCTTATAGATAAATTTTGCTGTTGTGACAAGTTTAGTAAATCAATATGCATTGATCTCATACCTCTATGCATATCTCTAACACTGTTTTCAATTCCCTTTGCAAGATCGAAATTGGTATACCAAGTCACACATTCTATAGTATGAAGTGATAATAAAGTAATCAGTATAAAAACAATTTTATATTTCATAACAATCTCCTATAATTAACACCCTATAGATAAACTAGTCATGAAGCCATTGCGTGGTTTTTTATTCCATCAAAAAATAGACGCCCAGCAATCACACCCTAGTAACCTATAGGATGTAGTACGCGTTTGCCTATTTAAATTTAGAAATAACCCATCCCATAAAATATATAGCCATAAAAGTAGCTAAAACTTGTAATGCTAACCAGACATATGATCCATATATTAATACGTGGCATACACCCGTTTCAAGAGAATTTGGTGGCATATTATTCCTTATTTTTTCTGTTTAATTTCATTTCTTCTATACATACCATTTTTGAAAGCGCAAGAGATATATTTTCAGTATAGATAGCAATCTTTTTTAAACTCCACGATATCTCAATAGACCAATCAAGAAGATAGTTAAGAATTGAGGCAACCAATCCAACATTGGCAGCCCACCCTAATCCAATATGATGAAAAACTACATAAACAGATATTAAAAATGCTCCATAAAGATAATTTGGCAATTTCATTTACTTTTCCTTGCTCATAGCATGTAAGTAATGATCAGATATCTTACTCATAAGAGTTATTATATTATGTGAACAATCTCGAATTTCGTATTGAAACTTCTCTGATAAATTATCTTTTTCACCATCTAATAATGGTATGCAATTTACAACCAATAATAGGGCCTCCGATAAATTTTCTCTTATTTTATCGTGATTTTGTTTAATCATAAGTCTATTTATTTCTCTTATCGTAATGGTTTCTATCACAGGTATAACACAATGGTCTCCATGAATAACGAGTGAATTCATTGCATTGGGGACATTGTTGTAATTCTTCTGGCTTATCCTTGGGTACTATCTTTATGCGAACACGGGATGGTTCTTCACGGTCTTGAAGGTGTAATGTTCTTTCACGAATTGCTTTACTCATCGTGGCCACCTGGATAAATATCAATACAGACAACCTGATCTTTTCTTATAATTTGACCCTTTAATATCCACCATGGTTGTTCTGGATTAGATAAGAATAGATTAATAAGAGCAGCACCTTGTTCTACTGATTTTATGGGATAGGTGATCCATGAATCATAATTAATCAATTTAATCTTTAAAGTTCTAGTGTAGTGCATTGTTAGGTCCTTCTTGTGCTGAACTTGCTCGTTCTAAATCTTTTAAGAATTTACCGTATTCGGTAGCAGCATTATTAGCAAACTTCTCACGAGTAGCTATGAAGTGTAAAGCTGGATATATCTCAGCAAACATCTCCTGTATATCTTTAAGCAGTCTATTTACCTCAGGAAGATCTGTTTCTGATATTGGCTTACCTTTATGACTATGGAGCTCTTCATGAAGTCTTACATACTCACCCCATTTATTAGTGAGCTCTTCATTCAATTCATCAACCAACTTCTTTATTAGTTTCATATTTCTCCTTATATGGAATATTTGAACCAACAGCTTTGACAATATCTTTTATCATTAATTTTATCATATTCTACAGCTTGATATTCAAAGCACATCTCACAAACAAACTCATCTATCATCTCAGGTTGATTGGCAAAACTGTATTTTTTATCTTCCATAGTATCCCTTATTAACTAAACTAACTTACTTAATTCAATATTAAACTATATATTAATTAAGTCAATAGTTGACTTTTGTGTATAATAAGTATTAACTATATATAAATTTGTACTATTAAACAAGAAAGGATTCAATGAATGATCTTATTGAATATAGATCTACGATAAAAGCCATTATGCAAAGAAATGGCATGCCTCGATCTGAGGCAGCACGACAAATAGGTATATCGTGGGGGTGTTTAGAGAGAGTTTTAAATGAAAACAGCGAGCAAACAATACAATATAAGACTCTACAAAAGATGAAAAAGTTTATTGAAACCAATAAGGATTAACATGCAAAGATCTGATGAATTCATAGAAGAGATAGATTCTTTAAAAGAGCTTCGTAGAGTTTTTATAGAAGAAACAGAAAGAATGAATTTTTTAATCAAAGAATGTGAAGAAGCATTAATATCACTTACTTGTGGTGGGCTCAATTTTAATCATGAATTATATTGCGATGGTGGTTGGGGCAATGATAAAAATCATTGGTTTTTATCATGGGAATATTTTAAAAAAGAAGACGGATTTTCATTAATGGTAGTTGGTAGGATAACAAAAGATAGTAGCAACAACATTTTTTCTGTGCCACTTAGAGAAATGCCTTTAGGTGGAAGGGTTACTTTTTCAAAATATTTAAAGAATTTTCTTGGATCATTTTCTGAAAATTATTCTTCGCAACTTATAAAATTGTTTGATATCAAGGATTAACTATGAATATAAATAAATTAATAATGGCTGGTAGATTGGCTCGTGATCCTGAATTTAAGGAAGTAAGACCAAATCTATTTGCTTGTAAGATAACCATAGCAACTAATCATGAAACAAGATCAAAAGATGGACAGGTTAAGAAGGAAGTTTGCTTTATTGATTGTACTTTATGGAATCAACAAGCAAAGGACGCACATGAAAGGCTCAAGAAGGGATCTTTAGTGGTAGCTGAGGGTAGACTAGCCACCGAGAAATGGGTTGATCCTACAACCAAAATTGAGCGAACAAAGCAGATTCTTAAGTGTGAGATATTAATTATACCAGAACCTATACCATCAACCGCTACAACTACCAATGATAGTTCTGATAGTTTTGATGAAGAGATGCCATTCTAATGAAAAAAGAAAGAAAAATTATACCTGATTGCACTGGTCTTGAATGTGAGGGTTTGAACTGTGAATCAACAAAACTTAAATGGGAAGAAGACTATGTAACCCTAAAAATACCCCTTTGGGTTTTTAGGGATTCTTCTAAAGAAGAATGCATAGAAAGAGGAATGGAAACATTTGAAGCATTGTTTTTAGGTTATCGAGGAATGGAACATAGTAATAATAATAAGGTCTCAATTTCATATGACAATAACAAAAAAACAGATTGATGAGATACAAAGAATTTTATTAACAACCCATGCAGAATGTTTTAAGAATGAATCGAGATATCGACATTTCATGTGGGGCTGCTTTCCTCAAGATGCACTACAAGATATAAAGAAAATGGATCATTACATACCAGTTGAAAACTATGGTATGAAAGATTTGGCTCGCAAGGGAGAAATTGGTTGTGTAAGTAATCTTAGAATTGCCGAATCAGTCTTTGGAGGAGATTGTCAGACATGGCTTGAATGCGAATGTGGCGTTCTACCAGAGGTTAAATGGTTTAAATTAAAGGATTAGTATGAACGCTCAAGGATTTGATTCAAAGGGTGCTGTTATCAAATGTGATCATTGTGATAAAGATGCTGGTGAGCATTACCAGGGAATAGATTATAGAAAATCATATTGTGAAGATCATAGTCCATCAGGAAAAATAGAAGCCAGTTTTGTATACAAAGATCAAGCAAAAATGACACCAGAAGAAAGATATGATCAATTAGCTAATTATCTTTTAAATAAAGAAATTGATTCTAAGGACAAATTTCACTTTATGGCAAATGTTGATGCCCTATTAATAGGCATTAAAGAGCAAATATTAAATGACAGTTCTGAACTTTATTATAAAAAATATCTAGATCACATTATTAAAAAGCGTGTTGAATTAAAAAAGGATAGTTATGGCAAGGCACAACATGAAAGATAATGTAGTAGATATATCAACTATAGTAGACAAGCTTAAATTAGCTGGGATTGTAAAAGAAGTTTCCTGGGGAATGACTGGTGAATTTTCTATAGAAAACCATAATCATTTATTAACTGCAGAAGAGTTAGAAAAGTTCTTGTTTGTTCTTCATCTAGCATCACCAGATCATGATAAAGAATGTACTGATCTGCACAGTTTTAACTTTAAGTATTTTGAGGATTAACAATGGCAGCAGCAACAGCTATTACGTTATTAATATCATTATCTGGTATGACTTGTATTACTGGACTCACATTAAAACTAACAAGCATTGAAGAACCACCAAGAGAAACACCAGTAGTTAGAATTTCTATACCAAGGCCACCAGTATGGATTGATGAAAGAAAGACACGATGAACCATAAAGAATATCAAAAGATTACCATAGATGGCATACAAGAATATGTGGACTATTTAAACTCTATAAATACAGACCCAACTTGTCTACCGGCTGTTATGCATTACATATTCAAAGTAGATCTTATAAATAAAACTCTTATGAATAAAATAAAAAAAGAATGCCCTGAAACATGGGAACTTTGTAATAAGGTTGCTAATAAAGCTCTTAATGAAGGAAAATTTGTATTTACCGTAGGAGTTGAAAATGAATGACGATGAAAAATTGTATCGAGATGTTATTCGTTTTTTACAAGATAAAGCAATAGATATGGATATGAAGATGAGACTTGTAGCAAACTTAGATGCTTTATGCTGGCAATTAGTGGAAGAAGCCTTAGATAATAATGGAAAGAAAATATATAAAGAACATATTGAATTTGTAAAGAATGAAAGAATAAAAAGCTTTGGTGATTTTAAGAATTATTTAAAAGAACAAACCGATGGAATGGATTAGTGTTAAGGACTCTGTCCCAGAAGATTATTCTCTGAAGATTGTTTGTGTCGTTGATGGAGAAAGGGAGATTGTTACAGTGGCGAACTTCTTTCTGGCAACAAAAAAGTGGTTTACTTTTGATGACCAACAGGTAACTCCAACCAACTGGATGATTTTACCCGAACCGCCAATAAATAAGGAATAATATGGCCGCATTATCATGCATTACTTTTACTTTAAGTTGTTTATTTTGGGGAACAAACTGTATTGAGATGAGCAGCGCTTTATACTACAGAAACGCAATAAATAGACGTTTGCAACATAACCAAGTACAACAGCCACAAGTTCAACCCCTTGCTAGACCACCATTTGCTGCTACAAGAATGTATGCGCTGAGGAGTTAAATGTGGATGACTTGAACTGTTTTCACTGTATTCCCGAGAAGAGAGCTGGTTGGTGTGATTTTCATTTGGGAATGAACCACAATTGTCAGCATAAAGGGCCGTTCACACATGATATTTTTATAGATTGTCCTAATGATTGTAAGGATAGGGTAAAAACAAAAGAAAAAAAACTTTATCGTGTTATACCAAATAATGAAAAAGATAACGATAAGGCGCTTCTTTTAGAAACAGTACTTAATACAGAAATTGGATGTGATTATATAATAAATTATTTGATTAAAACAATGAAAGAAACAGAATGAACAAATATAACCCAGAAGACTTAGAAAAAAGTTATCGTGTTTTTGAATCGTGCATCGATGCCTTTATTGATGAGTTTAGTAATAGGTATACCCAAATTAATAAAACAAAAAATGCATATACCCAAGAACCAACCGAGCACCTATCAAATCAATTAAAAATTCAAGACGATGAAATAAAAAAGCTTTTAAATGGATTTTTGATTATTGAAGAAGCGAAAGAATATTGTACCGATTTATTAAAATCTAGGTAGCAATGGAGGTGTATGCGTTGAGATAGGGGTGATAATTATGGCTGTGTTTTTTTGTGTATGGAAGTTTTATTCTAAAGCGGCATATCTTTATTGGTTATGGTTCGTGATTCCTGCGCCACCAAAAGGGACAAAGTTGAAGTCTGGTATATTTGATCTTGAATATTTTGATGGAGATAACCAATGAGATTATATCAAACATTTGCTGCTACAAGAATGTATGCTTTGGGGAGTTAAATACATGGGAGTTTATTATGCCTGGGCAAATTTAAGCAAAAAGCAATATCTTGAATGTCCTGCTGGCAATTGTGGTCCAAAAATTAGTGGGTATTTACACGAAGGAAATTGTTGCAATCTTTTATTGATTTTTCTACTCACTGAAAAATGGAATAGAGATCAAATTGGTTTCTTAGGGGATGACAGTAAACCATGGACTGATTCAGATGAAGAGTTTGCCGAATGGCGCGATGTATCAAGAGAGGCCTTTGATGAAATGAAAAAATACTATAGGCCTAGCTACGTAGAAGACTTTATTAAAGAGATCTCTATATGCCATGGAAAATAGTGTATACGTTGAGGCCTTAAACGAAAGAAAATATTGAATGCTAAACTATTTTTGACAATAACAATGTTTATTCTTTTTTCTATGGCACTCTTTTTTCTTGGTTATTTGATAGCAATAGATATTGGAAATGTAATTCTTCGAGAAAGTAAACCAATAATAATTCATAGTGCTCGTCTGGTTAATCGAAAATGAAATGGTTGCCAAAGCCAGGGATATACTGCTAAGAATAAAGAAGTCGAGGTAACTACTCTATAACCACAAGGGGCTTCTTATGAATAAGATTATGATGGTGGCAATGCTACTTAATGCTTCAGCTTCTTTTTGTTCGTCTAATGCCAAATTGGTTGCTGTTGAATCACCAAGCAATCATCCAAAGTTCATAAGAATTATAAATGTAGATAATGTTTCTTCAGATTCAAATAGCAGCACTCCAAGACACAGAAGAAATAATATCACATGGGGAGCGTTGTTTATATATACCGTCTCTGTATATATAGCTTATGGGATTGGACAGATTGATGCAGAATCAAAACAAAGGAAACTATATGAAATGGATAAATCCAAAGGAACAATTGCCCTTGGACAAGCAGATAGTATGGTGCCTGAAGAATAGTGACGCCTATTTTTATAACGATAAAACAACACTACCTCATGCTGACATTTTTCTGGCACAAGCTGGTAGTAGAGGTCTTTTCATAAACGTTTATGAAATTCACTATAAGGGCTATGCAAATGAAGTTCATCATTTTCACGAGAAATATCCACGTTCATTTGAAGAAAATGAAATAGATTGGTTTACCACTCCCAATCACTGCAAAACAATTAGAGCATGGATGCCCTATAAAGATGGAGATCTTCCTACTTTTGAGCCTATGAATGCTTATGAATGTGAAGAATTCTATTTAAATCACCCATTCTTTAGTGCTTGGATTAATGAACAAAAAATAAAGAATGTAACCAATAGACTTAATGTAGATTATCTCTATACATCTGAATGCTACCCACAAGAAGATGGTCAATATGTAGTTATAAATAATGGTGGTACATGGCTTATACCATATACCATGAGCATGGAGAAGAATTGGTTGGCTCCTAATGGAATGGCTGTTAAAGCTTGGTATCCCATACCCCAGGGCTGGAATAAAGGAAGATAAATGAAAAACAAGAATAAGAGCTATGTATTCGATAAGTTAAATCTAAGAAATGTATTATTGAGTCATACTATTTACATAGCCAATAGAGCTAGAATGCTTTTATCACAAGGTGTAGATATTAGAGATGTAACTGATGAAAACAGAGAGCAATGGGCAATTGATTTTATAGAAAATAAGTTGGATCCAATTTCTACAAGCATGGAAGATCTGCTTGATGATGCTGATAATATATTCAAACATATACATGGAATGTCTACTTTAGAATTGGCTGAAAAGATGAAAAGTAATAAAAAGGATATAAATTGAGCTGGTTTAAACAAGATGGAAGGAAATTTGTAAATGATATCTCGTCTTACTATTGCCACAGGTAAAGCAGCACAGCGATATAAGCAATTTCTAGCATCAATGCGTAAACATCATGGTAGAGATTATAAAATGATTAAAAATACTGGCCTATTAAGCTTAGCTTGGGGACAGATATGGCGCTATAAACTTGTACATAGAGAAAACAACCTTATATATAATGATTCTGAATACAATATATATATATCAAATCATTATGATCAATGGGCTAAAAAACATCCCTTTGAGTCCTTTATATGCGAACTGTGTAAATATGGTGGTCCTTTTGAACCATTCACAACAGAGAAATAGCCGCTATGAAATATAAGCCTTGTTGTGATATTGAATGCGTTAGAATGAATTGTGAAATTCGTGATAATGGTGGATGTTATTGTTTATGTAGATTGATTGATTATAGAAATAGAAATTATCAGGTTATGAAGCCAGACCACACAGGTATTATTAATAAAGAAGGTGGTTATACATGGTATGCAGATGAAAATGAATTTAAAAAAGACTGGGATAACTTGAAAAAAGAAGACAGAGATTGGCACATAAACTATATAACTAATGAAGCACCATTACACATTAAAGAATTAGATAGAAGAATTAAAGAATATGAAGATCTACTTTACAGTTCAATATAAATCTGTAATCTACGCGAAGAATCCATAAAAACACAAACGGCCCCCAATTACGGGAGCCATTTGTTTAACACTTTTCCTTCACTCTTATCCTATTGCTGCTGGGTACTGAGACGAAGAGAAAAACCCTAAGAAATCAATGAACCGTTAAGTAACTAAGGCCATTAAAATCAAAAAGATATAAGTAATGTACAGCACATCAGAAATAAATCAATCTACAAATTCCCAAAAAAGCCTAATAAAAATAGATAAACTTCCCAAAAGTGGCATGGGATGGGAAATATTTAAAGAAATATATAAAAAAAGAAATCTTGATTGGATATGCATCAAGAATGAAACAATAGCAAAAAAGGTTGGATGCAGTACACGTACTGTTAAAAGATGGACTAAGAAATTTGTACAATGGGGCTTTGTAGTAAAATTACAACATACTCGTTGGTCTCCCAATGAATATATTTTAAAAATAACTTCTGAAGATTCTCCACAGTTGTGGGGAAAAAGTCTTGATGATCATCAAATATACATGAGAAGAAGATACGGCAAATTCGTTAAAAAAAAAAGTCCATTGCCCCTCGAAATGAACCTTCTAGCGCTTCGTGACAATCGTGTCACACAGAATAAGAATATTAATATTAATTATTATTTAAATAAACCCATTGTTACGCGCATACGCGCGCGAGATGGGATTGGTTTTAGTGAAGAAGAAAGAAATAGAAGAGATGGTATAAGAAGGGGTATCTCTATGTTGAGTGAGATACAGAAGCAATGGGTTAGGGATAATAAAAGTAAACCTAACATCAAAGAATTACTTGAATCTGAAAGAATCAAACCTCATCTCATTACCCCTTTGATGGAAAAGATTATCAAGCTTCTTGATCTTGATGAAAGAGAACGATTAAAGCTCATAGCATTCCCTGACGAAGCGTTACAGGAAGCATACCAAGCGATGAGGGATATCGCTGAAGGAAATAGACTTAAAAGAGAACCAATAGTGGATCGCTTTGGGTACTTCGTTACCCTTTGTAGAGCTTATTGTACTCAGCATAATTTATCTCAGGATTGGGTATTTTACTTTGAGGTATGTCAGATACTTGGTTTAGAAGCAATAAAACATAATGAGCTTCCGCGGCCGTTCGTGGCTGCCCCGCCGGCTCGTACCAAGAACATAGGCTTTTCTCCCTACGATGAATATAAATCAAAGCCAGTTGATTCTCTGGCTGTACGCATGACAAGGCTTAAGAAAGATATTCAAGACGCTCAACGATGCCTGCAAGACCCATCGACAATACCTGCATTTTTAAGGGAAGAAACTATCAAGGCAATGAAGGAGACAGTGGCTTTTTCCACACAACAGCTTATGCTTTTAGAAGAGGAATGTGCCCAGACTATTCATTAAGGAGAATGGATGAAGGCCTTTTTACTACAAACCTATCCCATTACGCGCTCAATCGCGCAACATAAAACCGTTTATTCCCTCACTGTATCTTTGCCAGGAGAAGTAAATGAGTAAAACGTTTATAATTAACGGAATCCCTATTGCATGGAAACGTCCTGGTCAAACATCACTAGGCATACGCTATGATATGCAGAAAGAAATCAAGGAAGATATATTTTATGAACTGCGCCTACAAAAACAGAAAACACGACTTGATATAAATGTGGTTCCACCTAAAGGACCACTTAAGCTAGATATCACCTTCTTCATGCCATTGCCACCAAGCTGGTCAAATAAGCGACGAAATGATACAGATGGTATGTACCACGCCATAAAGCCAGATACATCAAACATGATTAAGTTTTATGAGGATGCCGCTACTGGTCTCTTATGGCACGATGATGCACAGATATGTTTTATAGAAGCACGAAAAATATACTCAACCCAACCACGCACAGAAATTACAGTGACCGAGATAGTTAACTCAAAAAAACCCATAAAGTTGAAATAAGAAATATCCTTATTTCAAGAATGAAGCACATTATGAAACAAGATAATAAGATTATGGTAAAAAGATCGAAGCCTAACACAGATAATGGAATGCTGTCTTCCACACGAACACTAATAGATTTTTTCGATGAGGCAGGTCTTTCGAACTTTCCTCAGAAGGACTCATGGAGAAAACGCCTTTGTTTTACCATGGTTAATTGGTCAAGAGGCGAAGAAGCTTTAGATCTTGTTCAGTTTTGCCAACAGTATCAAATACCAAGAACATCACTTTATGAATGGGCCGCTAAATATGAAGATGTACGTAATGCCCTTTCAGAATTGCGTATAAACATAGGCTGTACTAGACGTATAGGTTCAATGAAGAAGAAGCTTGATGGTACGTATGCCTACAAGGACATGCATCTCTACGACAAAGAATGGTTAGCTATAAACAAATACCATAGTGATATGAAGAAAGAAGAAGATAAGCAGCCAACAACATTTATTATTAATACCGAGAAACCGAAGGTTCAAAATAAGCCATGAGTAATGGGAAAAAAAGTAATAAAACTAATCCTAATTCAAAGAGAAGCTACCAACCATTACCACACGAAATGGATATAGCAGCTGATATTTTCAATAACAGAGTAACTGAGAATAAAACGCATTCTTTAGAGATAAAGAGGGAAGAAAAAGAAAGAGGAAAGAAATGATATGTAGTTTACGTTTGTGTAGATTCAAGTTCTTTGAATGTACCTGGCAACAAATGTGTAGAGATTTTGAGAAAACACATCTTGAGAAGTCAAATGAATTGGCAGCATTAAAACTTGATTTGGGGTTAGCAACCGAGAAGAACGATCTCTGGATACTTTTTGCAGATAAGTTAGAAGGAGAGAAGAATGAACTTATAAAAGAAGTTTCATTCTTAAAAGAAATGGTAAAGGTTGTTAAGAAAAGAGGACGAGGAAGACCAAGAAGAGAGGGAAACTAATGGGCGTCTATCATTACTTTGGAAACGAATCATTGAAGGAATATCTCGAATGTCCTTCAAGATGCCCTGTAAAATGGGGTGGGCATTGGTCAGGCCAGAATTGTTCCTCAAGACTTTTTGTGTTTCTAATAACAACTGATTGGGAGCACGGAGAAAAATGTTATTATTCTGACTCGAGCCAACTTCCATGGGATAAAGAAGAGGGATGGGTTAATATTACTTCTTTTGTATGGTCAAAAATTGAATCTAATCCAGGTATACTAGAACACTTTAAGGACATAAGGTGTTTTGATGAAGTTAGTAAGATAAAAACAAAGCAGAAATACTTAGTCTGTGGTACACGAGATATAGGCGGAAAAAGAGAAAGAGATTTTTACATAGCCTTCAAGAATGAATATGGAAGCTGGGTTTCAGACGATGGACGTGAAATCTCTAATGTTTCATCAGCAAAACCACTTCACCGCAACAAATTTCCTGATAAGCAAAGACGTGGACCGACACAAGAAGAGCGTCTTTGTAAAAGCTACTGTACCCTTAAATGCTGTATTGGTGATGGAAAGATGAAATAAATGGAAGAAACAAAAAATAATGTACTTTCGTTTAGGCGTTTTTGTAATCTATCTTGCCTATGTGAAAACTGCGAGAAAAAGAAGGCTTTCGATGATGCGCATAGAGAAGAAATAAAACACGCTCTTGAAAATTCTGTTTTCACCTTTTCCTTTAAAGAAGTAGAAAAGGGAGAGTAGTTTGAAGGATGAAGCACACCAAGAATTAAGATTAGAGAAAAATGTAGATCTCCACGCCAACTTTCAATTGCGTTGGTATCAGGAAGAGGTTTGGGATCTTATTGAAGGTGGTGATATTCGTAACGTGCTTCTTGTGGCCGCTCGTCGATCAGGTAAAGATATTCTTGGATGGAACCTTGCCGTTCGCCAATGCATAAAGAAAGTGTGTCTTGTATTCTACATACTTCCTACTTATGGGCTTGCTCGCAGAGCAATATTTGACGCAATAACCAACGATTCTAAGCATTTTCTTGATTACATTCCTAAAGAATTGATTGAATCTATAAATCAATCAGATATGAAGATACGATTCAAGAATGGATCTATACTACAGTGCTTAGGCGGTGACACATTTTCTAAATCAAACGTGGGTACTAATCCCTATGCCGTTGTTCTTTCAGAATTCTCACTATTGCCACCCGACATCTTCAATTTTATTTCTCCTATCCTTGGTGCAAATGGAGGTTGGTGTCTTATAGTTGGTACGCCTCGTGGCAAAAACCATCTATGGCATCTCTATAAGCTTGCGCAACAACTTGATGACTGGAGGGTTATCTACCAGCCAGTTTCACTCATAAAACACATGACAGAAGAGTTTTTAACACGCGAAAGAAGAAGGCTTTCCCTCAGTGGCGATGATGGTATGTACTTACAGGAATATGAATGCAGCTTTGATAGAGGTATTAGTGGAAGTTATTATGGGACACACTTAGATAATCTTCGTCTAAAGTCTCAAATAACTTCAGTGTCATGGGAACCAGGATTACTGGTACATACCGCTTGGGATATAGGTGTTAATGATCCAACAACCATTATATTTTACCAGACAGTTGGTGAAGGAACTGTTGTTCGCATAATAGATAGTTACTCTAATACGGGTCTTGGTATCGACCACTACGCAAAGATATTGCAGGATAAGCCTTATCGTTATGGTACTCACTGGGCGCCACATGACATTAAGGTTCGTGAGTTTGGTGGAGGAGCTATAACTCGTTATGAGAAGGCTCGCCAACTTGGTATTAACTTTAGCCTTGTTGATCAAGTTCCCATCATTGAAGGCATAGAAAATGTCTGGACGCATTTCGGTAAATTGTGGATTGATGCCGATAAGTGCAGATCTCTTATTGATGCACTAGAGAACTACCGTAAGCAATGGGATGAGCGCAATGAAATATTTTTAAATAAGCCAGTGGATAGAAACTGGGCTAACCACTATGCAGATACACTGCGTTATCTTTGTTTATCCCTTTATAGGAATAATAAAGGATTAACGGCTGAAGAGTTTGAGAGAAAAAGAGCAGAAGCAATTTATGGCAATAACAACTTACCACCGGTCTTTAGAAATGATATTAAATATGATCGATATGGAAGATGAAGATAAAAGAACTCGTAAGGCTTTACTCAAGGGACAAATTTATAATAACTCGCTCACTATTTTGGGAGTGGTTCTTTGTAACTTTTAAATATTATAAAAAAATAACACCATATATTATCTTTCTTCACAATGGAAAGTATATGCGCAGAATATGGGCTTATAAATTCGATAACAACTTTATCGTTAATGGTGATGCCGACATAAAAAATTACTATAAAGATAATGATAGCGCTAACAATAAATAGGAGTAAATATGGCTAGTGCATATGATAAAATTAAACAAGACATACAAACTTATGCTGATCAAGTAGTTGCTGTTAACAATAAATATGGTCCGCTTGAAGCTGCTTTGTTTATAAGAACAGTTAATGAAATTGGAAGTGGAGTAATGAAAGAAATAGCAACGGCGATTGGCGATGAAGATTTTCAAAAACTTCTTGGTTTCGTTTCAAATGTACCATCCCCAATAACTCAGATTGAAGGCAAAGGCCCTGAATATAATTAACATCATTAAAGAAATAGTCTTGTGATATCGGTATCTACTTTCTACAATGCAGCATATTAGACTTGAAGAAATTAAGGAGAAAACTATATGCTCATGCGTCAACCTGAAAGTATATACACTGATTACAGTGCCATTAAAAAGAAGATGGATAATTCTTGGACTGCCAATCAGGCCATATGGCAGATCTTCCAAACAGAGGCAACACTGAATACTCGTCTTGAGGCTGGTGATACCTCCATGATGGCAGAACTTAATATAACCGGTATGAACTCAAACAGAAACTCATATTTCTTTAATAGAACAAGACCTATAGTTGCATCAATAGAAGGCCACCAAATACGAAATCGTAAATCAACCATTATGGTTCCCTATGAACGCGGTGACCAAGCCACTGCTGACCAATCAACAAAGTTACTTCTTGGTATATATAAGCGTGAGCATATAAACCAGAAGATATCTGAAGCGTTTAGACAAGGAGCCCTTATATCTGGCCTTAATCTACTCCATGTTTATCTTGATTGGACGCTTGACCCAATAAACGGTGATATAAAGGTAGATAACCTAGATTATAATTGCTTCTTTATGGATCCTTATTGGAGAAAAAAAGATCTTTCTGACTGTGGATTTGTTTGGCGCAGAAGTTTCCTTTCGCACAGTGCCGCAGCCATGCTATTTAAAGATAATTATGAAGAAATAATGGATCTTCCTGGAAATCCTACTGGTCTTGGT
>Ga0137410_10000272_pt1 | contig 36771 bp, 57 predicted proteins | sample CZODoug1_16funga_FD_108878 | JGI IMG/M metagenome (GOLD analysis project Ga0137410, IMG submission 108878) | Vadose zone soil fungal communities from Angelo Coast Range Reserve, California, USA - CZODoug1_16fungal (Illumina Assembly) | ecosystem: Environmental > Terrestrial > Soil > Vadose zone... | reverse complement strand
GTGCGTAGGGCAAGCGCCGTGTACTTTTCTTGAACGGCAACAATGTCGGCGGTTGCTTTGTCGATTTGCGTTTTGATCTCGCCTACCGGCTTGCCGGCCTTGAGATCGGTATCGAGCTGCGTGTACATTCCCTTCATGCCGTTAAACAGCTTGAGAATGTCCTGTTTGTCCTGATCGGATAGTAAGAGGCCTTCAGACATTGAAATTGAATCCTTTCTTTAATTCCATGAGAAACGCGGCCTTGCGCACCTCGGCCATCAGGCCATCGGTCACGCGCTCGGACGCATTGTCCGCATCCCGCGGATCAAGCGCGCTAAACCCGCGGCTCGCAATGGTGCGCGCCGCACTGACCGAGAACCCTACATCCCGTAGGTGTTTCTCAAACTCGCGAATACTCCACTCGCTATCGCTCTTGACGCCGGTAACCCGCGCTCGCGGATTCGCCGGCACCGCGGCGAGCGAATATTCCAAAAGATCGATCTTTTTCAGCTTGCGGACGTTGGTTGTTTCGTCCCATTCGGAACCCTTGTCCGGCACGCGATAGCCAATGGAGAGGCCGAATTTATGGCCCACTTCGGCGGCATGCTTTACCGTTTCGTAGGCGTTGCGGCCATCGTCCGCGCCTACCGTGAATTGCCCCTTGACCCATAGCCCTTTGGTGTCCTCGGCCGCGTCGATCCCATAGCCCACTGGCCGCCCCGAGTTATGCGCCATCAGGATCGGAACCACGCCGCCCGATTTGGCGAGCGTTGCCGTGAATGCGCCAGGCTGTACCACGTCGCCCTGTAAATCCACGTTGTTGAACGTCGAGGCATAACCCTCGAAAACGCCCGTATCGGAAACGCCGGCCTTCACTTCAAACTCGTAAAAGCTGGTGTATTGCTTTTGCATGGTCCGCTTCTCCCTTCATGCCCTTTCAAAATCGAGGTAGCACCGGCAATTGATGACGTTCGCCGGTTGCGCGCCGAGCTCCCCGTCACCGGGATACTGCATGCGATCCGCAATGCCGGCATCGTCGTAATCGTTCCGAACTGCAAACGGATCGCGGATCGGCCGGCGTTGCCCGCGGACCATCTTGTGCTGATCGCACGTCACGCGCTCGGCTCGAGGCCCTACCCAAATCTTCACCAGGCCGCGCGCCTGGCATGCAGCCGTAAAAGTGCCGAGCCCGGCCGCGGCATGCCCCTCAGTGGAGCCAATCGTTGCAGAGCGCCAGCCGGACGCATTTTCTACCGCCGTCACAATGCGCCGCTTCATGCGCTCGATGGTGTCTCCGAATCGCTCGCCGGCATCGATGGCATTCGCGATTCCCTTACGCGAAGTGTCGGCGATCATTTGGCCGCGCCCGCGGGCATTGCGCTTGAGGTAACCGGCCGCCGCGGATTGAAAGAGCCCGCCTTGAGGCCCCAGGCCGAGCACAACGGCCGTGTGCGAGCCCGCCGTCTCAACAGTATTCATCCAAACCCTCGTGAGATAGTCCACCCATGCCTTGTCTGTGACGGCATCGAGCGCGCCCGGCCGCCCGTGCGCGGCGTACCCGAGCGCCGCGGCCGCGCCCTCGCCGCGCAACCGCCGCCGCGCCACGGCCGAAAACGTGGTGATATCTTGATGGATGGCGGCATCGAAAGACCACCATACGCGGCGTGATTTCACAGGGTTAGCGATCATAGAGAAATGCCGGAACTGGTAAAATAGAAGAGTGAGCGGACGCTATCCGATCACTGGAGAAACCTTGGATTCAAACGTAACCGTTGCAATTATCAGCGCGAGTTCTACAACGCTCGTTGCCATCGTTGCACTATTGATCAACAGCCAGCGTTTTAACGACATGAGTAAGCGTATTGACCGTGTGGAAAACAAGCTGGATCACATCGAGCAACTTCTAGTGGGCTATGCGCTCGATATGGCCCGCGTAAAGGAAAAACTCGGCATTACCTAATCTCCCTGTAAGACTCCACTTATGCGGAGCGTTCCGGCTTCGCAACCGGCACGAGCGGGCGACGATACGGCCCGCTCAAACTTCCGCCCGCCCGCCCGCGCCTCATTGCCCCACCGTTTCGAGCGTAGCTTTCAACCGTTGCCCCACTACCTCAAGCGTGAGTTCCTTCCGTTGCAAGTCGTACCACTGGCCCTCGACTTCCAGCGCTGCGAACATCACTTGGTTATCCGGGAACATGTAGTACGAAATCATGGCGACACGCGACACGCCCCATTCGGTCAGGATCGACCGCGGCAGCTCGGCCCGCATTTCATCCGCATCCGGCAACTCGGCAATCGGTCGGATATCTTCGATGCGCCCGATGCACCCCGGTATTCCGTCGGCCGAGATCCGCACCCGCGTAAACACGCGCAACTCTTCAACTTTCCGCGCCATAACAAAGCCCTCAGCGGGCGGGCGGCGGCGATTCCGCCCGCTCGCCCCGGCTCTCTTTAGCCTCAGTAGCAATCAATTTCGCATCAGCGAGCGCCACGAGTAATCGTTCATCGCCATAGCACTCGAACCACATCATAGGAACCTCGCCAACCTCCGCATCGATAATGAAACGCCGGCAGTTGTTGGGCAATATACCGGCCTCATTCAGCCGTTCGATCAACTGATCCGCGGTTGATAATTTAAACTTCTGTGCCATTTTGAGGCCCTTCTATCGCAAGCTGAATTTCAACCGCCGCGCTCTTGCTCCACTTCGCAACCACGGTGTTAGCCTCGGCGAGCTCGGCCAGAGTCTTAGGCGGCACTGGCGCGGGCGGCGGCGCTGGCGCGCCTTCGCCCAACGGGATCATATTCGCGGGCGCATAGAACACGTCGCCACCTTCGACCGCATCGTAGTTGAGTTCCTTCCGCGCTTCGTTCTGCATGACAATGCCGCTCTGGAAAAGCTTAGTAACGCGATCCGCAGCATCGGCGCGGGCGGCGGCGATGGCGTCAAAGGTATCTTTGTCAAACGAAAGCGGCGAGTTGAGCTCGGCGCCTATCGAATCATTCCAATCCTCGCGGAACTGCCCGAGCAACGGCAACACGGCCTCGGTATAGAGCGCCTGGCGCGCCTCGCGGTTGTTCGAGTAGGTTTGCGTGTTGGCATCGCCGATCAGTTGCGAGGGTACATGGAACACGCTCGCGATATCGCGCTTGCTCAACATGTGTTGCTCGGCAACGCCCGATTCCCCCGGCTTGAATCCCATCTCATGCCAGAGTGCATTTTCGAGAAACATCGCCTCGCCGCGCTGCCTCGTTTGTTGCACCCGCAACTTCAGTTGCGCTACCTGATCGTCGGTCCATTCCGAATCTTCCCGCGCTTCGATCCAACCCGGCGAATAGCCGTTGGCGAGCAATTGCCGCATCAAGGCCGCGCCTTCGTTCTCGGCCTCAACACGCATGTAGGCCGCTTCCATTGGAGCCATGCCATAGATCGGATCGAGCGGATTAAAAAGCTTGCTCTGTACCACGTCATCATAGGGATATGGCATCGGCACGCCGCGGGCGTTGCGGACGGTCCATGACGAAATCGTGCCCGGCCGCGTGGCCCCAAGATCCGGTATCGCCTTCACGCCCGCGGGCGATGCCAGGTAAACATCGTACGGCCGCCCGTCATTGACGCGCCCAACCTGCATGTAGCTGTTACCGGCCAGCAAGAGGTAGGAAAGCCACCCCTCAATCAGACTCGGCCCGCCCGAGCGGTTAATCACATCGATGGATGCGAGCGATTGAGAGCCCGTCGCCGTGTCCCATTTGACCGCTTTCCCGGTTTGCGCGATCAGCGAAATACAGGCGTACACATCGGAGTTGCGCGCATAGCCCGCAGTTGCCAGGGTTTCATAGTCTTGCGGCCAACCGTAGGACAAACCCGAGCCCGAGGAAAAGCGGACGTTTACGCTCGGCCGCCAGCTAATGACGGGCGGCGCGGGCGGATCATCCGCCTTCCGGTAGAATCCCATACTTGACAAAACAGAGCGTAATTGCGGCATTGCTTGACTCGCTCCTATTGCGGTTTGTCTTTCTTGCCCTTATCGATCATGACCTTATCGATCATGACCTTACATCGCGGGAGAAAGCGCTGGTCATCGCGGCCCCACTCCTCGGCGATCCCGATCGCCGCCAGCATGCGCGCGAACAGAAACGGCTGCGCGGATAATCCGACAGCCGGACCCGCTGGCGCTTGCCGCATCCGGCACACACGCGATCACACTGCGTCGCCCGATGGAAACACGTCCTCGAACAGTAGCGCTTGCCGAGTCTCTTGAGTCGCATCAATGCGCCGCAATACTTGCACATCACCATCTTCTCTTGCGCCTTCCGCTGCGCTGCGCGCCAACATGATACGCTGCAATACTTCGTGTGTGCCACATGGCTTGGGCGGATCAACTTCGCCTTTCGGCACCACTGGCAGATTACCGCTTGCGGCATACACCTCATCCAGCTCGGTAAGAAATCGATAGAGCTGACCGCTCGGACGGCGACGGATTTCCTCGCGGCCGTCCCAATACCGCCAGATTACCGGCTCCCAATAGCAGATGTTGCCGGGCATGGGTTCGCATACCAGAACGCAGCGCCCGCCCTCGGTTAGCAGGATCTCGCGTATCGTCCATTCCGTGTCGCGGATCTCGACTACTAAGCCGACGGCCAACTCGACATCCGATAGCCGCGCGCGCCTCATCGCTCATCGACCGTCCATTAAATGACTCGTCATTGCGGTTTGTCTTTCTTGCCCTTAGGCGGCGCATCCACAAACACAAAACTCGATTGCATTTCGGCCTCGCTCATTGGCTCCGAATCTCGCACCGTTTCGCCGGTATCCGGACGGATCACGGTTTTGAAACCGTGTTTCGGCGTGTGGTAGTGAATGGCGCATTCCATGTCGCGGTGTTCAGAAAGCGAGTTGAGTTTATCCACCAGCTCGTAGGCGTCCTTTTCGAGAGTCTTGATCTGACTCGAAAACTCGGCAATGGCGGCCAGCTTCGCCGTGCGCGTGTTGGCGATAGAGCGCGCCTTGTCCGCCAGGCGTAGCCCGAGTTCGCGCAACTCCTCGCGCGTGAAGGTGTACTTGACCGAGTAAATCCCGCTGCCGATGTTGTGATCTGACATTGGAAACTCCGCAACCCGAAAAAAAGAACGAGTGGGCGGGCGGAAAATCCGCCTCCGCCCGCCGCCCGCTCGCAGTTCAGCCGGCTTGCCGCGTCCGGCGATGGCGGCCCCTCTGTGTTCGCATTCGCGCTTTTGCGCTAGCACCCCGGGCCATTACTCCGGCCGAGGTTCACCCTTACCGCTCCCCGTCCTGATAAACTTACCTTCATGCGTTGTCCCACTTGCGGCGCTGGCCCCAAGCGTTTCACCAGCGGCTCACTCACCCCACCATACGAACCGCCCAAGTGCCCTTAGGCGGCGCTCCGGGCATCGAGCGTCATATACTAGCGGCATCCAAATTCAACAACGGTTGATCGCCCGCGATCCGGCCGCGGGCCATATCCGCATACTTCGGATTCAACTCGATGCCGATAAACTCGCGATCCAACCCGAGCGCCACAACACCCGTTGTTCCACTCCCCGCAAATGGATCGAGCACCACGCCGCCGAGCGGACAACCGGCGAGCACACACGGCCTAATCAACTCTTCGGGATACGTGGCAAAATGCGCTTCGCTGTACGGTTGCGTGGCAACCGTCCAAACAGTGCGGCGGTTGCGCGTCTCGCCACGAATCATCATCGTCGAAGAGATCCTCGATTCGCCTGCTGTTTGACTCACCTCCGCGATGGCATCCGCGTCATACCAATACCGCTCGCTCTTCGTCAACAAAAAGATGTATTCGTGCGCCTTTGTCGGACGGTCCGTTACACTCTCAGGCATTGGATTCGGCTTGTGCCAAATGATGTCCGATCGCAGATACCACCCGTCCGCTTGTAGTGCAAACGCGAGACGCCACGGGATACCAACGAGATCCTTGGGCTTGAGACCCGGCACGTCGCGGCGATGCCGCTTGACGCTGGAATAGGTTGCCCGCCAATTGTCGCCACGCTGCCTACCATCCTGCCTTTCTTTGCATGCCGCAAGGCCGGTGTTATCCCCGCTCGGCGTACTGTTGTAACTGTCGCCGAGGTTCACCCACACCGTGCCGTCCGCCCGCAGTACGCGCCGCATCTCATTAAACACGGCAACCAATCGCATAACATACTCTTCCGGCGTGTGCTCTAAGCCGATCTGTCCAGTAATACCGTAATCCCGTAGTCCCCAATATGGCGGCGAGGAAACGCAACAATGCACCGCGCCACTCGGCAATGTACGTAGTGCCTGGAGAGCATCGCCTTCGATAATTCGGAATTGCCGCATAGATTGACCTGACATAACTGTGCCACAACGTAGTGAGGCAACCCGCGCCCGCGGCGCGATCCCTAACCCGCTGAGTCTTCGGCACGTTGCGGTTTCATCCCGGCTTGTGCCATCCGCTCAAGGATCACTCCGCAGTATTCCGGCGCAATCTCCATGCCATAGCACACCCGCTTGAGTTGTTGCGCGGCGAGAAACTGCGTACCCGATCCGGCGAATGGTTCATAGCAGAGATCACCGGGTTTCAAGTGGTTGCGAATCGGCACAGCGAACAACTCGACGGGTTTCTGTGTCGGATGCTGACCGCTATCCTGATCCCCTCCGACAGCCCATACCGTAGTTTGCGACTTATCGCCGTACCATGCCGGCGGGCCCGCTCAAAGCGAACCGAGACAAGCGCCTCGGTCCGCGCCTGCTCGATAGTGCCGCGGTAATCTTCGATCTCCGCGGGCGTGACGCTGCACGCCTTACACAACTCCTCATCGGTCGCCATCAGACGCGCTTGCGCGAAAATCCTGGCATCGAGCATAATCTCTGAATCCGTCATCATTTCGAGAGAACCCCGGAACGAGCGGGCGAGCGGTGAGGTAAGGTCACCCGCTCGCTCGTTGCTCCCACCACCTTGTGCCGCCGAACGCGCCGCGACCGTTCCGGCCAATGCCGAGGATCGACCGCCGCGAGGCCGAGCTCATCCTCAATCGAGATCGGCTCGCGAGCGGGCGGTGGATCGGGCGGTATGCCGTCCGCCCGCTCGCCGCCACCTTCCACCGATCCCCTCGCAAGGCGGCGGCATAGATCAGCGGTAAGGTACTCGATAATGCTCAATCAACCGGCTCCATGCGCATCGCTTTGACGTATGGGCACTTAGACCATTCCACCGGCTCGCGGTTTTGCTCCATGCAACACGGTGAGTGCGCATCGGTGCGCAACCCGCAAGCGTTACCGTCTTGTGCCAGTAAAATAAATGGCAACCCCCGGCTGAGGTTCGCCGCCACCGCGCTCACGTACATGAAGCGCCCATAAAATAAACAATTCGGCTTGGATTCCATGCCGGTTATCTTACGCTGATCAGAATCCAGACCAGTGCGCACAACGCCAGGCCGAGCGGCGTCAGCGAAATCTTGGTATGCGCCACGTTGAAGGCGGCGAGCGTGAAACAAACGAAAGCGGCAATCATCAGGATCAATGGCAGTAGAGTCATAATCCCCCCTTACCCTTCGCCTTCCGGCAACACGGCGGCGGTTCCGGCCGCCCGCGGGCGCGCCGTCCGGAATGCAAGCTGTGAACTATCGACGCCACACACCGGACACCGCAAGCTTTCGACGTGCGCGCAAAAGACCGCGAGCGCCACCTGGACAATAAGCGGCTCTGTCCACTCGTGCATGCACTTGAGACAGGCCAAATCGGTAGGCTGCAACTCTGCCGGCATGAATCACTTCCCCAAGTCCGCGTCTAGCGTTTGCAGAAATTCATCGGCGGCAACATAGCACCCGTTAATCTGGACGTGCGAATGCGCCGACAGGTAAATCAGTAGCGCCACTACCGAGCGCACAACCGGCCGCGCTTCCTCCAATGCCTCGGCAATCTCTTGATTCGCGCCGCTCATATAACCAGAAGCTTCGCTGCTGCCGCTTCCTGGGCATCGGCCTCGGCATCCGCCGCTATCTGCTCAAAATAACGCTGGATTTCATCGGAGAGCCCCTCAACCACTTTGCGGTACTCGGCATTACTGGCCGGCGCATCATCGGGAAACAGTGCCTTAAACACAATGCCCGCGCCGCTAAAGAACGTTGCGCGATACCCGGCAACCACGAAATCCGGAATCTCTTGTAGAAGTACCGCCGACTTATAGGATCGCCAGGCGTCCTCGATGATCGTAGTGTTTTTCATGCCGGCCATCATATCGAATGCGATCCGCCTACCCGCATCCTCTTCAGCATCAGATACGACACGCCCCACACCAGCGAATCCATGCGGTTCGGCGACTTGGACATACCCGGCACGTAGTTGCACATCTCGTTTTCAAGATCCTTCAAATTGCGCCCGATCACGTGATGGATCTTGCCCTGTTCATAGAGCGCCGCAACCGGCTCGGCGCGAGTGATCTTACCGCGCGAGGCGTGAACTTTCTCATAGGAAATATTCTTGCGCTGCGTGCGTAGCAGCGATTCGATGAGATCGCCGCCGTTATTCGCCTCACCGATGATCCGGTCCGCATCCCACTTGTCATACTGCGCAACCGCCCGCGAGATCCAATCATCGGGCGATAGCACCGCCGTGACATCATCGAGCACATAGCCGTGGCCATTGACGCCGAGCGCCACCGGCACCATACCGCAAGCATCCGAATCCGGCCCGCTCGTTGTGCTCGGATCAATCGGAATAACAATGCGCGCCAGTTCCGGCACATCTTCCGGCCGCACCCGTAGCGCATCGATGCGGGAGTGAGTCCAGAGGGCGCCTTCCGCTTCCTCCAACAATTCGCCGTCGAGCTCCTGGCGGCCGATGCGCGTACCGCCATAGATCCGGTACAACTCTTCGATGGTTTCCTTCGGGAGATTGGCGGCATTGTCTTTAGTGCGCATCCGCGAAATGCGCGAGGTCGGATCTTTCAACAGCTCGTGCAAGAACGGCAACGGCCGCGGCGTCGTCGTGGCGATCCGCCGCGTGAATGTGCCGAGGCGAATCCCCGGAACCATCAAATCCCATAGCGCTTTCAGATCGGGATACGTGCCGATCTCATCGAGCCAGGCCGCGCCGTGTTGCGGCCCGCGCAACCGTTCCGGCTCCTCGGCCGAGTATGTGAACCCTACCGATCCGTTGCGGCATTGAATCAGGCGGCGCGATGGTTTGTAGTACGGCCGCTCTTCGGGCGGAAAGCAGTTCAGCAAACCGGATTCGCCTTCGATCATCACATCGCGGCAATCGCTCGACGTTGGACCGATCAGAGCCACGCGGATACCCGGATAGTCTGTCATGATTTGCCGAATCGCTTCCGCCCCTGGCCGTGTCTTGCCGCTGCCACGGCCGCCAAGTAGTATCCACGTCCGCCACTCGCCAGGCGGCATGAGTTGTTCCGGCCGCGCCCAATTCGGCCAGTGGTAGAGCACGCTCGCAATCTCGGCATCAGACAGACCCTTGACCGCATCCCCGATATGTTCTGGCGTAGCGCCGAGGTCAAGATTGATCATCCTCGAAGTCTAGCGAGCGCTGCTCCGTCTCCGGCTGTACACGCCGACGGCTGCCCTGTCGTCGCCGGCGTGTACGCTCTTCCTGCCGCAGATTGAGATTTTGCAGCTTATCGCGCACGTGCTCACGGACTGTCCGTACCGGCTTAGGCGGCACTAGGTGGAGTTGTTTCGCCATCGCTGAACAGCGCCGATTGCCCCGCTATCGGCTCCACGCGGAATCCGCCGTACTTCGCCATCCACCGCTTGAGATCCGCCAGCGGTTGCCCGATAAACTTCCGCGCGATGGGCGGCGTCTTCGTGATCACGTTGTTATCGTCAGTTTCAACCGATACGGTACACATTTGGCACGTCAGCCAATACGCTTTCATCGGAAGAGCCTCGCCTTGCTCCAAGACCATTGCTCCAGAGATCCCAATTGCTCCCAGGTCTTTCGCGGCTCTCCATCGTCATAGGTTGGACGCCTCAGCACATCGGCCTCATAATCGGCTTTCGCTTCCGCCGTGGTCAGCGCCCGCATCATACATCGAGCCCCAGCGCCGCCGCGTGGAAGATGTACCGATCCTCGGCACAGATTCGCTTGAAGCCGGTTACGTGGCCCTTGCAATCTTCGATTACGTATTTTTGGGATCGGCCGATAGCACCCATGATCGGCCCGCGGGAAGTGCGGGTGCGTCCGCCCGGATCAGGCGGCATTTGGAAGTGGGCGGCGAGCTTGAGCGCACGCCCGCCGCGGATGCGGCGTGCTTGTCCACGCGCGATCATTCGGGCAGCTTCAGCGGCGGTAACGTCTAAAACAAGCTCGTCGCTACCAGGCGCATATACTGAGAGTTTGGGGGAGGTTGCAAGAGACACTCATGGTGTAACAAGTTGCCAAAACGACAAAGTTGGTAACCGGACAGTTTGTGTCTCGGCTCGGCGCGTTCACCGGATTAGCGCCTTCCTGATCGGGCAATCACCTTTGGCCGGCTACGCCCGATGGTACTACTATTACCCCGTTCAACGATTGCAGCTATTCTGTCACCCTGAATACATCGCGGTCAATATCAGTTCACAAAGAAATCCACAGAATTGTGACAGTTAGTCCTCAGGGTTTCCACCCATACGAAGACGGGCGGAAATGTTTTTCGTGCTGGCAACGGAAAACCAATTCCGGCAGAATTACAGGTATGGAACCCCCGCGGGAAAAGAACCCGGCAGCGGTCGCGCTCGGCAGAAGGCGGCGGGAATTGATGACGCCCGAGGAATGCGCCGAACTATCGCGAGTCGCTGCCATCGGAACCAAGCGCGTGCATGCCAAACGCACCGCCGAAGAAAAGCGGCGCTTCGCCAGGCGCGCTGCGATGGCTCGCTACAACCGCACGTCAGTGAAGGCAACTACTCAAAATTCGGCCACGAATGAGGCGGTAGCGCCGAAACCCGAGACGAATCCGGCAGAGATCGGGACGCCGGCAGCGCCGCCCGAAGAAATTACCGGCTTGAAAGAGGCCGTCGATCAGCTCGGCGATAGCTTGCTCACCGAGCTGTACTCAGCTCTCGCCGCCCGCTTCGGCGTCTAACCCGGCCTTCCATGTCTCGTAGGAAACCGGCTCCTCACCACGAGCGCGGCACTGCTCGCAATGCTCCCGATAAAAAGACAGTGTAAGGCGTTCCGGATTTTCCGCGCTTGCAGGCAACCGGCTCGCCGCCCAATTTCCCGCTATAACCTCACGCGAGCGAGAGCGCAAATAGTCGGAAACCCAATGCTCTGCTATACCCGGCCCGCGCGGTTGTGTGTGCTTGATGCCGGAATCGTAAGCGCAAAAGCCGGACACCAGCATACCCACAACCTTGCGAATCAGGCCCACGTCGCCCGCATTCCCAGGATCTAAGCCAAGGCCCTTCCACGTGCCCATGACATCCCACTTGAGACCGTTCAGGTAGGAGAAGAGCGATACCTCGGGTGGCGTTAAGCGGGCGGGCGGCCCTGGAATACTAGTAGCTTCTCCTTCCGCCCGCTCTTCTTCTCTATGTCTTAAAGTCTTAGCAGCATGTAACTCATTGATTCGATGACGATACGTGAGGTTCTCTGGGAAATCTATTTCCGTTTGTGGGAAGTGTACTTCCGTAGAAGTGAAGCCTACTTCACTTCTTGATCCTCGGATAACTTCTGATCCTCGGGTAAATTCCTGGATAGATCCTGAACTGGAATCGCCCACGCCGGAATCGGACCGCCAATCCGGTACGCTCGCCGAAACGTGTCCTCGACCTTCGCATGTAGGGCATTCATGTTCCCCCGCTCCAATCCCTCCAATATCTCCACCAGAAGCATCAAGTGAGCTAAATCCTCTGGATACGGGCAGATCGTCTTGGTAGATGGATCCCCGGTCATCTCCATCGTCCGGATGGCTAGAAACCTGATGTATGCCCTGATCGGCCTCAATTCCTGGGGCTCTGATGAGCGATACCCCCCCAAAACCGAGAAAGCCATCGCCATTGCTTCCTCGCGTACCCACTGGTGTTTGCGATCCTCTATCCGCCTCCTCTTCCATCGGTCGATCGTTTGTTGCTTCGCGTTTGGCTTCATATTCTATCGGTCCATCTCCATGCTGTTCTTCCGCATGGTTTGGACCTTTTCTCCTGTAATTGGGATGTTTGATTTCCTCTGCAAGAATTTTGGCTGTCTTGAAATTTTCGTAGAGCGGCATGTACCAATTGCGGCGATCAGGATCGGCCTCCAGGTAGCCCGCCTCCACCAGCTCATCAAGCAACATGCGAATATACCGGACCGTAACTCGTGAGCACTCTGCCTCCTTTACAATATCCACCGGCGCATAACGGCGTTTGCCCCATGCCGAGTGGATGATATCCACAACCAGGTCTTTCCGGATAGATCCGACGCGCCACCGCAATTCATGGCAGTTCCAAAGCGGTTCATCATCGGGTTTGCCGTCTTCAGCGGCACCGTAGCGGGATTTTCCCCAACCCGGAACGTCCGGGAAGGGAAACACCGCCGCCGCCGCGCTCACTGCTCACCCCCACAATGTGAGAGAATTATTTCCGGTACGCATAACCCCGGACGCAGCGCGCGGATGGTCGTGCGATGGAACCAACCCAATTGTGCCGCCACGCGCGCTCGTCTGCCGCATATACGAACCATCCTGCTTGGAATTTCAGTGGTTTGCCCCGTTGTCATAGCCTTGTCCCTTCACGTCACCTGAAAAAAATCGAATAAGGGTAAAGACAAGGGGTGGGAACCTATGGCAGAATAACGGCAGGTCGCTTCCACCCTTCTTTGATGCCCTGAAGCTGCCCCGTTGAACTGCGTGAGACCTTGGCCGGAATTTTGCAGTTCTACGAAGGTTGGCTTTAAATCTCAGGAAAAAATGGAGGCGACCGCGGCAGGCGAGGGTATTGCCATCGTGGCATAATGTTCGTTCTGCTACCTCCTTTCCCCTCTGATTGTGCGCTTGACATCAATCACACACTTTACTACATGCCATCTCCCCGACATGCATTCGTGCAATTTCCCGCGCCGAGTTTCGAGATCGTGAAGCGGCAACGGGATCAATTTAGGGCTGCCACTTACAGCCGAAATACCATCGCGAGCTACGGCCGCGATCTCCGCGTCTTTCAAGCATGGTGTGAGGCCGCACAACTTACTAGCCTGCCCGCCGCCGCGGACACCATCGAACTATACATAGCGGATCTAATCGGCCACGGCAGAAAGGTAAGTACCCTACAACGGCACGTCAGCGCGATTCGCCATGCCCATTCATTCGCCGGCCTCCCGAATCCATGCAATCAGGCCGTGCGCGCCGTCCTGATCGGCGCTAAACGGATGCTCGGCCAAAAGCCCAAACAAAAGCGCGCCCTCACGCTTATCGAGTTACGCAAGATGATCGAGCACACCGGCAACGCCACTGCGATACAGGCTAGAAACTCGGCCCTGTTACTTTTCGGCTTCGCTACCGCCCTTCGCCGTTCCACACTGGCCCAATTGACTCTTGACGATCTCTCTATCAGCGAAGTAAGTATTACAACTCATATCCGCCACGAAAAACAAGACCGCTTAGGCAGTGGGCGCACAGTGACCATACCCCTCGGCAAAGATGCCTCACTCTGCCCGATAACCGCAGTCAAGGCGTGGATTAAATGGCGCGGCAACTCACCCGGCCCGCTCTTCCAAGGTATTGGCAACGGCAAGCCAACCGGCCGCGCAATCCTCGGCAACCGGATTGGTCAAATCGTACAGCACGCCGCACACGCAATCGGCCTTGATTCCAAATCCTACGGCGGGCACTCGCTCCGCTCCGGTTTTGTCACCGAGGCGATTCTCGCCGGCGTCAACGACATTCACATCATGGATCACACCGGCCACGCCTCACTCGAAATGCTGCGAACCTACTTCCGGCCGATCTATGCCTTACGCACGAATCCATGCCGGCAACTCGGCCTCTAGCTGATCCGCTCGCCTTCGAGCGCATCGAGATCGTTGCGCCGCACGCGATAGCGGCCGCCTGGCCGCACGCCGACATCGAGCGCCGGCAAACGGCCCGCCGCGACCAGATCGCGCAGCACGGAGGCCGGAAGGCCGGAATAGCCGGCGCTCTCATCAAAGGTGAGCCACGCTCGCGGCGCGGATGGCATGGCGGACGGCGCTGGCAGCGCCCGCGGCGCGGGCGGCAGACCGATGGGAAGATCCGCGGCATTCAGAAGCGGCTCTGCCTGCGCCGCCCATTCGGAAGCCAGCCGTGCGACGTCATCGGCGCGGAAGACGGCCGTCTGCCGCCGCGTCTCGGAGTCGAACCGCCGGTAACGTTTTAACTTTCCTTCTGTCGAGAGTTCCATCACGCGCCGCACGCTAAGTTTCAGAAGATCGGCCGCGGCCCGCTTCGAGAGGTATTGCGATTTAGGAGTCGCCATGCCGCGTCAGTGTATCACAGACCGAAAGGGAACCGGATAGCGGAATATCTTTTCCGCCGCTACTGTCCGCCGTTACCATGGCGGAACTGGCAACGGAATCTATAAGTTTGCCTGCGTGCCGGCGGAACTGCGCGGATTCGCCAAATCGCCGCTCAGTTTCGCCATGTTCACCTCAACGGTCTTATAGCGGGAAACCACGCGGTAAACCTTGCCTGTAGAGTTGACGCGGAAGAAAGCGGCATGCCGGCGAAACACGTTGGACATCTGCATGGTCCGAAAGGCCAGCTTGCCTTCCCGATCCCAGGCATCAAACCCTTGCCGCGGGCGGATACCGGCATCTTCCAAAACTACCTTTTCCACAACTGCGTATATTGTGGCACGGGCCGCAAGACGTAGAATAGCCCTATGGAGCAAGAGCCGCTCATTCCCGAGGTTCTGGAGCCCCTGGAGGATTCCGAGCGCGCGGCCGAGGTTACGAACCGAGGCGGCCGGCCACGGAATACTACGCGCTTCCGGACGCTTGAGGCGATGGCTCACAAGGATGCACCGCGCATCGTGCAAACTCTGATCAATCAGGCCATCGCGGGCGACGTGCTTGCCGCCCGCCTGATTTTGGATCGCGTTTGGCCGAGGCCTCGCACCGCGCCAATCGATATCCAGTTGCCGGCAACCGCCAATCCCGCGCAACTGCGGGAAGCGATGCACAAGGTACTCGCGCAAGTCGCCGCGGGCGACGTGGACCCGGCGCAAGGCGCGGCCTTCGTTCAAATCATGCGTGAGGTTTTAGAGGCTCATCGGATTCAGACTTTTGACGCCACGTCAAACGAGATCCGCACGGTAGACTACCGCCAACAATTGACGGATAAGCTGCTGAAGGCCATCGAGGAAAGAAAGCGTCTCGCGAGCGCGCCGGCCGAGCCTGCCAAATAACGGTTCAATAGCCTCTAATCTCAGCAAGCTTGAACGTTGCGGCGCGTTCACCACTCGCCTTGAATTTCCAGACTTTACCCGGTTCCAAGTTATAGACACTAGCTAATGCTCTGCCAACCTGTTCGCCCGCTTCATCATATAAACTGAAACTGGCCCAGACCGAATCGTATTGCCTTCCCGTGTTATTCCGAATCCGCCCTACAATTGTTGTGCCGTACCGATCCGTCTCGCCCTTGAAATTCAACAGTTCGAAATCGGGTTTTGACGGCTCGACGGCCGCCGCCGCGGAAACCGCCCGCGCTTCCTTCGCTATTGTCGCCTGAGCCGCCGCCTCCGACGCCTCTGTTTTCGCCCAAGCCACCGCCTCCTCCGCTGTTCTGGCCTGAGCTGCCGCCTTACTGACGGCCGGATGATTCGCGGCCGGCCCCGAATCGTGCAGCTTGCTCCCCATACCGATCACGATCAGCCCGCAAAGGCCAGCTAAGAATAATCTCTCCCTCTTTAGCATCGTTCCATTTCCTTCAAGGGGATTTTTTTGGCTTTCGCCTACGCCCTCACGGGCGTTTCACGCGGCAGCCAACCGCGATCATCAGGACGATCTATTTGCCGATATTGGCCTTGGCGTCCTCCGATTCGTACTCGATCTGCTTACCGCTCTTCACTTCGAGGATCTTCAGAGCCGGACGAATCGCATTCTTTCCGAATTCAAACACGGCCGCGTCCGTCTTACCTTCGACGTTCATCCACGTGAGCGAAACCATATGCTTGCGTTTCTTTGAGAACAGCAGGAACAGCCCAACCGGCGACACCAGCACGGCCGTCGCGATCGCAGCGCCAACGCGCCTGCCAGCCTTCTGGCCGTACTCGATTGACTGAATCTTGTCATACGGAATGGTCAACGTGCCGAACGTAAAAGCATCCGGTCGCTTCAGATTAGCCTTCGCCTCGAAACCGTCTTTCAAGCCGGCGGCGGTGCCGCCGCGATACGCTACCTTGTCGCCGCCTACGCCCGCGAACGCGCACGAAGCGATCGCCAGGCAGAGGCTTAATGCAATAACTTTCTTCATGTAATTTCTGAATTTTCCTTTAATAGTTTGCGGAGATTTCCGCGACCGGCCGAACGCCGGTTTCGCGCCCGCTCCCGCGCGGGCAGCTCATCAGGCGGATGGCAGCGCACACGGGCGGTTATCTGTGGGACGTTTCCCCACATCCGCCCGGTGCGTTTCACGGGTGAAGCCACGGGCGGTCATTCCCGCGCCTTCCGCATGACCTGCAAGACCTCAAGCAGCGTATCCTCGCGGATCGTCTCTTCGCGTGAGGCCCGGCCAGGCCGAGCTGCCGCGCGTACGGCCTGCATGAGCACGCTCGACAGCGACACGGCACGCGCGGCGGCCGGCTTCGGCTCGCCCGCCGTCTTCGGGCGGCGCGGGCGGCGGAAGGGAACCACCACGGCCTCTTCGCCCGCGTCCCACGGTTCGGTCACCGTGGGAAATTCCATTTCGCTATCGTTATGCGGCACGCTGATTGCCCCCCTTGGCGAGATTGATAAACGCGGACAACATCATCGACCGCACGTCTTCCGATTTCACCAGGCCGCCATGCTGCGAGCTGTGGCGAAGCGCCTCGGCGAGCACATCCGTCAAAGCGTTCGTTTGCTTGAGCAACACCGCTTTCCAACGTTCCTCCGCGCTGGTAGAATTACTGCCATTCGTTGCTGGAGACGGCGCGGGCAATTCCGCCCGAGCCGGCGCCGCGGCGGTGCTAGGGACTGCCGCGGTTGCTCTGCCGGCTGCTTTTTTCGCCTCTACCAGAGTGATCGAATCGGCGAGCTGCTGTTCCAAATTCGCGCCGGCATTCCGCGCCGCCACGATCTCAGGCAATCGCTCGGCGAGCACGTGCGCAGGAGGTGTACGCTTGCGCGTGGGCGGCTCGACGGGCGGTTCATCGCCTTCACGGAATACGGACCACTCTGTCAGCCGGCCTTTCTTCGACTTCAGGATGAAAAACGCTTCACCCGGCTGCACGCCCAGGCTCTTGATCCGCGCCGCGGTGAGCGGATCGAGGTACATTACCCGGCCGTCAGTCAGTGAGTACATGACGCGCTCGCCATAGTCGCCGTCGTAGACCTTGCCCTCGGTGTACTTCAGGGCAACCTCGACGGGTTGCCCGATCTCGAATTTCACGATGTTCGCCATTTACTTCGTCTCCTTGTACTGCGTGCCGTCCCATTCGAGACATACTTCAGTCCACTTCTGCCCATCCCACCGATCCACCACGGTGATCTGTGGTTGCGTGGGCGCGGGCACTGCGATCGCATCGAGCCGGCCGGCCGATGAAAAACTCGCCATGAAGGCGAGTGCGGGGATTCCGTCTTTTCGTTTGTTCTTCATTGTTATGCTGCCTCTCCGTGAGCATCACAAAAGCGGGATTCCATGACATCGGCGTCAACGTAGTAGCAGGTGCAAGCCGGATCTTCCGGGTTCTCCTGCTCGAAGCAAAAGTTGCAGATGTTCACGCGCTTGCCGTTTTCCTTGTGCGAGTGCGTTTCCGATTCCGCAAACTTCTCGACGCAGGAAATGCACTTCACGATTGCTTCCGGTGCATCGCCGTTCACGTCGTATTCGTCGTAAAACTCTTCGTTGATTGCCATTTGGTTGCCTCGTCTGTTTGCTGTCTACTCTTCTAGTATGCTTGACCTTTACGTAATCGTCAATCAACTTTCACCCCCGAAAATATAGACAGTGAGAAAGCCGTCTATGTCCTTTCGCTCGGCGAAAAGGTTAAGCTTGGAATATGGAAGAGAACAACGGCGCTGATACCAAAAAGCGCCTGGACCGTACCGAGTTTTCGGTCTCCGCACATATCGAACAGGCCCGCCAGGATTATGAAGAAAATCGGCGTCTATGGCGTGAGCAACAGGCGGACATCGCTGCAATCTGAAAGACAACGGATCGGCGGTTTGAAGAGACGCGGGAGGCGCTTCATGACTCGGCCAACGAGACTAGGGCAATCCTTCGTGTATACGCCACGGAAAGCCAGGAACGCGAGCAAAGGCAGGATAAGAGGATTGCCGATCTCGTTTCAGCCATCGGCTCTCTGATCAGTAAAATACAGAATGAGCGGAGCAATGGCCACACGTAAAAATCCTCATGCCGTCGCGCTACGGAAACTTGCCGGATCTAAGCCAGGCAAGGCCCGTGCGGCGAACCTCACTCCAGCTCAACTGTCGAAGATTGGTAGGAAAGGCGGGAAAGCCGGCGGGAAGGCCCGCGCCGCCGCACTCACGCCGGCCGAGCGTAGCGAGATCGCGCGGAAGGCCGCGGCGAAGCGGTGGGAAGGGAAGAAATCGAAATGACGAGCGAGGAGCTTGAGGCCGAAAGAGCCAAACAATTGGCCGTGGCGAAACGGCTATCGGCAAAATGGCAAAGAATACTCCGCGCGATCACAACCGAGCGGCCGAACGAAGCGTGCCTCGTCGAATGGCTGCGGAGAGAAACTGGAAAGGTGGACTAATGGAAGCCGAAGTGATCGAACGGTTCGAGCGGATGGAGCGCAATACGCTCGAAATTCAGGAAAATGTAAAAGTTCTTGCCCAGTTGCACGTCGTTCTTGCCCAGGCCCAAGTGCGCCAGGTGGAAGCCATGACGGAGCTAACAAAGTCGATCAACGGCTATATCGACGCCTCCGACACTCGCATGAAACAGATGGAAGCCAATCTCGATGCACTGATCCGCGCGATCACGGCCGAACACTCGAACGGCAAGACCAAACATTAAACGCCTCGCCCGCCTAAGATTCGCGGCGTTACCTGGTGGATCGCCTCCGGAATCCCGCCAATCCAATCGAGTGATTCAACTAGCGGTAGCTTCAACCAGCGGTACTCCGCAAATTCCCGGACATTCAACCGGGTTTCTCCTTTGCGGCACAGGCAGACCCAACGGACACCGGGTATGATCCGCTGACTACGCGGGACGTGGATTGTGTAGGTCTCGGCTAGAAACCACGGCTCCACTTCGAGGCCGAATTCCTCAAACATCTGCCGCGCAATCGCGGCCTCGAAACCTTCGCCGGGATGGACCATGCCGCCGCCGCACTCCCATTTACCGGGAAAGAGCGAACGCTCTGAGCTGCGTCTGGCCGCGAGCAGCTTCCATCGGCCGCGCTGCTCGCGGACGCAGATACCGGCGACGTGAACCTCGATCTTGAAGATGCGGTCTTCCCGCATCGGGAAGCCGTTATGTTCACGTGGTTGCGGCTTTCGGGAAGATGCCATCCTCTCCCGGAGTGTACAACACGCTAGATCAACTTGTTTATCACGGTCTCAACTGACCCCTGCAACGCCCCATCGCTGATCGCCGCGCCGTCCGCCTGTACTGCGGGGTCCATCACGGTAGGCGGTTGAATCTGGCCGGCCACTAGGTCCGGCTGCTGTTCGCATTGTTGTGCCCACCGATAGCGCGTGTTGTGCGCGGGTACGCTCGGCGATTCATCAAGAATCGAGCCCGCGAATTTCAAGCACGAGACCTTGACGCGGCCCCGGAAGACGGAGTCCTGCATCAGAGCGGCGGATTCTTCGTAAGTAAGTGCCATCGTTTGCTTCCTTTTTTGTTTTAAACCCACTCTATCCAGGTAAATATAGACGTCCCACCAGAAACCTTGTAATAATTTCCTGGTAGCACCCAAAACGGAAGTGTCACTGTAGCCGCAGTAGTTGTACTAGCGTTATACCCAGCAGCCACAATCGTACCTGGATTTGTTGCTGAATCTGAAAGAGCCGAAATAGAGCCGCCAACAGGGACACTGACCACAGCGTTCACGAATATCGATTTGCCTGTAGTGTTCTGATAAATGGTGTTCAGAGCACGCGCCGGTTGCGTTTGTGTGGTTACACCGCCGCCCGAGAGCGCCACGCCGTTGACGCGGAACGCACCGGTGCAATTCACGTCGCCGAGCACATCGAGCGGATACGTTGGCGTACCTTGTCCGATACCGAGCTTGCCCCGGTTGTAATACATCCCGAAAACATAATCACCAACATTGGTTATCGGATGCCCAAACACGATTCGATTGCCGCCCGCCGTTCCCGTGCGGGTTTGCGTGACAATTGCAAGGTCGCCTTGGTTCAAACCGAAATGACCCGCTGCCGTGGCCAGCCCAATCAGTCCCGCATCCGCTTGCGCCGCATTGCTGCCCGGATTTGGCGCACCGGCGAATGGCGTCAGATAGATATTGACCGCAGGCCCGGAAAACGCCGCCGCCGATGCCCCTACAGAACTAGTGAGCGCCTGGAACAAGCAGCCGGGATTCGTCGTCCCGATGCCGACGTTGCCGCCCTTCAGCGTCATTGTGTTGGTAACTGCTCCAGAGCGGATAAGCTGAAAGACGTTGCCCACTAAGCCAAAGCAACCGATCTGGAAATCACCGTTGGCTGCCGCCAGGAGTTCAGCACTTTGCCCCTTAACCCCCAACTCAATATAAGTGCCCTGGCCCGAAGGAGCGACAAATTCAGCGACGCAATTAGTGGCTGGTGCCGCTACAACGCTGAGGAGATAGCTGGGAGCCGCCGTTCCGATGCCGATCTTACCCACGTTTTTGAGCGTGAAACCCGCGCCGTCGATGTCGCTAGTCCACGGCGTTTGCGCCGCCGCCGCCGCTTGCGCCCACCTGACGCCGAGCGTTGAGGCCGCATCCGCCGTCAGCACTTGCCCGTCTGATCCAACCGGCAAACGCCCTACCGCCGTCGCCGAGCGCGCCAGCACATCGCCCTTCGTGGTAGTCGGATCGACTAGGAATGCCGGAGTGCCCGTAATCTTGCCCCACGTCAGCGAAACCAACCAAGACGGATTCGCATAAGCGTTGAGATCGGAAAGCGCGTTAAGCACTTGCGCCGCCGTATAGTCGCCTGGCGCGGCCACGATTGCGCCAGTCCGCCCGAACACACTCGAAACCGCACCGCCGCCGCCCGTAGGATTTGCCCACTTGACGCCGTTCGCGCTCGCGTTGTCCGCCGTGAGCACTTGCCCATCGCCGCCCACCGGCAACCGGACGATTGTTACCGAGTTGCGTACCAGCAAATCCCCGCGCGTGGTTGTGGGATCGATCCACGTTCCGGTTACTGTTGACCATTTAAGCCCGGCCGGTTGCGTCGAATCGGATACAAGCGCTTGCCCGTCCGCGCCCGCGCCGAACCGTTCGATTTGCACCGCAGAGCGTACCAGCAAGTCACCCTTGACCGAAGTCTTGTCTTGTACCGCGCCGGTTACTTGCGCCGCATTGTAGTCGCCGGTTTGCGCGATCACCGCGCCCGCTCGCCCGAACACGGTGGACACACCGCCGCCCGATCCGCCGCCCGCCGCCGCCCACACCCCATCGCCGCGAAGATACACGCTCGCATCGGCTATGCCGGTACCGAGGCGCGCCGAGGCCATCCGGCCGGAAACAATCTCGGAAGCATCATGCGTGTGAGGCGATGGCGCATAGGTAGCAGGCGCGCCAGCGATTTTCGCCCATGCCAGGGAAGCGAGCCATGTAGGATTCGCGTAGGATACAGCATCGGACACTGCGTTGAGCACTTGCGCGGCGGTATAGTCGCCCGCCGCCGCCACAATCGCGCCCACGCGCCCGAAAACGCTCGAAACCGCCCCTATAGGAGTCGCCCATTTGAGCTTGCCCACAAGCGCGGTATCAGCCGTAAGCACCTGGCCGGTCGTCCCCACCGGCAACCGCTCCGTTGCCACCGCGCCACGCGAGATCAAGTCCCCTGGCGTCGTCGTCGGATCGATCATCACGCCCGTGGCATTCACGAGATTGACGTTGCTCAACGTGTGAGACTGCGCATTCACGTCGCCAGGCCAAAGGGCGACGGAATTGCGAATCGCATTAATGTGCGAGGCGAAAATAATCTGATTCGGCGCCACGTCTGGCGGAAAGCCGGCGGGCGCCGCCGGCGCGGCTCCCAGACGGAACGGCGCCCGCGAGTCAGACATTGCCGGTCTCCCGATCGGCTCCATTTACATGCGCGGCCGGCACTTCGACGATGGCCGCGGGCGCTTTGTCTGCCACGGCCGGCACGTCCGCAACCTCGCCAACGAGATATTGGCAGTCGGCCGAGAGTTGATAGCTGCCGCCCGCGAGCGGTTGCGGCAAGCTTTCCGCCTGGCGAGTGATCAGCACTTGCTGATTGATCGAGGTATTCAGAATCTCAATCTGCCCTTCGATCTCTTTGACCGAGCCCATCGCCATCAGCCATCGGTTGCGGAGCTCGCCCAACTGCTTTACCGCTTGCTGCGAAAATTCCGCCATCGCGGGCGAAAGCTTATGTTTGACTTGCATATGATCGTTTCTCCTCGAAAAGTGATTGTTGCGATTGCTTAGACCGCCGCTCGGCATTGCGCCTGAAAATTCCATCCACCCATGCGTCCCACGAGAGCCACACGCCGTCTTCCTCGCTCCACCGGCACACCGCATGCGCGAGTGGAATCGGCACATCGAGCGGAATGTCTTTCAACTCCGCGCCCATCAGACATACCCTGTGATCATGCCGCCTTGCACGTTGATGGCGCGGCCGGCCGGAACCTGCCCAGTGAAGCCGGGATTGCCGCCGACTTGAAAACCCGTCGCACGCACGATGCCCGATGCGCCTTCGATTAGCACGCTAAATGCGCCGGCTAAAGAGTATAAAACCAAGTCGCACGTCATACTAGACGGATTGCGCACGAGCGCGCCGATTGCCGTACCGATAGAATTGCGGATCACGAGGCCGCGCGATATCAGATTGGATTGGGAATCGCCCGGCTTTGTGTTTGTGATCGCGAGCGCATTTGCATAGCTCGAATCGAAGGTTGTCGGACTGGTAACGATTGTGCTCCCATCCGAGGCCGAAATCGTAAGCGAGACGTTCCGAAGGAACATGTTCCCCACGAGATCCGTGTACATCTTGGAATCGCTGTACCCGCTGCCGCCGAAGGCCGCGACCTTCGCCCAAATGCCCCAATAGTTCCCGGCCGGCAACCCGCTCGCGCCCATGTCGCCCAACACGGCGAAAAGGCCGCTCTGTGAATACACGCCCACGCGGCCCGGCTTGTCGCCGCCGTACCCTACTGCAATTTCAAGCGCGCTCAACTTGTCCGAAGTGATGCTGTGCGCCGTGATCTTATCGCCAGTGAGACTCTGAATGTCGGCGCTTTGAATCGCGCCCGTTTGGAATACCGCATCTTGCGCGCGGATCGATCCGGACGCGATAGTGCCCGCCGTCACCGCGCCCGCGGCCAGGTTGCCGGCACGGACCGCGCCCGCAGTGATTGTCCCGGCCGTCACAGCATCGGCCGCGATCGTCCCCGCGATCACCGCGAGCGCGGCGATCTTGCCGGCCACAACAGAATTTGCGGCGAGCGCGATCGCCGTTACCGAGTTGGCCTGTAGCGCTTGCGCATAGATCGCATTGGCGGCGATCGCATTCGCGGTGACGCTCGATGCGGCGAGCTGCGGCGCGCCGATTGCGCCCGCGGGGATTTTCGCCGTGACAACTGAGCCATCGGCGAGCACCGTTGAGGTTACCGAGCCCGGCGCCAATTGGCTTGTTTGGAGCTGCCCTTGGATCGAATCGGCGTCAACAACGAGTGTCCACGTGTTGCCAGTTCGCCGGTATAGCTTGTGAAACGGATCGCCTGCGATGACGGCCAACGCCGTCGCGCTCCAATCGGGCGGCGGCGGCACTGGCAGCGCGTCTACCACATGAACCAGTTCAAGCCCGGCCGCCAGATCGCCCTCGGTGATCGACCCGGGCGCTACCGGCGTGTCCGCGACGATCGTCGGCTGCAACGGATTGCGTTGCATCCGACGCAGGGAATAAACCAGATCGGGTGGACGCCAGCCGAGTGTCGCCGTATACTTGAGCACATGGCCGGCCGGTTGCCTCGTCCGATCCGGCGCCGCGATCGCGATCGCGAGCGTGCGCAACAATAAACTTCCGGATAGCCCATACTTGACAGCTACGATTTCGACGGTCATTCCGCGCGTGAGGCCAGGCCGGTAATAAGACGCCTTGATCGTCACCTTGGGCCACGCCCGCTCTTCGATTTCACTCTCGGCTAGCAGTTGCGCCATCGCCGGATCGTAAATCTCCCGGTTTACGAGCGTGACTGAGAGCACTCCATATTGCTGTTGGCTCGAAAGATCCTCCGCGGTTTCGCGAACTTCGGAGATATCGTCAATCGCCCCCAGAACCAGGACGCGGTTCGCGGCATCTGTAAAATCGTTCTGATAATCGTCCAATGAAAACGGCTCGTTGTCGGGCCCGGCCGGTTGATCGGAGAGAATGAACGGAGCCACAATCGAGCCCGAACGGTAGTAATTCAGCTTTCCGTCATAGCTCACGTTCCACTCACCGCCCGTCAACTGGCAAACCTGGTCGAGCACGTCCCGCACCCGTTGATCCTTGACGGCGAATTCGCCGATATCGGCGATTTGCGTCACGATCGTGCCCCGGCCGAGCTGCGGCACGGCCGCCAGGCAATCTTCGATAATGGTCGAATCGAGCGTGCCCGCCGGCCAAACCTCGGTCATCACGGCGCGCTCAAACAGAATGCCCCAATCAGAAGCCTGTAGATCAATCCGGACGTGTGGCCCCTCAGTGCGGCGCTGCACCGAAAGAACGTACCCGGCGAAGAGAATCTGCCCGGTATCCTGATCGGAAAGCACGAATTGGGACCACTCTTGCGCGGTCCATGTATAGCGATAGCTCGCGTGATCGTACGTGGCATTGTCGTACCGCGCTTCGCCATATACCTGCACAAACGCAGCGGCAGCCGTCGAAATGGCTTGCGTGGAATCCTGCTCGATCTGCACACTATCGATGAGGATCGCGCCGGAAACGTCGTAACTGTCGAGAAACGCGCGGACGCGCATAATCGGGGATTCTTTCAGCGGGCGGGCGGCGGGCGGACTTTCCGCCCGCTCGCCTAGGAGAAGCCGCCCTGCAAGCGCAATTGTTGAGCGATCCTGGATGCGACAAGCGTCGGATCGGTGCCGTACAGATTCATGCTCATCGAAGAGCTGGAAAGTCCCGCTCCATCGAGACTGCCCGAGAGGCTGGTGATTTTAGTCAATAATTGATCGAGTAGAGAAGCGCTGCCGTATTGATCCGGCGCGCCTGCGATGCGATCCAGCATGGCCGATGCATGCGCCGACGAGTCGCTGATCGAAGTAAGCTTTGTGATCATGTCATCGAATTTCAGGATCGACAGATTGCTGTCATCCATGATCGCGTTTAGGTCCCTAATGATGTCGTCCTTGATGTACTGAAAGCTGCTCCACCGGCTCCATGCATCTATGCGGAAGTAATAGAGTTCATTGAAAATGCGCAGTGTGTGATTGACAATCACGTCGAGCGACTTATTGACGGCGGCCAACTGAAAATTCTGGATCACGCTTGAAATCGATGTAACCACGCCGCTAATCGCCGTCACCAGGCCAGCGAGCCCGCTGGCGACCTGGCCCGCGACCTGGCCGGCCGCGCCTGCCGCGCTGCCCGAGCCCTGTGCCGCCCCGCCCGCCGCTGCTGTGGCAGTGCCAAACACCAGCTTGCCCAGTTCTTTTACGGCCTCGCTTGCTGCCAGCGAAACGAGCGCCTGGCCGATCGATTCGATCGCTGATACCCCGAAGCCGCCGATATCCTGCCACAGCGTCTTATGCGCCTGGCGGATCTCTTCCAGCTTGGTCTTTGTGTCCGTTACAAATTGCGTGTAATCGGCGAGCTGATTGGTCAATTCCGTTTCGAGATCGGTAGTCGTCTGCTGGTAAGCGGCCTTGGCATTGGCGACGTTGCCGTCATGCTTCGTTTTGGCGTCCGTATTGAACTGCTCAAGATCCGCCAGTTTATCCGCCAAGTTCTGATCGAGGTTTCCACGGTCCTCGGCATAGTTCGCATTGAGTTTCGCCACGTCCGCGTCATATTTCCCCGCGGCGTCGGTATTGTATTGGTCAAGATCCGTTTTCTTGTCGGTCAGCTCCTGTTGAAGCGCGGCGCGGTTGTCGGCAAGCCCCTGCTCATACTGCTGCTCTGCCGCCGTCAGCTTGCCTGCGATCTCCAGCTGGTAGGCGTCGAAGTCCTGCGTCTTTCGCGCCAGCGCCTGCTGTTGCGCGGCGATCTCGCTGGCCTGATCCTCTGCGTTCTTGCCTATCGTCTCAGCGCGCTTGGTTTGAATCTGGGTTTCATATTCGGCCTGATCTCGCGCTTTGCGGGCCAGACTATCCTGTAAGTCCTGTTCCTCCTGCTGTTGCTTGCGTTTTTCGGCGGTAACGAAGTCGGCCAGCTTCTTGTTCTGATCATCGATCGAAGAGTTATAGTCCTCGGTCCGCCGGTCGAATGATTTTTGTAGGTCCGCCTCTTCCTGCGAGTAGACCCCGCCGTGCTTCTTGCGGATCTGCGCAAGTTGCGCCTGCGTGTCCTGCGCATAGCGCTTGTAGTCCTTGGTCTGCGCGGCGATGTTGTCTTGCGTGGTGGAGGTTTGATCGGCGATATTCTGCGCGTGGTCCTCGCCGATTCGGGCGAGCGAGCGGTTGGCGTCCTGGACATAATCGCTGTACTCCTGGCGGCGATCGGCCAATGATTGGTCCAGATCCGCCAGCTCGCTCGCGAGCGATTCCGAGTGCGATTTCTGGATCTCGGCGATCTTGGCGGTAACGTCCCCGGCATACCGGTTGTAGTCGAGCGTCTCCTTGGCCAGCGACTCCTGAAGATCCTTCTGTTCGCTCGCGAGCCGGTCTGCCAAGTCCTTTTCTTTGCCCGCTTCCGCGGCGGTCGCATCCTGGACAAACTTGTCATAGTCCTGCTGTTTCGAGGCCAGCGAATCCTGATAATCTTTCGTCGTCTTGGCGAGATCGGCCTGATAATTCGCGTCGAGTTTCGCCTGTTTCCCGGCGATATCCGCTGCATCCTTGTCGAAGGCTGCCTGTTTATCGGCTAGCGATTTGGCGTAGGCCGCGTCTTCGTCGGCGAGCGATTGCTCGTATTGCTGAGTGGCATCTGCCTGCTTCTGATTGTTATCGGCCTCGAACTTGTCAAGAGCCGTCTGCCTGTCCGCTAGCGACTTCTGAAGATCGGCCGCCTGCTGATCGAGCTGCTTGTTAGTGTCCGATCCCTCGAAAAGACGTTTGAAGATATCGGAAGCGAACGTGCCCGCCGCCGATTCAATAATCCGGCCGGCCTTCTTCATGGTGTCCTGCCATATGGTCAACTGGCGCTGCCCGGAGGTTTTTATGGAGCCCTCCAGTTCAGCAAGCCGCGCCTTTACCTTGGCGAGAGTGTCTTTATCGGTTTGATCGATGGCGTTTCCGGCGTAAATCCAGGCGGCAATGCGAGTTTCAAGCATTACCTCCTCCGCCTGGAGAATTTCCGTCTCGCTCGCATCCTGATCGTTTAGAATCGCCCGGTAAGCAGCCGCTGCCGTGTCGGCAATTCCTTGATACTCCTCTTTCGATTTGAGTCCCAGAATATGTAACTGGTTTTGAAGGGTTATGACTGGCGTGACGGCATTACCGGCCTCATTGCCCAATTGAGCGATTACTTGGGCTACGTCTGCGGTCAGTGCCGGTATTGGCGCTAAACCGGAAGTCACGGTGCCGAGCGCCGTGCCCAGGCCATCCGCCGATGGCGCTAGGATCTTTGTCACGTCCTCCACTTGTTTGAGACCGAGCGCTGTATCCGCGAGAGTCCCGATATATTGCTTGTGCAGCGCGGTCAACTTGCTTGCTATCGCAAACCAGACTTCAGAGGCCTGCGATAGTAGACCCGTGGCACTGGCGGCGGCAGTGGCGGCGGCCGCATGATCCCTCAGGCCATCTGCACCCTGCTTCGCCGGCGGGACTATCTTTTGCAATGCATTTGCTATGCCCGGTAGCGTTGTATTCGCCAATGCCGCGCCCGCTTTGGCGTTCTTCTCTATGGCATCGTTAAGCGCGTTGATCCCTTGCAGAGCCGGGGATTGAATGAGCGTGGGATCTTTAAGAGCATCCGAAGTCCCCGTCTTTGTGATTGCCGGCGGCGTTATCTTTTGGGCATTCTTTTGCGCTTCTGCAATAAGGTCCTTCCCCCGCGACAGGGCATCGAGAAACTGATTCAGATTCGCCAAAGCCTCGGCAAATGCTTTGGTTAGTGGATCTAGCGACACCAGAACACCATGGCCTAATTTTGACCAGGATTCGGACAACGTGTCTGTCTTTGCCGCCATAGCCGCGACGCTGCCCCCGGCATTATCCAGGGCCGTCTTCATTACACCCAACTGGAAGGCTCCGTTTTTGACCGCATCGACGAAGGCCGGAAGCGACCGTCCGGTCAACCCGGCGTCCAAACCAGCCTTCAACGCTTGCTCCCGCGATTCGGTGTCCTGTAATTCCTGGATTAAATCAGCGAGCGCCTGCTTGGGATCTTTCCCGGCTTCCACAAATTTCGCAAGGATGCTTTTCAGCCCCATCGTCATGTCAGTGGCGTCGAGACCCGCCTTTTCGAAACTGCCCACCAACGCCGCTGCTTCGGTAAAATCCATACCGAAACTACGTAGCACCGGACTGAGCGTAGTGAGCGATTGCGCAAGCGAAGCGACCGTTCCAGCGGAACGCCGCGCGGCTTCATATAAGACATCGAGTTTGCCGGCCTGGTCCGCGGTGGCGATGCTCCATCGCGCGAATAATTTCTCATTGAGCTGAACCGAAGTGGCAAGATCCGTTCCAGTGATCTTGGCGAAGTCAATCGCGGATTTAGTCAGCTCTTCAAGCGCGGCTCCCGTGGCTCCCGTGCGTACAGTGATCTGCGTTAGCGCGGTGGCGATTCCCTCTGCCGAGGCTGAGGAGTTGGCAAATAACGTCTTAAAACTCTCATCCAAACCGGCGAGAGCTTGACCTTCAGCTCCCGTGGCGCGTTCCATCTGAATCGAAGCATTGTCGAAGATTTCAGCGACTTGGATCGCTTTCTCACCAATGTCGAGCAGTTCCTTGCCGATGTCGAGCAAGGCTCCGCCCGCAAGCGCGGCGAGTAATCCGCCGATCAGGGGAATCTTGTCGGCAAACTCGGCGAAACCCTCGCCGCCCGAATGCGCATCCTCCCCTGCGGAAGCTGCCTCCTGGCCTAACTGCCCGAATGCCTGGCCGAGCCCGCTCGCCCCGGCCTCCGCGTCCTTGGTCCCACTGGCGAAGGCGCCCAGCTCGTCGGTAAACATGTTGAGCTGGCCGTCCGCGTTCGCAAAGGAAATTCCATCAGCATCCGCCGCGAACAAGTTCAACTGCTCGCCCGCCTGCTTGGCGGATTCACCAGCCGTTGCCATAGCAGCGCTCAAGGGCGACAAATCGGGCGCTGCTATAGTTACGTCGAGACTATCCGTGATACTCGCGCCCGCAGTTTGGGCAAGGGCGGTCGCATCCTTCGAGAACTTCGTGAACTCAGCCAGCGCGTCATCGACCGAAGCGGCTATATTGACCCAAAGGGTTCCGAGCGAAAGTCCGCTGCCTGAAAAAGCGCCCATGATTTCAATTTCTCCTTTCCCTGAGGTCGATTACCGGCACGCCCATCGCCCGGAAACGCGCCACTACCTGCTCGCCCGTCATCGGCGGCCGTTCCGCCGCCGTTTCTGAGCGTTTGCGTAGCGCATCCGCGTCGAGCATATAAACCTGCGGCCGGTAGTGGTGATGCTTGCTGTTGATCGCCGCAAGCATCGCCACGATCCGCGCCGTATACCAGTCCATCCGCGTATCGCGCGCTTCGCGGGCCGCGGAGAGATATGCGATTTCGCGAAGGGTTAGTGATTTAAACTCACCGGCGCCGATTCCAGATCCATCGCGGAGGGTGCTCCAAAGTCTGGCCCATCGATCCGGCGTGAAACGGGAGCTTTCGGCGCCGCGGTAGGGCGTCGCTCGGTCTGTTCGGGCAAGGTCAACCGAAGAGCCTCCACAATCGCAAGCGCAATGCGGTTCAGATCGCCCAAAGTAAAGATACGGGCCACTTCCTCACGCCGGATTTCAGGGTGTGCGTCGAGCAACCCGGCCCAAAGCAGATCCCGTACCTTGCCGAATATTGCGCCCAGCCCGGCGCCTTGGGCGGCCGGCATGGATTGGAGCGCCGGTCCGATCTCCCGGATATCGGCCAACAGATCGTGGCCGGTCTGCTCGGCATATTCGATGAAAGCAAGCGCCGGATAGCGGAGTTTGTATTCCTGGCCGTCGAGCGAAATTGGAACGGCCGCGGAAATCAGGGAACGGCTCATAGAGTGCCGCCCGTGGGCGCCACAGGCGAGGTTTGCTGTCCACTGAGTTGCGCCGCCAGTTGTGCTTTTTGCGTGCATTCGTCTGCCGCAAGTTGCGCAGCTTTAGCTGTCGCCTCTTGAGCTGCCTGAGCGGCTGCCTGAGCGGCTGCTGCCCGGTCTGCCGCGGTCTTTGCTGCTGTGTCGGCCGCCGTCTTCGCTGCTGCTGCATCGGCCGCCGCCTTCTTAGCAGCTCGATCCGCCGCCGCGGCCGTAAGCACGGTAGTGGCGCCGCCAACGAGCGTAATCGGCAATGTGTCGGCAAGCGTGATCGGCGATCTCAGCCGAAATGTCGGTTGAATCGTCTGCGGATCGCTCGCATTGAGCGCGGCGTAATCCATATCGCGCAGAAATGCCTGGAACAAACCGTATTCCTGCCCACCGGTATTTGAAGCGTTCCAGCGAATCGCGCAGTTGCGCGTTTCGCCTGAAATGAATAAGCCGATCAATCCGTCGGGACTATCGTCCTGATCTGCCATCGCCGGATCGAAAAGCACGGTGATCTGGCATTCCCCGGGATCTTTGAAGCCCTGAATATAATCGTGATAGTCGCCCGAATCGAGCGTGGTTACATCCACCTCCTCGGCAGTGACTGAGATGTCGCCGATTTCCTGCACCTGGCCAACTGCGGTATAGACGGGCGGTGAGGCGCCGTCTGAGATCAAGAATTCTGCGCCCTTACCTGTGTATTTTGCCGTATAACTACCCTCTCTTTCAATGTGTTACGTGCTATACTGAATTAACGATGAACTGGAACGGTCTCCAATCCGCCGCGCAAATCATCGCCGCTCTTGCGGCATTGTTGGGCGGTATTTATGCAGTCGTAACCCGCCCGATCATGGCTCTTCTGAAAGCGGAGATGGAGACGCTACGCGCGGAGATCAAAGCCGAATCCGCGATCCTCCGTACAGAGATCAAAACCGAATCAGCTAGCGTGCGTGGCGAGCTTGCGCATGTTGAAATGCGCCTCAATGAACGCATCGATACCCGCCTCATCCATCGCTAAACGTGAATATCTGAAATCGTGAATGGCCCGGCCCGGCTTAAACTTGAAACGTCTGAATCACCACGCGCACGATACCGTGCCGCGTCCTGCCATCAGCATCCCTCAAGGTCTGCGCATTGTCGCACCGCATCGCTACAAACTGGCAAGTCTGCAAAGGCAAATCCTGGCGATGCAGCGTATCCCAAACGGCCGTCATCAACTCCGAGATTTCCGCCATGCCAAGTTGCCGGCTCCATGAATGTATGGTGAGCTCGGTATTGATTCCCGACTTATCGAGCGTATCCTGTGGCAACCCAATAAACTCGCCGAGCGTGACATAGGGATACGCCTGATTCGGCCCGGCATTGTCAAGCACGGGCACCGGAGCGAGCACCGGCACAAGCTTATCGAAAACCGCCTTTTGCATTTCATGAAGCGGAAGCATCTTAGGTCCGCAGTCTCCGCAGCGCCCACACCGCCGTGAACGCGCACCAGAGACAGACTGCCATCAATAACCACTCATGCCGCCATACCGTCATGCCGATACCCGCAAGCGCACAGAAGAGCGAGAACCACATCATCCGCCGCGCGCGAACGCGGCGTCTACGTGCGAGCCCGAGCTCTTGCAGCATGACCGCGCCCGCATCGATGGCCGGTGTGATGTTCTCGGCGGCTATCGGCGACACTTCAGCCGGTCCGAGATCGTCATCAAGCGTGCGGAAATCTGGCGATCCATCCGGCAATCTTCTACCCCTGCCCATCGGCCTTTCCCCCCTCATGCCAGTTTGCTCCTCAGCCCCGCGGCGTAGGTTAGGCGGATCCGGTTTGCATGTTGCGCGATCCCGGCAAGAAACGCCGGACGCAACCACGGCCGCTCGGGAAGGCCTCGCCGCGAGATCGCCAGGGCAATCGGATACGCCGCCTTTTCATCGATCCCGCGGACGCGGCACCATTCGCGGATCGCATCGAGCGGCGGGAAGTGAGGCCGCGTGCCGAGCTCGACAAACACACCGTATGCGGCCTTAGTGCCTACCGCGAACACAAGCCCGGCCCGCGAGTACGCCACTTCCACACCAGCGGCCATCTTGCCGGTTGCGATGGCGTCAATCTCCTGAATGTTGCGTTGCGCGAGCGTGCGGATTACCTCGGCAGTTTCGGCATTCGCCTCGGCCGCCCACTCGGGAAAGCCGTTGCGCACCGCCAGGATGTTCTTTTGCAGCCCTTCGATGCCGCGCATATCGACTTTGAAAATCGCCGCCATTATTCCGCCTCCGTGATCGGCCGTTGTTGCGTCAGACAAAGCGCCCGCGCCTGCTCGGTAAGCTTCACGATGCACTCGCCGCAGTGTGTGAAATTCATCGGCCGCACGGCACACCAGACGGTATGCCCACACGACAATTCGACCACCCAACCCAACCCGCCATCAGGATCGGGAAGCGCCGTCACGACCGCCCTGCGGCGCATCAGGCTTTCATCAACTTGCTTGGGATCATTCGGCATAACGTTACATCCACATCCAAATCGTCTTGACCCAATTGAGATAGGCAGGATTCGATAACCCCTTGGCGTATGCGTGCGCCTCATCGAGCATCTTACTGAAACGTGTTGGTTGATCGGCCGGTATTGCCTGATCCGCCACGTAATCAAGGCCTGTGTAGCTCCACACCCGCGTGTGGTCGCTCATCATCTCGCCAGGAATGACGCCCGCAGTAACCGTACATTGCGCCTTAAGTGCTAGCGGCATCCCTTGATCTCCTTCCGAACAACGCCCGCGCCGTTGCATCCTTGGCATTTGACGGTCTTATGCACGATAGCCCGCGCGAGCTCTTCCAGCGTGAGCACCGCCGAGGCCATACCCGTACCGCCGCACTTCGGACACACCGTAACCCTGACTGTCCGCTCGCTCACTGCTTACCAGCCTCGAATCGCTCGCACGTCAACTCCAGCCACATATCGCGCTGCTCAACGTTCTTGACTCCGGTAATGTCCCAATACTGATCGTTGAACATGACGCGATAGCTGTCCGTCACCCAATCCTGGAAGCGAATAGTCACCGTGTAAGTGATGCGATCCGCCAACTGATCGGCCGCCGTGGTTTGCCGCGGCGACACACGCGCCACGTTTGCAGGCGTGTCCGCCACGAGGCCAGGCGGAACGGTTTCGATAAAGCCGCCCGCGCCGTCTGGCGTCAAATCCATCATGAAAATTGCGATCCAATCGCGGAGCGCCGAGGCCATCATTTCAATTAGAGCCCGCCTTTTCGGATTTCTCTTCCATGCACGGCATACAGATAATGCGGCCTTGGGCACGCTCGATTGCGCCGAAGACCGAGGCCCTATGCCCGCATTCGAGCGTGATATCCCACCCAGCCTGAGTCCCCGGAATACGAACCGCCTCCACAATTTTCTTGTGAAAGATGGACCTGCGATCCCCGCCGCCCGGCTCACCCAAGATTTTCAGTGTCGCCATTTTCTACCGGCTCCCACTCCCACCCGAGTAGCGCCTTTGTCCAGAACCGCCGCCACCATCCCGGCATCGGCCGGTAAGAAATGATTTGCAGTCCGCCCCACACATAGAGAATTGCCCGAACCTTTTGCGGCGGCACGATCCTCGCCGTAACGCCCGCGGCGATCAGTGGCGACGTGCCGGAAATGTGCCAATTCTTTGGATCCGAATCATTTATCATGCGAGGCCTCGCTTTACCTGATCGTTGAATGCCGTCAACTCGGCATCAATCTCGCGCATTAGATTCAGATCGGCCGTCGTCTCGGTCGCGCCAGACTCGAACCCGTTCATGAGCACGCTATAAAATGCCCACACGCCCGCGTAGAATGCGCGCCGGCACTCGCTCACTTGCACACTCGGCGCGGCGGCCGGAAGGGCTTGCGCCCGATAGTCGAGCCACATCCGCTCGATATGCTTGCCCGGTTTCGCCGGCGCGCTCATCCGCTCAACTCCACCTGGTACGGCCGCCAGCAACCCACGATGCCTTGAGCCAACGTCGCCGAGGCCTGCGCTTCATACTTCTGATCACTGACGCCACTACGGTTATCATAGAGTTCCGTTGCGTAGCGGTAAATCCCCTCGATGATCAAGTCTGGTACGGCCGCGGCATCGTCGCCGTACCCGGACACCCATATTACAGTGGCCGCACCCAAAAGCGGCGATTGGAGCGTAACCACGTTCCAATTGAGCGTATAGGTCGCAGGATCGACCTCAGTGCTGCCCGAGGTAATAGACTCCACCGATTGCACCCGGCCCCGTGGCAAGGCTAGATTGAGCCCACAGGCACAATCGAGGCCATCCGGCACAAAGAGCCCGCGGAGGGTTTGCGTGATCAGCGAGCGGCGTAGGTATTGCTCGGCGCGCAAGGTTGCGGCGGCGAGCTCGCGCTCGATTAGGTTCGGCTGCCTGGCAACAGTCAACCCATTAAGGCGCGCCTGTTCGATAAAACCCTCCACGGTGACGGGAAGGGTATCGGGCGGTTTCTCCAATTCCATCGCGGCGAATCGCATAGCGCCCTACTTTCGCCGCCTGGCCGATTTCTTGCCGCCCTTGTTTTCCGGCTCATAGAGCTTGTTATGAGGCGTCACGGGAGGCTTGCGCTTTTCAGGCGGCGGCGGTTCGGCGGCGGCGGCATCGCCCGCCCGCTCGCCCAAATCGTCTTCCTCGGCAGTATCCGGTCCCTCGGGCGGATCGGACGTGCCCGAATCCACACCGGCAACAAGCGGCCCAACTATTGACCATTGCTCACCGTCGAGCCCGCGGCCTTGAAACAGCACCTCATCCGGCACGCCGGCATTCACGGCGCGATATGCTTCCAGCATTTTTTGATCTCCCTCTTGCGGCTCGGCACCGCCGATGAATCGCTGCACTGCCTGCGATAGCGTGCCGCTCGTTTCGTTCCGCCAATGTTTCATCTAATTCCCTTCCGGCAAAAAAACGGGAAACCCGTAACCTGGAATGAAAACGGGTTTCCCAACTTTGGAGTTTCACTAGGAGGCTAGGTACCTGCCGGCACAACGCCCTTCTCAAAGGCCGTAGGCTGATAGATCAGCAAGGCGAGTCTTTCCTCTATCAAGATCGTGACGATGTTCTTGATAAAATCATCTTCGTTTTGCGTTGCCACTTGCACATTCACGTCCTCGCGATCGAGCAACAGCGAGTTGCCTTGGAATGCGCCAACCGTGAACGTCCCGGCCACCTGGTTTGCCGATTGCGCGAGGCGCATACCCCATATGCGCTGTATCGCCGAGTAGTCCACCGGATTCGCGAACAGGTAGTTGCCGAGTGAGTTTTTCAACAGCGAGACATGGCCCCAATCGGCGGGATTGACCACCGTTCCATCCGGCAAAAAGCCCTTCGAGGCGAGATCGAAGTAGGCCGTGCCGATGGCGTCGATCAGCGTTGCGCCCGTTGCAGGCGCGGGCGCGGGCGCGGCTACTGCGTTTTTGTTGATGCCGGTAAGGTTCGTGCCTGTTCCGTCGCCGTCGAGCAACTGACCGTCTTCCACCACCTGGATTCCATAAATCCCGTTGTTCTCAATGTTCGCTTCCAGGCCCTGCGCATCGGCGAGCGATTGCTTGCCAACTTTGAAGTAATGCGCGATGGTACGTACTGGCGCGCTCTTCGGCGTGTACGTCTTGGTGGATTGCGGTTTCGCCGCGCCTTCTGCCACCGTCGCGGCCAGGTTCGTGAAAGAGGTTTCTTCCACGTAATCGATCAGGCTTGCCGAGGTACGGCCAGACGGGAAGAGCGGGCGAACACCTATCGGCGGGCGCGGCGGGATTGCCGGAAAGCCCGGTATGATTTGCGGGAAGTTGACGCCAACACCCGTAATCACCTTTGCGGCCAGAAACTCGGCAATCGTTTTGCCTTTGAGCACAACCGTGTACGCCACGCGCGGCGGCGGGCTCTGAAGATACGTTTTAAAGGCTTCATCGGCCATCACAGAAGCGCCGAGGCCCTTCGGCATTTCAGGCCCGGCCTGCAACCGGCGCAAGAGATCGGCGGCCTTCACTTCCGCCGCATCAGTGCGTAGGGCAAGCGCCGTGTACTTTTCTTGAACGGCAACAATGTCGGCGGTTGCTTTGTCGATTTGCGTTTTGATCTCGCCTACCGGCTTGCCGGCCTTGAGATCGGTATCGAGCTGCGTG
>Ga0137410_10000271_pt1 | contig 36826 bp, 43 predicted proteins | sample CZODoug1_16funga_FD_108878 | JGI IMG/M metagenome (GOLD analysis project Ga0137410, IMG submission 108878) | Vadose zone soil fungal communities from Angelo Coast Range Reserve, California, USA - CZODoug1_16fungal (Illumina Assembly) | ecosystem: Environmental > Terrestrial > Soil > Vadose zone... | reverse complement strand
TGGCAACTGAGCCACCCATGCAAGTGTTACCTCCCCGGGTATCCCCAGCATGTCTAGCGTCTTCAGATACTGTTGCAGCGACGCTCCGCGAAGCTCGGCTGCACTCAAGCTGATGTCGAATAATGATGGCTTCACACAGCTCGCGTGACACACTTCGCAATGCCCGTCTTCATCCTTGCATTCCTTCGCCAGCATCTTCGCGAGGGTGGTCATCACATCGAGGTGCAGCCGATACACTTTGTCGTCGAAACGCTGCGCGTCCAAGGCTCGTTCCGCTCTGAGAATCGCCATTGCATGATCGACGTGCTCTTCTTCCTCCGCTGCGATGCGGGCAAAGGTGTTGCCAAGACTCCCTGGCGCCACCCTCGCGACGCGCCCATAGCTTGCCACGGCGAACGATTCCAGCATGATCTCCTGAACGATCAGGCAGCCAATAAAATCGCGCTCTGTGATGCAACGCATGAATGCTTCGCGGAGCCGCTTCCAATGCTTTGCGTCGACGTTATTGGAGACGTCCACTCCAATCTTCCGGCCCTCGGCAGCGAACGCAACAGCATGCCCTTGTTCACCCGCCGCATGCTCCAATGCGTCGGCTACTTCTTCGGGATCGTCACATATCTCTGACAAGGAGGTGTAGTTCATCGCGGCGAGTAGTTCGCCGGTCATTGCCTGCGCCAGGACGTCCTGCCAAATCGGTGCAGTGAGTGAGGGAGAAGTACATTCAATCGTTGAGCAGTTAAGACCAATAAGTGGTTGCATGCGTCCTCCTGACATCGAATCAGACCCGTGCTGCTTAGAGATTTGCTTCAGTGATACGAGACCCAACAGTTCTTGTATAAGGTTGTGGCGAAGTATTAACCGTACGTTCTGTCATTTCTGTTTCTCCCAAGATTTGCAACCTTTGCTCATCCAGGCATTTATTGCTCGCGAAACGCCGCGCCATTGTTCGTGAGCGAACTCGGACCAGCCAGAAAATCATCAATATCAGGGGCAGGAAACTCAGAAGCATAAGTACGCCCGTCTTGCGTAACAAGGCGGGAAATACTTGTTGCCGGGCCATGAATATGGACGATGCGGCGACAAACAGCGCAAAGCACATCCGCCAAAGATGCCGCGCGACACGCTGTGTGCCGGAAATGCCGCCTCGCACAAGCATGCGAACGTCTCCCGTGGTAGCAAGCACAGCAACAGAACCAAGGAAAAAGTAAGGCCAGGCGGGATATCCATATTTCAATCCCGTCTGGCTATACGCCGCTTCTAAACCTAAGGTCACCTCGGTGGCTGCGAGCGCCAAGACAATCAGAAGCGCGCTCCAATCGAAAATGCCGGGTGCCCCGTCTCTGCGCCTGGCGGTCATCCATGCCGTTGCTACCAGGTAGAACGTCAGAGTGCCTCCCATAATGTTGCCCGGTTGGGATTTCATAACCGCCATGTACACCCCGCTTAGCGACAGGGTGAGCATTGATATGACAAATACGTTTCCAGCCAAGCCATGCCGGCGGGACCCTTTGCGGAGAAACACTGCGACAAATCCAGACAGCATTCCCAAAGTGCCAGCGATAATGTGAAGAAGTAATAGTGGCGATCTCATTCTTCCGCTCCTTAACTATGTATAACTACGCGATTGAGTGCATCAAGCGCATGCGACTCAGATCGGTCCTTGATAGCGTCGCAGCCGGACAGCTGCAGCGAGAAATGCCGCGGCAATGGCAAAGCCAATCCACAGACCCGGACTGGTCAGGAAAATACCTGGCGTGATATGCGTCATGGGACCGGTTGGGTACATGTAGCCTGGCGTTTGCGTGTCGCCAATCAAACGCGATCCCACCAGTTGGGCGAAATGCCAGGTGTGAAACACAATTTGCTCCACGCCGGCAATCGCAATCAGCGGTAATACAGCCCATAGAAACGTCGCGCGGCGCGCCCATCCGGATACCAGAAGCAGCCAGCAATAGACTGGAAAGGGCCACAGTGCATGCGCCGTAAGAAGGTGGTAGGCCGTCAGCAACGACATCCGGAAGAAGGACAACTTTGTCCAGAATGCGGCCACACTCTGACCCTGCACCAGCAGTACTGCGCTGCTCACGAGCAACATGATCCATTGCACGGCGACGATAATCACACACACCAGCAGCGGCAGAACCACAAGGGGAATGCTCGCCTTCGCGAGCACTGTGGTGAGGTCCGAAACCGGCAGCGACTTCCAGAACAAGATGCTGCGATCGCGCCGCTCGCCATGGAGCGCGTCGAGACAATAGAACACACTCACGAGAATCGAGGTGAGCATCATCAAACCCGCAGCCATGTCATATGGCATTACGATCGTCTCGGCGCCGTGCGCCAGGCCGATCCTCAGCGCACTTTCCCAGATACCAAGAATGGCGCTGACAGAGAAGGCAAATAGAACTACGCTCGCGACCGCCAGCGGCGCGATGTAGATGAAACGGTTCTCCCAAAGTTCACGGCGGATCGACCAGTACAGTGGACGAGTCGCGGACACAGCCGAGGACGCGATCCCGCGCGATTCGAGAGGAGAGTCGGGCATGGCGTTCGATAAAGTATTCATGAAGCCGCTCCTTGGGCAGCGCTGTTTTGATTGGACATCACCGCAACGAACACGTCAGCGATGCTGGGGGTGTGCACCTCGCCCAGCGCCGCCAGTTGCTGCCGATCGAGATGGCTAAGCTTGACATCAAACAACAGGATGCTTCGGCCGAACCCTTGGCGTTCATGCATCGGCTTGAGCGCGCGCGCCGCGGCAACCTGCTCGGGACGCACCATGACCTCGATGTAGCGCGACTCGACTTCTTCCATGCTGCAATTGAATACGATCCGGCCGCGGTTGATGAACATGAGATCGGTGAGCACGTGCTGGATCTCTTCCACCTGGTGCGTCGCCACTATGATGGTGCGGTTGCGATCGAAGTAGTCGTTCAGCAGGGAATCGTAAAAATGCTTGCGATACAGGATGTCGAGGCCAAGCGTCGGCTCGTCCAGCACCAGCAATCTCGCGTCAATGGCCATAATCAAAGCGAGGTGCAGCTGCGTCACCATACCCTTCGACAATTCCAGGACTTTTCTGGCAGGACCGATGGTGGTCTTTGCAAGAAAACCTTCCGCCTTCGCGCGATCGAATCGCGGATGGATGCCGGCGACGTAGTCGAGCGCCTGCGAAACGCGAATCCAGCGCGGCAGAACGGCGACATCGGAAATGAAGCAGACATCGCGCATGAGTTGATCGCGTTCGATCCAGGGATCGCGCCCGAGCACTCTCAGTTCTCCTTGATACGGAGTAAGGCCGAGAATGGCATTGAGCGCGGTAGTCTTGCCTGCGCCGTTGGGACCGATGAGACCGAGAATCCGGCCTTCTTCCACGCGTAGATCGACCCCGTCCAACGCGACAGTCGTACCGAAGGCCTTGCGCAAGCCGCGTGCTTCTATGCAAGCCATGGCTTCATCGCTCCTCCTCTTTCGTCTTCGATTTTGGCTCCGCGAATTTCGATGGCGCGTCATCCTTAGGCGACTTGCTGTTGGCCCCGTTCAGGAGTTCTGCCGCCGTCAAGCCGAGCCGCTGAATAGTTGCGTGGACCCGCGGCCATTCTTCGCCAAGAAACTTCTGCCGTTCACCCTGTAGCAGCAGATTGCGCGCGCCGGCATTGACGAACATGCCGAGACCTCTCCTGCTCTCGATCAGCTTCTCGTCTACCAGTTGTTGATAGCCCTTCAGAACCGTGAGCGGATTGACCCGATATTCGGCCGCGACATTGCGCACGGAGGGCAGCGGATCGCCTTCCTTGAGCACACCGTCGAGTATCATCGCGACCACGCGGTCGCGAAGCTGGCGGTAAATCGGCTGACTGTCGTTCCACTCACGGTCCATCGCGTTTTCCAAATAGCCCTTGCCAGACCTTACCAGAGATACTGCGCGCCTCAGTTCTTTCGCTGTAGGTCGAAGTGCGCGTGGATCGGCTTGTCCTTCATCATGAACGTCCAGTCCTCGGTATGATGGTTGGCGTCGATGATGGTGAACACCGAATGGTGCATGTGCATCGCCGTGCTCCCGCTGATGTCCTTCAACTCGAACTCGACCGTCTTACCGTCGGGCGACATCTTGCCAGTCATGCGCGGCCGGTTCCCCGCATCGCAATAGTGAATCAGCGTGAGCTGGTCTCCGTCCACGTAAAGCATCGTGACCGGATGGTCGTACTTGGTCGCATCCAGCGGCGTTCCCGCTTCCTGGAATTCGTGTACAAGCGCATTTCCCCGTGAGGTCACGCGCATCGAGGCGTGCATCTTGCCGCCTGACATCTGCGGCGCCTCCGGGACGGTGACAATGCCTTCCCACTCTCCCGCCAGGCTTTTCATGGTTGTGAAGGACTTCTGCACCTCGGACGGCACAGGAGCCACAGAGGACTTTTGCGCGTCAGACTTTTGCGCATCGGACTGGGCGAAAGCGGCAGTGGATAGCGCCATCAGAACAACAGAGAGCATAAGGCGATGGGATTTCATGTTCATTCTCCTTGAGAGTTAGTCCTTTAGAGTTTTTCCGTCACTTTGTCCGCTGAAGGTCGAAGTGCGCGCGGACTGGCTTATCCCCTGGCTGCATGTAAGTCCAGTCCTCGATGTGATGGTTCGCATCGAGAAAGGTGAATACGGCATGGTGCATGTGTCCGTACTCCGTGCTGCCGGCGACGTCGAGAAATTCGAATTCCACCGTCTTTCCGTCCGGCGAAATCTTGCCCGTCATGCGCGGCCGATTCCCAGCGTCACAATAATGAGTCAGCAGCAAGCGGTCCTGGTCCAGATACAGCATGGTGATCGGATCGTCGGGCCGTCCCTCTCCTGTCATCTCATGCAGCAGCGCGTTACCCATGGAAGTCGCGCGCAGCGTGACGTGCATGGCCTTGCCTTCTATGGACGGTTCCTGCGGGAAGGTTGCCGCGTTGCCTTCCCAAGAACCCGCCAGAGTTTTCAATTTGTCGAACGATTTTTGCGCGTCGGACTTTTGCGCATCGGACTGCGCGAAAGCCACCGCGGACAGCGCCATCAAAACAACGGACAGCATAAAACGATGGGATTTCATGTTCATTCTCCTTGATCTTCTTTAGGCTCGGATCAGAGCTCCCTCGCGAAGTGTTTGCCGGGGCGATTCACTCTGACCGACCTGACGTGTTGTAGTTAACTACAACACTAGCTCACATGCAAGCTTTATTTTGATCTTTCCTGGCTGCCGCTCCGGCCTTCGCACGCTATCCTACTTATACAAAATGGTTTACAAGACTTAAAAATAAGGAAAAGGCGGAGCGGGAAGGGGATGTGGCAGGGCAAGTCTTCAGAGCTTGTTGAAAAAGTCTGATTTTGGGTGGTGCAGCGGTTCACCGCTGCAGTGGGTCCATTTTTTTGATATGGGGCTTTAGCCCCAGAGGTGCCCCGAAATATGCGCTTCCAGGTCTTCGGCGGCGAGCGTTGACCACTGGATTTCCATCAGGAAGGGAAGAGCCGGTCGAGTCGTTCTCACTTTCTCGTGCGTGAGATATTCGCCGCGCTCCAAAGCTGCCTCGCCCAGTTTGACGGCTTCAACGAAGCGGGCTTCTTCTGCCAGATACCGGCTGATGGCCTCATGCGACAGCGTATCCGCGTCACGGCCTCGCTGGACGGCCAGTTCTGTAAGCTGTTGCTGCTGCTCAAGCGTGAGATGTACTTCCATAACGGCAGTGTAAGAGCGGAACTGAGCCCCGTCAACGGACCGAAGGTTCGGCATTGCAGTGAGGTGCTGGTGTATTTTATTGTCGAACGCTCGCTGGCTTTGGGTAGCGTGGATTCAGTCGCTGCAACCGAGTTGCGAAGTCCCGAGCATCGTTGAGCATCTCGGGAATGTCGTCGGCTAGCCGCCTATAGTTGTCATCGTAGTCGGCACGTTCTCTTTTCTCCTTCAGACGGCCTGCGATTTGTGCTAGCTTTCGGCAATCGGGCTCGGGGCTGCTATCGAAGTTACGCCAAAGCTGCTTATGCGTACTTTCACCAGGTGAGATCGTGAAGCCGTTGATTTGCGCCCTCTGCAAGGCCAGATGGAAAACGTAGTAGTAAGCGCGGCTTAAAGCGCTACGCAGAGCCGAATCCTCGGGACGTTTTGCGAGTTCGTCCGCCAATCTGAAGTATTGGAACCAGTCAAAGGGCTGCGGATCCATCACACTAACTCGTAGGTGAAATAAAGATTTCCTGATGCTTGCCGGGAATTTGCTATCCACCAGGCATCCTCAAATCGGTCGAGGGCGCCTTTCGCGTCTAGGACTCTACCCGGCCACATGGCAATCGCATAAAGCGTACGGGCCCCTGACTCATCGATCGGTGCTCTCAAGGCAAAAACGGTGTCAGCACCGAAATGGGACTTAAGTTGGGGGGCGGCGTGAATAAGCAATTGAGGAATGATCCGGTGCTCACGAAGAAACCTCACCACGGACGAATCGGTGGGAAAGACATATTGCTTCCGCAATTCGGTAAGTGCGGCTTCGTGCTGGGCCTCAAAAGCGACCATTTGCTTTTCGAGGTCTATGAACATGTCTTGCTGCTCACGCGGTTCGTTGTGGGCAGCGATTTGCTGGAAATCTTGGTAAACCATTGGAGGTGGCGCTTGACTCCAGTTATTACCTGAAACTTGGTTGTCTAAAAATTCGCTGAGCATCACTTTTCTTCCTTGACGTCGAGCATGGAGAAAATACCATCCTCATCTGCCCTTAATTGATGAGCCATTTCTTCGTAGCTAGCGTCGGCAGTGAATTCTCGTTCATAGCGGATAAATATGCCATTGGCAATCTGCCCGGAGCCATCGATTGTCACTTTTCGGTTGTCCCATTTTAGGACCGAGGCCAGAGTGCGTACCGGTGCTGCATCGAGAGTTGCCATAGGCGCCGGAATTACCTTTTTTAGAATTTCTATGAAAGGCATGCTCTTTGGCTGAACGTGCAAAGCAACAATCGTTTTGAAAGTAGCTGGTTTAATCTTCCCCGTTGTCGCCAACGTAGTCACTGCGGTGTCGAGAATTTGAATTGTTTCCTGTGCAGTCTCCCAACTGGTGCTATCCCGGGTAAACCTACACGCTGCGGGACCGAAAAAGAATGATACTCGTTTTTCGGGTAGTCGGAAGTTGATGCCCTGCTCCGAGGGCTTGCCGCTGGTTAGAATATCGACATCGTCAACCTTGACGTTCCACTGCGCAAATGCGTCGAAGAGTGCTTGCACAACAACTGCGCGGTCTAGCCAAAGCTGGATATTGGGCTGCTGATATTCAATGAGGACTTCAAAATAGGACACCGGCGTTGTGACGATCTCAGGCATTCTGACTCCATGCTAAATCTTACCTCGTAATTGGCCGAAAGGACGCTCTGAAGGAGATCGGCGAAGACAAAGGTCAACATTACTCCTAAACCTGGAAAGATAGAAGTTACTGGCGGGTGGCCCACCCCACATCTTCAAACTCTGGAGGATACCCTTTCCAAGCTTTGCGTGGGTGGGGTCTTTGATCTTTATTTTCATCACATCCAATTATTGGCGTCATTGGCCGGCGTTCTGCACCCACGGTGTTGCTCGCGCCGCGGCAAAGCCCAGAATAGACCGTCTCCCAAAGCCGTTGAGCTACTTTCGCCGGTTTTCTCGCATGTACCAGTAAGAAGGGCGAAATCAGCCCGCGGGAGGACCCTATGCAACGTTCAAAAATTGTCTCGACCTTCGTGCTTGTAGTCGCCATCATGACCACACTCGGCGCCGCGCAGAGAAGTCCGGTGAGCCTGCTCCGTCGCGGTCCCTCGAACCAAGCCGGTTCATTGACGCAGCATCCGCAAACTTTGGGCAGCAATCCGGTTCTGATGATCGACTATCCCCGACAGGGCGGACAGCAGGCTCCATTTGCCATTAACGACAGCGGGAAGATTGTCGGTTTCTACAATCTGCCCAACGGAGCGGCAAACGGCTATGAACTGTCGGGAAAGACTTTCAAGGATGTGATCTATCCGGGCGCGTTCGCAACGATCCCATACGGAATCAATAAGGCGGGGATGATTGTGGGCTCGTATTGCCTTTCATCGAACTGCGATGTCTTTCACGGCTTCATTCTGAAAGGCAAGACTTACACCTCGTTCGATGTTCCCGGCGGGATCAACACGAACGCACTTGGCGCCAATGCCGCAGGCGATATCGTTGGGTCGTACCAGACTCCTGACTTTGTCGCCCACGGATTCCTTCTTCATAACGGCGTTTACAGCAGCTTCGACGCGCCGGGCGCGGGCTTTGTTACCTGGGCTTCTGCGATCAACAAGCAGGGAACCATCGTTGGGCTGGAGCAGGATCCAGCCGACAACGACCACGGCTTCATTGTCCAGAACGGTGTCATCACGCAGTTCGACTATCCTGGCGCGTCGTCAACCCAACTCACCGGAATCAACGACAACGGCGACATTGTGGGCGACTTCACGAATGACAACTTAAGCTGGCATGGTTTCCTCTTAAGCGGAGGAAACTATACAGTCTTTGATGTTCCGTTTCCGGGTACAACCGGCACCGAACCCTTCGGGATCAACAATAAGCGCCAGATTGTCGGCGCGTACGGAGGCGAGGCGAACGGCATCTTCTACGACTTCGGCTTTCTCACGAGCTATTGACACAGGGTGGATTGGTATCAAACTCGATTCCGGTCGGCACTCAACAGCCTCAAGGATATTGTCCGGCCCACGATCCATGACGCGCGTTCCGCAGCGCCCACTCATTCGCAAGTACGAATGAATGGGGCGCAGGAAACGAGAATGAAGAGAAGGCCCGGTTAGCCAGGAGCATTAGCCGGGCCTTTCTGCCCCTCGGTGTCCGTTTCCATTTTGGGGAAGGGGACGGACCGTAACCGAGAGGCGCTGCCGGTGCGAGGCGGGTGTGCACGGCAAAATCAAGTCAACCACTTTTTCGGTTTCGCAACTTACGATATTCCTGAAAGGCCTGTTCGTACTCCCGGCGAAGTAACCGCAGGTTGTTGAGTGCATCGTTGAGTAGGTGAATCTCACTTTTAAGGGAACGCGCATCGCCATTTTCGATCCGGTCAAGAATCGCCTCATTCGCCCGATCGATGAGCAATGGCAATTTGCGGGCGTCCATCTCCAACATCGCAAGTTGGTAAGGCTCTTTCCAATTCAGCGTCTGGGGAATGGCATCATTCGGCATCGAAATAACCTGGGCGGAATAAGGCTGAACGATTGTTCTACCCACAGGCTGGATTTGTGTCTGTACGCTACCGCACGGCCACCGGAGGCGCGGAAGAAAAAATTATGTTTCGCAGGGTCGGCACTTCGCAACGATTAGCGTTATGTCGTCGTGCTGCTCACAAGAGCTAAACTGCCTAACCTCGTCCAAAACCGCTGACAGCAAGTCCTGGCACGACTCATGAGGTTGCCGCAACGCCTGGACCAGGCGCTGCTCTCCGAATTCCTCACCTGCGTCGTTGGAGGCTTCGGTTACACCGTCGGTGTAGAGTGCAAGCATGTCACCCGGCGAGAGTTCGCATTCTTGCATCGAGCAATCCCACTCCTTGAAAAGTCCCATCGGCGGGATTATAAGGGCGCCGCTTCAGGCGTGGAAAAAGGGCCGCCTCCTGTCAACGAAGTCGCGCTTCGCCGACTCGATTCGCTACCAGCCACATGCAAGACGCCCCCAACCGACATGACAGGATTGTTCTTGCTCGATACAATTTCAACCTCCAGAATTTCGATGGAGGAGCATGAATCCAGCGCCTGTCTTTGACACTACCCAGCAATCCGCCCCTTGGCTGGGGCTCCTGTGGGGTGGCCTGATTGCCGGCACTATGGACATTACGGCTGCCTTGGTCGTCTATGGCCACTATGGACTGAAACCGATGCGCCTGCTGCAGGGCATCGCCGCTGGATTGTTGGGACCACGAGCCCTCGAAGGCGGCCTCGCCACGGCGTTGCTTGGGCTGCTCTGTCACTTCGTCATCGCATTTGGTGCGGCGACGGTCTTTTTCCTAGCCAGCCGCTCGCTTTCGTTCCTCGTCCAGCACGCGATGCTTTCAGGTGTTCTCTATGGCGTGGCGGTTTATTTCTTTATGAATCGCATTGTGGTGCCACTCTCGGCAGCTAGAAAATATCCGTTTTCTTTCAAGATGATGGTCATCGGCGTGGTCATCCACATTTTTTGTATCGGCCTGCCCATCGCGCTTTCTGTAAGGCGATTCAGCCGTGGTTGCATGTGAGTCTGGAAACGTGAGTCTGGAAAACGGATCTCATCAATGGTTGTGTGGGAGGACACGGCTTCAGGCGTGCCGGACTCGATGTCAACAACCTCTTGAGACACAACATTTAGCCGTCTGGCTTAAATCGACTTCACCGGAATCGCCAGCAGATCATCCACCAGTCCAACTTCCTTCTGCACAAATGGCTCGGCATAGGTGACGCCGCCCAACATCCCGTAGTATCGCGCGATGGATTCTACACGCGCGCGAATCTCAGCCTGCGCAGGGAAGATCCCACTGCCGGCTTGCTGGTCGCTGAACTGGGACTTGTAAGCCATCAGAGACGCGAAGCGGCCTTCGAATTGGTCGGTGATGTCCACGACAAACGTCGGACGCACGTCGTGATACAGGCTGGCGTAAATGATCTTAAAAGGACGATACGGACCCACGCCCTCGGGGGCCAACACGCCGGAAGTATAGAAAGAAGGACTTTCTCCAACGACGGGTGGAACGTGTTTGATGTCCAGCTTCGCAAGTCCCGAGAGAAAGCATGCCTCGTATCCCAGGACCGACGCCGTGTAGTGATCGGGATGCCGTCCTTGCCAGTAAGGAAGGATCAACACCTTGGGACGCTGCTGACGGATCACGCGGGCGACCTTCAGCCGATTCTCCCAGGTGTTCTCGACGCGGCCATCTGGAATGTCGAGCGCTGCACGCCAGGAGACTTTCAGAATCCGAGCGGCCTCGGTGGCTTCGCGTGCGCGGTCTTCCGCCGTGCCGCGCGTTCCCATTTCACCTTGGGTGAGGTCCAGGATACCGGTGCGATATCCGCGGTCAGCCATCTTGAGCAGAGTGCCGCCGCAGGTTTGTTCGACATCATCACGATGCGCGGCAAGAGCGAGAATGTCGAGAGTTTCCATAGTTAGCACTTGGCATTTAGCCTAACGCAATACGATTCCTAAGACACTAAGACCGGGAAGGGCACGGCTTCAGCCGTGACGCCCAGGCCCGCTTTTGACCGGGGCTTTAGCCGCTGCGTCTCCATCGTCGGCGCGGGTCCAGGAAAAACAGAGTGAGTTCAAGGGCCGTCCCTCAGCGGCTAAAGCCGGGATCTTTCTCGCAACATACGGCACGGCTGTAAGCCGTGCCCTCCCGTTTCTCTCCAAATCATCAGGAGCAGATCCCCGACGACTAACGACCCACTGTACTTTTCCGATTCGCCAACGCAAACGCCAACCCGAACATGAACATCGTAAACAGCAGCAGCGTGAGAATTGACTCGGGCAGTGAAAATGCTCTGGGTGCGGCCGGATACATCAATGTCCGCAAGGCCTCCACGCCGTAAGTCAGCGGGTTGACATACATCAGGTCCCGCATCCATCCCGAGGCACCGGAAAGCGGAAAGAGCGCGCCCGAGAGCAACCACAGCGGAATCAGAAACAAGTTGATGATGGTGTGAAACGACTGCGTCGAATCCATCGGCCATGCGATCGCGAATCCGAGCGCCGTGAGCGCGAACGACACCAGAAAAACTGTGAGTACAATCAGTCCAAACGAGGCGAGCGTCAGGTGTATGCCAACGAGCGGCGCAAACACCAGAAAGATCAGTCCCTGAAGAGCAGCGAGCGTCGTCCCGCCCAACACTTTTCCCAGTACGATGGCGCTTCGCGGCACCGGCGCAACCAGGACCGACAACAGAAATCCTTCGTTGCGATCTTCGATCACCGACATCATCGTGAAAATCGCGGTGAACAATATGATCATCACCAACGCACCCGGGAAAAAATAATCGAGATAGTGCTGCTGTCCGGCCGCCTCGCCAGAGCGAAAAGAAGTCCCGAAGCCCGATCCGATGACGATCCAGAAAAGCAAGGGAGACAGGATTACTCCCGCCACTCGCGCCGGCTGCCGGTAAAAACGCACGACCTCGCGCCACCACAGTGTGAATGCCGGCAGCATTACGCCCACAGACTGAGGATATGTCGCCGGTATCGATGCGGTGGCCATAGCTTAGTGTCTCTTCTTGCCCTTTGGTGGAACGGGCTCTTCGTTCCAGAACTTATGTCCGGTACGATGAATGAAAACGTCTTCAAGGGTGGGTTTGCTCACACTGAGCGCCTGGATTTCTCCGGGAAATGCCTCAACTACATCGGGCACAAAGCGATGCCCATTTTCAATTTCCAAACGGACATGCGTGCCCATCACGGTTGCATCAACATGAAACAGGCTGCGAATCCGTTCTGCCAGCTTCTCCGGATCGCGCGCTTCGAGCAGTACGACATCGCCGCCGATCTCTCGTGTTAACTCAGCAGGTGTCCCTAGGGCTACCAGTTTGCCTTCGTTGAGGATCGCCAGCCGATCGCAGCGCTCGGCCTCTTCCATCAGGTGAGTGGTTACGATCACGGAGACCCGCTCCTGATCTCGCAAGATTTGGAGATACTGCCACAGGTCGCGGCGCGCGCCGGGATCGAGGCCAGTGGTGGGTTCGTCGAGCAAGAGCACTTGAGGATGATGCAAAAGTCCCTTGGCAAGTTCAATGCGTCGCTGCATTCCGCCAGAGAAGGTCTCGACTCGATCGCGTGAACGATCCAGCAGGCCGACGCGGGTCAGAATCTCTTCGATCCGTTGCTTCAGTGTCGGACCACGCAGGCCATAAAGATGTCCCTGATGCCATAGGTTTTCATAGGCGGTGAGTTTTGGATCGACACTTTGCGCTTGAAATACGACGCCAATATGACGTCGCAGCAAGGCTGACTCGCGAACCACGTTCAAGCCCGCGACCTGAGCGGTACCGGCACTCGGCACCATGAGCGTCGAGAGGATCCGAAACAGAGTGGTCTTGCCGCTTCCGTTTGGTCCGAGCAGGCCGAACAACTCGGCTGGACGGACATCAAAAGAAACTCCTTTGAGCGCTGTCCGATCCTGGTACCGATGAACCAGGTCCCGCACTGAAATGATCGCGTTGGCTTGGATCGACGGCACTTCAGGAGACGCGAACTCAACGGCACTGGATTTCGGGGTCACAGGCTATTTTACGACGTTGATCATCATGAGCGCGAACAGCAAAGGCAAGTAGATCACGCTGGCTCGCAGCAGTTGGCGGGCACGCTGTTTGGAACGCGGGGAGTTCATCGGCAGTCCCAGGCGCGCCAGCCGCGCGCCGAAGTAGCAATAGGCGACGCCCATCACAACGGCTCCGGCGGCATAAATTGTCCCCGACATGCCCAATACCGTCGGCGCCAGACTGATCGGAATCAATCCCAGCGAATAGAGCAGAATCTGCCTTCCGGTGGCCGTACCATCTTCCTCGATCGCGGGCAGCATGCGGATACTGCCTGCGGCATAGTCCTCGCGATAAAGCCACGCGATGGAATAAAAATGCGGAAACTGCCAGAAGAACACTATTGCGAACATGACCAGCGCGCCCCACTCCAGGCGTCCGCGCGCGGCCACCCAACCGAGCACGCCCGGCATCGCGCCCGGAATCGCGCCGACAAATGTGCAAATGGGATGGATGCGCTTCAGCGGTGTGTAAGCCGCCAGATAGATGAACGCCGTCGCGAGAGCAAGCAGTCCAGTGAGCACGTTGGCAGCGATCGCCAGGTAGAATGCGCCGCCTACGGTAAGAAGAACGCCGGCGATCGTCCCGTGAAGCAGGCTCATGCGTCCCGAAGGCAAGGGACGGTCGGCGGTGCGCCGCATGAGCGCGTCCACCTGGTATTCCATCACTTCGTTGAGCGCTGCCGTACCGGCTGAGACCAGCCCGATCCCGAGCAGCGCATGGAACAGGCTCCAGGAAAGGGAAGAGACACCACTCTTGAGCGCGCCAAAGTAAAAGCCACACCACGCGGTCACAACGATCAGAGTCGTGACGCGCATCTTGGTCAGTTCAGCGTAGTCGCGCAGCCGAGTCTGGATGCGTCCTCGGGAAATGGGCGAGAACTGCAAAGCGGCGACGCTCATGCGGCGACCGGCTTCCGTTCCCGTCGAGGAACCCGCTCGGCGAACGAAACAGGGACGTGGCGCCACACTTGAATAGCGAGAATAACGGTCGTCGCCAGCAGCAAGGCCCCCACGGCGACATGAACTACAGTCGAAATAATCATCGGCAATTCTGGCTGAGCGGCATCCCGTCCCCACATCACGCGCGTGATGAACGCGAGGAATCCAAGACACAACTGCGCCACCATCAGGCTCAGCATCGTGATCGCAGGACGGCGGACCGAATCGACCTGCGGATACACCGAAATCGCGCGAACCGCAGTCCAGGAAAGAACAATCGCAACGACACCGGCGTGCAGCACGTGGGGCCACCAGCTCAAACCATTGTGGCGAAACATCGCGCCGAGGATCAATTGGGCGTACAGCACGAAAATCGAAAGCACAGTCAAGGTGAAGAGTGACGGACGCCGCTGATCGACTTCTGTACGCGGCTGTTCCTCCACCCACCGGCGACCGGTGAAGACCGCGATCGCAACCGCGATACAGAAAAACGTTTGCGCCAGTGCCGCGTGCGCGCTCGACACAGCCGGCGGGAGGTAGAACAACACCGTAATGCCTCCCAGAATGCCCTGCGCAATGACGGTTCCCAGCGCGGCAAGCGCAAGCCATCGCAGCCAGCGTCGTTTTTCGACCCGCCAGGTCCACACTGCGAGTGCGATTGTCAGCAGTCCTACGAACTCCGCCAGCATGCGGTGGCCATGTTCGTACAGAATGCCGCCGATCATGTGCGGCATCTTGTACCAGGATCCGAAACTGGTGGGCCAATCTGGAACCGAGAGCCCGGCGTCGTTGCTTGTGACCAGAGCACCGGCAACAATCAAAAGGAGGGTAACGCAAGCAGTGAAGACGGCGAAGCGGTGCAGCCCGCGATGATACGGAATAGCAATCGACTTCAGATCGGTCCCCACAACAACCCCGCGGGATGCGGAGCTACAAGGCGCATCCGGATGAACTGCAAAACAGATCATTCTAGCAGATGCCCGGAAGCGCTCATTGCTCATGCATAGAGACGGGGCTTGCCACGTCTCCTGCCGCGATTCGGCGATTCCGCCGCCATCGGAGACGCGGCACGCCGCGCCTCTGCGATTGGGCGTTGGCATACCGTTAGTTTGTCGGGGTGGCTGCAACCGGAGCGGCGGACTTCTGCATTTCCATCGCGGCTATCACCGAGTCGGCGAATTCCGACGTGCCAGCCGTGCCGCCTACATCGCGCGTCAATTTGCTGCGGTCGCGGTAGACGTGATGCAACGCATCGCGAACCGCTTGTGCAGCTTGATGCTCGCCAAGATGGCGCAGCATGAGTAAGCCGGATCGCAACACGGCCGTCGGATTGGCCATGTTCTTACCGGCGATATCCGGAGCGGAGCCGTGAACGGCTTCGAAGATCGCACATTCGTGTCCGAAATTCGCCCCCGGCACTAACCCCAGCCCGCCGACGAGTCCGGCGCACAAATCGGAAAGAATGTCGCCATACAGATTTTCCATCAACAGAATGTCGTACTGATACGGATTCATCACCAGTTGCATGCAGGTGTTGTCGACGATGTGCTCGCCGTAGGTGATCTCGGGATACTCCTTCGAAACCGTTCGGGAGCAGCGCAGGAAAAGGCCATCCGACATCTTCATGATGTTCGCCTTGTGGATGGAATGAATCTTCTTGCGGTGATTCTTGCGGGCGTACTCGAACGCAAACCGCGAAATGCGCGTGGACGCCTTTTCGGTAATGATTTTCAGGCTTTCCACCACTCCGGGAACGACTTCGTGCTCGATCCCGGAATATAGGCCCTCGGTGTTTTCACGGAAGACGATGAGATCCACGTCCGGATAGCGCGTCGCTATGTGTGGCAGATTGGTAATCGGCCGGAAATTTGCGAATAGTTCAAAGTGCTTCCTCAACTCAACGTTGATGCTGGAAAAGCCGCCGCCGATCGGCGTGGTCACCGGCCCCTTCAACCCGACGCGGGTGCGCTCAATCGACTGCGTGAGTTCCTTGGGAATGTATTCTTTGTATTTCTCGAACGCTTCGGCGCCCGCGGAGAAACTTTCCCATTCGAATTTGACGCCGGTCGCTTCCAGAATACGGACGGCGGCCTGGGTGACTTCCGGGCCGATGCCGTCGCCGGGGATGAGGGTGATCTTGTGTGCCATGGTTTGTTGAGTGGAGCGGACACTCTTATCCGCTACCTTTAACTCTTGGCCGCTGTCTTGCCTTTTGGTTCCAGTACTTCCTTGGTCTTCACCAAATCCTTCAACTCCGCCATGAACTCCTGGACATCCTTGAAGTCCAGATAAACCGATGCAAAACGAACGTAGGCGACTTTGTCATAACGCCGCAGGCGGCTCATGATCAGTTCACCAATTTCGCTGGTTTTGCGTTCCCGCTCGGCGGACTCGACAACAAAAGCTTCCGCTTCATTGACGATCTGTTCAAGCTTGCTGATGGGCACGGGCCTTTTTTCGCAGGCGTGCATCAGTCCGTTCAGAACCTTCTGACGGTCAAAGCGCTCGCGCCGACCGTCTTTCTTCACCACCATGTATGGAATTTCGTCGATGCGTTCGTAGGTCGTAAAGCGCTTTTCGCACTTCAGGCACTCGCGGCGCCGGCGGATCGAATCCGCCTCTTTACTCTCGCGCGAATCGACCACCTTGTCATTTTCAAACCCGCAGAAGGGGCACTTCATATGGCGCTAGGTCTTGCTCAGGAATACCACTGATTGTAGCAGGCACGGTCTGCCGGTTTTGGGATGCCATCCATTAGTTTGTCTCCGCGACAATGGCGGCGTCCTCCGCCTGTGCACTTTCCGCGGACAGCTTCCGCAACGACAGTCGCTCTCGATGCGCCAGTACCAATCCCACCGGCACCACCGAAACAAAGCTCACCAGCCAGATCATGATGCCGCAACTCACCGCCAGTTCCTTCGGGACCACGTTGAACACGTGGTCGAGAATGCTGATCGTCGCCAGTTGCGATCCTCCGCCCACGCCCGGCAATTGCACCATGGAGCCAATCATGCTGCCGCCCATCAAGAGGAGAACCTGGGTCGCGCTCAATGCCAGCGCCGGCCAGCCATAAGCATGGGTTACTTCCTTGTACGACAGCGCGATCATCCACCACATCAGAACCGACACAGCCGTGATGAGAAGAAACGAAACAGGACCGTGAATCGTATTCAACCCGATCGTGAACTCGCGGATTCGCTGCGCAATGCGATGGCCCAGGTTCTCGGCCAAATGATGGAATCGTGCTTCGACCCAAGCCGCCAGCACGTTGCCTCGATACGCCATCGTCAGCGCGGCCAGGAATAGTCCGAGTACGAGCACGATGAGGCTGTAGCCTGTAAGGTGAATCCAGTGACGCACTGACTCCGGGGCGTTGGCCACAAAGGCATGAAGCTTCGACGGCAGAAAAATCGCGGACACCATCAGGATGGTAAAGCCGCCTACATCGAAGATTCGCTCCACCGACCACACCGCGATTTGCGAAGCGAAGCTGAGCCCCTCGCGTCGCGCAATCAGATACGGCCGGCTCAACTCCCCAGGACGTCCAAGAAGGGCCAGCCCCGTGAATCCAATCAGGGTTGCGCTCAGTAAACCCCAAAGGGACGCGTCCTTCTTAACTGGTCGAAGGAAGATCTTCCAGCGGACCGCCCTCAGGAAATAAGCCACGTAAATGAGCGCCACGCCGTGAATAATATGTCGCCAACGCAGCCGGTACTCCAACAGATGCGCCCAGTCGAAGTTCTTCCAAGTCCGGAATTGCAGATACACCAGCAACCCCAGCAGCAGGAACACGACGGCATAGGCGGTATTTTTTCTTGTCATGCAGTGTGGAATGCAGGCATGGCGCCGCGCGCCGGGCACGTCCCCTGAATGAAGGTATATGAGGGAGCAGGCACGGTCAACGTGAGGATCAGACGCTGCCCGTACATTTCCGCAGGTCCGAGTTCGAGTGGAGTCGGGAGGGCACGACTTCAATCGTGCCGATCATCGCTGGTATTGAGTCGGGCCTTAGTCCCGGCGGGACTAGTGCTCGCGGTCTTGCGCGGACGATTCATTTTCGCGGCTGCCGCTTCAGCTTTCTCCTGCGCAATCTTCTTTCGGTTGTAGTCGCGCACAATTTTCGCCACATACGCCCGTGTCTCGCGATACGGCGGCACACCGCGATATTGTTCCACTCGCAACGGCCCCGCGTTGTACGCTGCCAGTGCCTTGACCAAATCGAAATTGTAGCGTTCCAGAAGCTGACGCAGATAACGCGTTCCGCCCTCAACGTTAGCTTCGGGGTCCAGCGGATTGGTCACACCCAGCTTTCCCGCGGTGCCCGGCATGAGCTGCATCAGCCCCTGTGCGCCTTTGGGGGAGACTGCGCGCGAATTGAATCCACTTTCTGCATGGATGACACTGTTCACCAGATCAGGATCAAGATGGTATGAGGCGCTGGCGGAGTTTACGACCTGGTTCAAATCGACCGCAGAGGCCGGGCTGGATGAAGAGACCTCAGGCATCCGCGGCAGCGACAGGTCTTTTTCGAATCCTTCGATTTCCGCCGTCGGCACGTCGACATAGCTGGACTCGCCGCCCGCAAGAAACAACCGCGTATTCCCTCCGACTACCTGGTGGCGTTCGTGGCGGATCGTGAACCCGTTGCGCAAGAGCGCCAGGTCCGCTGCCGCCGCGCAACCTGGGAGGATCGTGAGGGCGAGTGTCGCCAACGCGATCGCGCTTCGAATTGACCGCATTTTCTTCATTCCACTCTGCTCAACACTGGTCCCAGCGGAGTCCCGTGCAGCACATGATCGACGGCCGCAGCCACACCGCTCTCCGCGTTGGAACGAGTCACTGTCCAGCCGCGCCCGCGCAATTCTTCAGATGCATTCTCCATGATAAAGGGCCGTCCCGCAAACTCAAGCATCTCAATGTCGTTGTAGTTATCACCAACGGCCATGACCTGATCGCGCGTAATCCCCCGATGATTCGCCCACCGTTCCAACGCGTGCCCTTTGGAGCAACCCGCGTTGAGCACGTCCACAATCAACAAGTCGCGCCCGGGATACTCCGTGCGGGTCACAGTAATCGGCAATCCGCAGCGGTCAAGCGCTTGTAAGGCCTGATGCATGAGGGCAATCGGACCACAGAACATCGCCTGCACGGGATCGGTGGTCAGGGCATTCTCGATCGGCACCACGAACTCGATGTACTCCATATTTTTTTCCAGCCAGCGTTGGATGCTGCCTTCCAGATACTTAAGGTGCTCCAGGACGATCGCTCCGCGACCATCCTTATCAAACGTAAGAACGGTCTGGCCCCGGAACTCTTGCATTGCGGCGCACAGATCGAGGCACGTTTTTTGAGGAAGCATGTCGCGGTGAAAGGTCTCGCCCGACAGTGACCGGGTGACGGCGCCATTCGAGCAGATCAGCCAAAGGTCGAAGCCGAGCTGTTGCGCGATGGGCAGCGCAAACGTGTGCCGGCGTCCGGTGACGAGGATTACTTCGGTCCCTTGCGCGTGCGCCGAGCGCAGCGCCGCCAGGTCCGTTTTGGAAATATGAAATTCAGGGTTCAGCAGGGTACCGTCAATATCAACGGCAATCAGGCGGAGGCAATCAACGGTCACAGTCGATTTTAACATTCAGGTCGCGTGGGGACGGGTTTTCGACCCGTCTAGCTGGGTCAGAGGACACGGCCCGCGAGCCGGAAACTGACATCCGCTGGGTGACCTGCGTCAGGGCACGACAATCGCTGTGGTGGTTCCGAAGGGCCCCGGGGACTGGAAATCGGCTTCGCAGATGTTTCCTGCATTTCCCCCACCGCCAATCAGATTGCAGCCTGCGCCATTCCGGATGCTAAATTCCACGTTGTACGTGCCCGAGGCGATCGGGCCGACCGTTACCTTGAACGATCCCTTGCCGTGAAGGTCGGTGGTAACAACGCCCATTTCCACCGATGCCACCGACGCGGTCACACCCTGACGCGTCAATTGGCCGCAGTTACCGCTTGATGGGTTGGTTGGAAATTGGCCGAAAGTGCCGGGCGCCGTCGTGCAGAAGATGTGAATCCCTACCTGATAAAGCTTATTCGGTGTCGCGCCTACCATACTGAAGGTCACCGACATCTTCCGGGTTGGCGACACAGACCACTTGACGTTGCTCGACGCCAGATTGAGAGGCTCACTGAAATTGTCCCAGCCAGTGGTGAACTTCTGAGTCGTGGTTTCAACTGCGTCCGTTCCGGCAGTCACGTAGGCCGGCAAGAGTAGCGCCGCGATTAGCAAAAGAATCTTTTTCATACTCCCCCTTGTTTACATATGCGTAAAACGGGGGGCAAATCGTATCACTTTTTTTGAGGCTTTTGCGTTTGTGCGACAATCATCCACTCGGAGACTATGCATGAAATTTCACCTTCTAGTACTGCTTTTGGTCTTGCTCCCGGCATCGCTGCCCGCCCAAACCGCCGACACTCCGGGCAAACCCTTTGTAGTCGAGTACTACTACAAAGCCCAGTGGGGTCACGCCGATGAATTCCTCCAGCTCTTCAAGAAAAACCACTATCCGCTCTTGAAGAAAGAAGTCGAAATGGGCCGCATGCTCAAGGTCTGGATCGACCAGCCCCGCTACCACACCACCGAAGACGGACGCTGGGACTATCGCGTCACCATCGTGTTCAAGAACTCGACCGTCGCCAACGAACCCTTCGATGAAACGGAGATCAAGAAACAACTCTGGCCCGACCAGGCGACCTATCTGAAAGAAGAGCAGCGCCGGTTCGAAATACTGCTTTCGCACTGGGACTTGCCGATTCGCACAGTGGATCTGGAAGCGAAGTAGGCGAAGGTGCGGCCTTCATTTAAAAGAACTGTCATCCTGAGCGAAGCGAAGGACCTGCTTTCTTCTCACTCGCCATGAAAACAGGTCCTTCGCTGCGCTCAGGATGACAGTTGAGTTAGGGGCTCAAAGCTCCGATGGGCAGCTTCCGGGCCCAGTGGCACTTTCCGCTAGCCGTCAATCTTCAAGAAGTTCGCAATCACCTTCTCGTGCCATTTCCACGGCAGGATGCGCTTCATCGCCAGCTGAATCTTCGCGTCGCTGCCCACCAGGTAACGCAACTTCGGATTTGGATCCCGCGCGATTCGGGCGATCAGTTCCGCAACTTCGATAGGGTCGCGTTTCGGGATGGCTGCCACTCGGTCGCGCATCTTAAGGCTGCGCTGGAAATTCGGGGAGGCTTCCGTGGTCGTTTTCTCACCCATGACCGCCCCACGCGTCCAGATATCGGTCTGGAACGATCCGGGCTCCACCAGCACGACCTTGATTCCGAGCGCGTTCACCTCCAGGCGCAGTGTCTCCGTCCATCCCTCCAGCGCGAACTTCGACGACGAATAACTCGAAATTGTGACCGCGCCGTGTAAGCCGCTGATGGAAGAAACCATGATGATATGTCCCGAGTGCTGACGCCGCATCACCGGCAACACGGCTTTGGAAAGAGCAACGGGTCCAAAGAAATTGGTCTCGAACTGCATGCGCAATTCTTCAAGCTTGATGTCTTCAGCGAAACCCGCCACGGCGAATCCGGCGTTGTTGATAAGCACATCGATCCGCCCGTAGTCGCGAACAATGGCGTCTACAAAATCCGGGATCGTGGCGATCTCGGTCACGTCGAGGCGGCGCACATCAATTTTTGCAGCCACGCCGGCGGCCGCCGCCGCTTCGTCCAACTTCCCACGTCGTCCCAGATCGCGCATCGAGGCCACGACTCGATAACCTGCCTTAGCCAACTCGATGGCTGTCAGCAATCCGAAGCCGCTGGAAGATCCAGTGATCACTGCAATTTTTTCAGACATGGTTTTCCCATCATAGCGGGTCGCTTTCCTCCGTGCCCCCTGTGTCCTCTGTGGTTCAGGCTTTGGATCTCAACCCCAGAGGACATAGGGGTCACGGAGGAACCCACTCTCTTCTCGCAATTGGATTGCTCGGAAGCGCAGCTGGCCTCAGAATTCTCGCCATACAATCCCTGCGCGTTTGCGTGCTGTCAGCAAATGAGAGAACATATCTGTTTGCCTACATCTCATTGAAGCCATAAGGACTGATCGCAAAATGCCAACTCCCCGCAAGAATGGCAGTAAGCCGGCGCGCGTTGAAGTAAAAGAGGGCCGATCGCAGAACTCCGAAACCAAGCCCGCCAAGGGCAAGCTCGGCGTCATGATCCCCGGCATGGGCGCTGTAGCGACAACATTTGTCGCCGGCGTCGAAGCGGTTCGGAAGGGAATCGCTGCCCCCATCGGATCGCTCACCCAGATGGGCACCGTGCGCCTCGGCAAGCGCACCGACGGACGCTCTCCCAAAATCAAGGAATTCGTTTCTCTTGCCACGCTCAACGATCTCGTCTTTACCGGCTGGGATATTTTCGAAGACGACATGTATGCCGCCGCCACTAACGCCGGCGTGCTTGAGAAAGACTTACTTAAACAAGTGAAGGGACGCCTCTCCTCCATCAAGCCGATGAAGGCCGTCTTCGATCACAACTACGTCAAGAAGATCGACGGACCCAACGTCAAAAAGGGCAAGAACAAGATGGAACTGGCCGAACAATTGCGCCAGGACATGCGCGACTTCAAGAAATCCAGCGGCGCCGACCGTCTCATCACCATCTGGTGCGCATCGACGGAGACTTTCATTGAGCCCAGCGCCGCTCATCAGAGCGTCAAGGCCCTCGAAAAAGGGATGAAAGAGAACGACGAGAACATCGCGCCCTCCATGGTCTACGCTTACGCCTCGCTGAAAGAAGGCGTCCCCTTCGCCAACGGCGCGCCGAACCTCACGGTTGACGTGCCCGCGATGCTCGAACTGGCCCGCGAGAACGAAGTTCCCATCTGCGGGAAAGACTTCAAAACCGGGCAGACCATGATGAAGACCGTCCTCGCCCCTGCGTTTAAAGCGCGCCTTCTGGGACTGAGCGGATGGTATTCGACTAACATTCTCGGCAACCGCGACGGCGAAGTCCTCGACGATCCGGGATCATTCAAGACCAAGGAAGAATCGAAGCTAGGCGCGCTCGAACACATCCTCCAGCCACAGCTCTATCCAGAACTCTACGGCAACATGTACCACAAGGTTCGCATTAACTATTACCCGCCTCGTGGTGACAACAAAGAGGGTTGGGACAATATCGATATCTTTGGATGGCTCGGCTATCCGATGCAGATCAAAGTCGACTTCCTCTGCCGTGACTCGATCCTAGCGGCGCCGATCGTGCTCGATCTAGTGCTCTTCCTCGACTTAGCGCAGCGCACTCCAGAATTACGACGGCTGGGAATTCAGGAGTGGTTAAGCTTTTACTTCAAGTCTCCGATGACCGCACCTGGACTCTATCCCGAACACGATCTATTTATCCAATTGATGAAGTTGAAGAACACCCTTCGCTATTTAAAAGGCGAAGAACTGATCACGCACTTGGGGTTGGAATACTACGACTGACGCTTAACTTTGGAGTGACCGAATCTCCCGCCCGGTCGCTCAGGGAGTTCATCGAACTCGCGCAGAGTCTCCCAAGCTTCTAGTGGTTCGAGAGGCGATTCAATGTCGCCAACGATTTTGAAGACACCTTTTAGCCTTCCGATGAATTGTTTGCTGGCTTGGGATCTCTTCATCGGTTTGGAATCGTTGGTTTGGAATCGTTTGATTGCTTATTTTTCGTCCTCTTCATAGGCCTTCCGTAACCACTTCTTCAACTCATCGTCGATATCCGCCTTCGACTTCACCTCAATCCGGCGCGTGATCCTGTCCTTCTTCTCATATCCGCCGGTGTCGATCAGCCGCTTCGGCGTCTTCATGTTTCCCAGCGCCAGTCCCAGATCGATGCGCGTGTTGGTGGAAGGCTTGATCTGCGCGAAGACGTGATTCCGATACAAAGCTACGGCGGTCTTTCCGGGACACGCCTTCACATCCCTGCTCACCGCCAGTACGACCTTGAGCAGGCGATCGTAGACAGGACGGAGCGCTGCCCGCGGCCCGGAGAACATTGCGTCCACCCATTTCTCGGCCGCTTCGAGATAGGCCTCCGGCGAGTCTCTTCCGTGCCTTTGCCGTCGGCGCGCTCCGCAATACAGCTTGCCGAGTTCGTGCCGAGTTTGTGTTCTTTCTTCAGCCACTCGCGCCGTTCCTTCTCCGTTGGCGGTCCGGCCTTCTTCACAAACGCAATCCACTCATCGAGGGACCGACCGGTCTTTGCCGGAAGGTCGTTGATCCACTTTTCCATCATGGCCAGGTTCGGATGGACGCTATACAGGCCGCTAGACGACTTCGCAACAGGCATCAATCACCCCTAAGCCCGCCATAATATCCAATTCAGCAAGTGCCTCGCGATAGAATATTTTCAATGGCTGCCAGGAAATCCACCCGCGGACACAGCACCCAGTATGTTCGCCTGCAAAAGAATTACTGCTTCGCCTGCGGAAAGAACAATCCAGATGGCATGCGCCTACGATTCACGTATGACGAAGAACGCAGGTGCTATATCAGCCGCTTCCGCCTCGACAAGCGTTACACCGGCCCGCCCGGACACTGCCACGGCGGCATCATCGCGACCATCCTCGACGAGGCCATGGGCAAGGTGAACAAGCTGCGGCAGGTGGTTGCGCTGACTTCCGAGATCACCATCAACTACCTGAAACCCGTGCCCCTGAACAAGCCGCTGCGCGTTGAATCGCGTGAGGTATCGGTGAAGGGGCGCCGACACATCAACATGGGCGAGGTCCTCGATCAAAAAGGGGAAGTGCTGGCCAAGGGCCGAGGCCTGTTCATCGCCATCGATCCGCATAAGATGTTTGCGAAGTTTGTAGACCGCAAGACGCTCACGTAGGGACAGCCGCCCTCGGCTGTCCAGCCGAGGAAGCTCGGCAACCTTCACCCGTGTGGGTCGGACACTCTTGTCCGACTGCCGACACCATGAAGAACCGCGGAGGGATTTCAGAACACACACTTGTCGGACAAGAGTGTCCGACCCACGCACCGCCTAATCCTCCAGCACCGACGCCAGTTCTTCCACCCCACGCCTCAGCTCCCGCGGCTCAACCGCTGCAAACCCCAGCACGATGCCGTTGCCACGCACTCGCCCGAAGGCATAGCGGCGCAACGGAATGACCTCGACATTCTTCTTTGCGGCGGCCGCAGCCACGTTTTCCGCTCGCGATCGCTCCGGCAGCCAGCCAATCGTCTGCAATCCCGCTTCGACGTTCGAAATCTCCACCAACCCGTCTAGTTTTTCCCTCGCGCCTTTCAATAAAACGCCAAGGCGCTCCGCATACACTTCGCGCATCCGCCGGATGTGGCGCGCGAAGTGCCCTTCGCTGATGAAGTCGCAAAGGACTGCCTGCCCCAGCAGCGGGGGATGATGCATGCTCACCGACTGAGCCGCGGCGAACACGTCCACCATGTCAGGCGGGACGACCAAATACCCAAGCCTCATAGCAGGAAACATCACGGCACTGAAACTCCCCCCAAAGATGACAACTCCCGCGCGATCCAGTCCCTGCAACGCCGGCACGGGTCGTCCTGAATATCGGTACTCGCTGTCGTAGTCGTCTTCGAAAATCAGTACGCCCGCCTTGCGAGCCCACTCCAGCAACGCCAAACGTCGGCGCAGGCTCATCGTCACCCCCAGCGGAAACTGATGCGCTGGCGTCACATACACCAGCTTCGGACGAGGCCAGCGCCGTAAGCCGCGTTCAAGGTCCAACCCTTCGACGTCGACTGGCACTCCGCAAAGTTTCGCACCCACCGCTCGCAACACAGCGGCAGCCCGAGGATATCCCGGCTCCTCGATCCATGCCGGCTCTCCCGGATTGAGCAACAGGCGCGCGGTGCGGTCGAGTCCTTCCTGCGCCCCCGAGACAATTAGCACCTGATCGGCCGTGCAGTTCACGCCGCGCGATGTGTTCAGATACTCGGAGACCGCTTCGCGCAGCGAACGATATCCCAAGGTCTCGCCGCCGGCGAGCAATCGGGTAGAAGCCCGCCGCAAACGCCGCGCCGCTACTTGTGCCCAAAGCGTCGTAGGGAAGAGATCCAGCGCCGCTTGATTGGGACGAAACGCTCGCACCGCTTGCGCCGGACGCGAACGAAACGGCCGCAACCGCCGCGCGTATCCCGAGAACACGATGCGGCGATGCGGCAGGGCTCGCTCCGGCAGTTTTCTTCCCACCTGCAACAATTGCTCGGGTAGGACCGTGCTCACATAAGTTCCGGAACCCGTCCGGCCCTCGACGTAGCCTTCCGACCTGAGTTGCTCAAACGCTGTAACGATGGTTGTTCGCGAGAGCCCATAAGCTTCAGCCAGATCGCGAGTCGCCGGCAGCCGCGCTCCAGGAAGCAGCCTCCCGTCAAGGATCGCTGTGCGCAACTGTTCATACAACCAGCGATAGAGCGGCGTTCCCGCCGCCGGCGCCGGTAGACTCAAGGGCAGGGAAGTGGTTTGGCGCGACATTTGAATGGTATGGTCTGAACTTAGTAAATGGACATACCAAGGATACCACTCGCGCGCTATGATTTATCTATTACAGCCGCGAAGCGGCGGTACATGAAAGCTCGGCACGGAAGTGCCCCGTAGGGACGGACACCCGTCGACACCAGGAGATTTTCGCATGTCGCAAAATAACGGACACAGCACCAGCCTTCGCCTCAAAACCGGCCTCGCCGAAATGCTCAAAGGCGGCGTCATCATGGACGTGACCACTGCCAAACAGGCCGAAATTGCCCAAGCGGCAGGCGCCGTTGCGGTCATGGCACTGGAGCGTGTCCCCGCGCAAATTCGCGCGGAGGGCGGTGTCGCTCGTATGGCGTCACCGAAAATAATTCGCGAGATCATGGCGACGGTCGACATCCCGGTCATGGCCAAGTGCCGCATCGGACACTTCGCCGAAGCGCAGATCTTACAGGAACTGGGCGTCGACTACATCGATGAATCCGAAGTCCTCACGCCGGCCGACGAAGCCCATCACGTCGACAAGCACGCCTTTACCGTTCCCTTCGTTTGCGGCGCGCGCAACCTGGGCGAGGCCCTGCGTCGAATTGCCGAAGGCGCGTGCATGATCCGCACCAAAGGCGAAGCTGGCACCGGCGACGTCGTCCACGCCGTCAAGCACATCCGGCAAATTGTGCAGGAAATGAGAATCCTGACCGTGCTCGGCGAAGAAGAACTCTACGCCAAAGCCAAAGAGCATCAGGCGCCCTACGAACTTGTGAAGATGGTCGCACGCGATGGCAAGTTGCCGGTACCGAATTTCTCAGCTGGCGGCATCGCCACTCCCGCCGACGCGTCGCTCGTCATGCAGCTGGGTGCGGAGGCAGTCTTCGTTGGCTCCGGAATTTTCATGAAAAACTCGACCGAGTTTGCCGATCCTCTGGAAGCCGAGAAGCGTGCCCGCGCCATTGTGAAGGCTGCGACGCACTTCAATGATCCTAAAGTGTTACTTGAAGTCAGCGAAGATCTGGTTGGCGCGATGAAGGGCCTGGCAATCTCAGGGCTCGACGAAGCGCACATGCTACAAACAAGGGGATGGTAGAGCGTGTGGTGGTTTCGTCATGTCTGAAAGCGAAAGCTATATCGTCAAGAAGCGTGACCTAGCCGAAATAATACGGCTCGAAGACGCCAGCGCGCTCGAAGAATTCCTTGCCCAACCACTGATGGCAATTGCTGAGGCAACGACGGCGTTACTACCGGGAAGTCTTCTGCCTGCAGTCGGCCGGATTGTACAAGGCGCGCTCAAAGGAAAAATATTCGAGCAGGTGACAGGAGAGGTGCGACAGCTACGAGAAAAGGGCAGAATTCCCGACGATTTCGCGGCGAAGAAATACGGGTTCAAGTCATGGGTGGAGCTTCTCGCGATCCTCGACGAAGAGGTTCCCGATGAGGATAGGCTTGACGCGCTTAAGGCGATGTTCTATTCGGTAAACAAAATCAACGTCACCGACGGCGAAAGAATTGCCAACTACCAGCTTTTTCAGATCGCGAAGAGGTTGACGTCGGGCCAGCTGCTATTGCTGAGAGCTTCTCATGAACGATTCAGCATGATGAATTTCAAGCCAGTATATGAGGCGGGCGAGTGGCTGCAGGATCTTTCCAACATCTTGGTCACAGTTTGACGGGACTTATCGAGCAAGATGAGAAAGCACTGATGGAGCATCGGCTACTCACGAGAAGGCTCCCGAGGGGCACGCAATCTAATTTTGGCGGCCCTCCAGAGGAAGGTGCTGTAAACGATCAGCGAGGGCGACTGACTGATTTGGCTGTCAAGTTCCTTAGCAATATCGAGACTTACCGAACTGACCTAGATTGTTCGAAGGAGTAGGGTCGTAGCGCGCATATGAAGATCGGAGTGCTAGCCCTGCAAGGCGATTTCGACGCCCACCGCCGCCGTCTCGAAGAGCTTGGCGCTAAAGTCGTGCTCGTAAAAAAACCGGAGGAACTGGATGGCATCGCCGGACTCGTGATCCCGGGGGGCGAGTCGAGTACATTTTTGAAACTACTCGGCGAAGAAGGATTCGCGAAGCTAAAAGAATTCGTTTGCGTGAAACCCACTTTCGGGACATGCGCTGGAGCCATCCTGTTGGCGAATGAAGTCGAGAACCCGAAGCAAGCCGGACTCGGCGCGCTCGACATCACCATCCGCCGCAACGCTTACGGCCGACAGGTGGACAGTTCGATCCGCGAAGGACAGTTCCTCAACGATCCGATCGAGATGGTCTTCATCCGCGCGCCGAAGATCGAGCGCGTCGGCGACGGAGTGGATGTAATCGCGACGGAAGGCAACGATCCAGTCCTGGTGCGCAAAGGCAAGACTTTGGCCGCGACCTTCCATCCGGAACTAAGCGACGACGTCCGGATTCACCGCTACTTTCTGGAGCTGATTGCAAACGGCAATCACTGCTAGCAGTTTGCTGAGAACTGCAGATCCCTCGCTTCGCTCGGGATGACAGTTTCTTAGATGTTCGGTGCCTCATTTCAGCAAGAACTCTTTCACAAACATCACCGTCGCATAGAACTGAAAATCCTGATTCTTCTTCTTCTGGAACCCGTGTCCTTCATCTTTTGCCAGCAGATACCAAACTGGCCCGCCATTTCCGCGGACGGTCTTCACCATTTGCTCGGACTCTGTCATTGGCACGCGTGGGTCGTTCTTCCCCTGGATCACAAACAGAGGCTTGGTAATGTTTTTCGCTTTCGTCATCGGCGAAATGGTCGCGAGAAATTCCCGCACTTTAGGATCGCGTTCATCGCCATATTCGACGCGCCGCAGATCCTGCCGGTATCCCGAAGTGTTTTGGAGAAACGAGACCAGATTCGAAATGCCGACGATATCCACCGAGCAGCAGATGCGGTCGTTGTAGTTGGTGGCCACGGCCAAGGTCATGAATCCGCCATAGCTTCCGCCGGTAATCATCACTCGACTGGCATCGAGGTCGGGTTGGGTGGCGATCCAGTCGAGCAGGGAATTGATGTCTTTGTACGAACCCTCGCGCAGCAGGCCATTGTCGAGCGCGAGAAATGTCTTGCCGTAGCCACTCGATCCACGCACGTTGGGAAAGATCGTCGCAATGCCCAGCTCGTTGCCATAGTAGAGACTTCGGCCGATAAAATATGGTCGGAATTGTCCTTCCGGCCCGCCGTGAATGTTGATGATGACCGGACGCTTCCCAGTGAAACTGGTGGGTGGGTGGTAGAGAAAGCCGCTGATGGCCTTGCTGTCCCAACTCTTCCAATGGATAAGATCCGGTTCGCGCACGGACGCGATGTTCACGCCACCAGTTTCGCTTTCGGTCCAGCGATCGAGTTTGCCGGTTTGAAGATCGAGCGAGTACACATCGTCGTTGGCGCTGGTAGAGTTGAAGTCGAACCCGAGGTCGCGATTGTTCTTGTGCCACTGCGGGCTGCCGATCACGCCGTGCGGCAGCTTTGGCAACACGATTTGCTTGCGGGTGGCCGTGTCCAGTACGTGCAAGACGCCGTACCCATCCTCATTGCTGACGAAGGCAATCTTCCGTCCGTCATCGGAAAGATCAAATTCATCGACGTCCCAAGGGATGTCGCTGGTCAGGTAGCTGTGCTGCTTCGTAGCTAGGTCCACGTAAGCCAGCCTGTGGAACTCGCTTTCTTTGTCAGTCGTTGTGTAGACGCCCTTGCCGTCTTTGGAAAACTGCCCGCCTGTATAAGAGATCTTGGTTGGGTTGTCGTGCGGCGTGATGGCCGTCTTCTCGCCGCTGGACACATCCAACAGCCACAGGTAGCTCTCGTTGGCCGAGACCTCCTCCTCCACGAGGACCTGTTTGCCATCTCGGAACCAGTCCAGCGCCTCCCAGCCCCCGCCTTGGTTCTTCGTAACCAGATGATCCGACTTGGGATCGCTGGGATCAACGGCCCAGAAGTCCACGTCGTTTCCGGTTCGCCGGGTTGATCCGTACATCACCCACTTGCCGGAATGATCCCAGACGGCGCCAGTATTTCTGGACTTGCCGTCCGTCAACAATGTGATGACTCCGGTCTCGAGGTCAAAACGGTAGATCTGGTAGAACTCGCCGCCTCCGACATCTTTGCGGAAGATGAAGCTCTTGCCATCGCGAGGATTGAAATGGGCTCCGCCGGAAGGCTCGGCTGCGAACGTCAATTGAGTCCGCGCTCCGCCGGGCATCTTCACTTGATGAATCTGGTAACTGTCGGCGAAGCGCGTCGAGATCAGCATCTCGCGCCGCACAGGATTCCAGCTGGAGAGACTGGCTGCGCGGAAGTTGCTGTAGCGCTGGGCATTCTCAACGACCGATGACGGAACCGCGGGAATTCCTTCGACTACCAGGTTTTCGTTTGGGGAAAAAGTGTCGGCCTGCGCGAAGAGCACCGAAGTCCACAGCACGCAGACACACAACAAGACAAGAAGCCGCTTCATGCGCATATCCTTCGAGAGGGAATATTAAATCAGTGAGATCTTATGAGTGGGCGGCGGAAAGCGTCAACGCGCCGCCCTACATGTAAACCAGACGAAGAAAAAGAAGGAAATGTAGGAGGGTGTGATGAGTTGAAGGAAACGTTTGCCTGAGATGCAAGCGCAATGTTTGCAGCGCAGACAACCCTTCTAAGGATTACGTTAGTTGCTGAAACGACGCCGGATCAGAGTAGCCAATCCGACCAGGCCAGTTCCGAGCAAAAGTAGCAAGCCAGGTTGGGGAGCAGAGGCGGTACGTACTGCCGCGGCGGCTGCAAAAGAATTCACAACTGAAATCAAGACGAGTATTGCGGAGACAGAAGCGCGCACGGGACAACTCCTTTCGCCTTAACTGTCGCAAGCGATTCTCCAACCGGCGCGCTTTCATCAACTGTTCAAATAGTGTGTTTTCAAGGGCAGATCAGTGACATTTTTTGGCAGTATTACGAATTTTCCGAAGGCAGACCGTACTGGTGTGCAGTCCTTTTCACTTTTTGGCCCGGTTGCTAGTCCGGTTTCGGAACAGTTCCCGTTCCGGTATTCTGTCAACCTTTGAGCACGCTCCCCAACGGAACCTGCCTCCGAACTGGAAACTGGCGAGATTTCGGTTGCGTCCTACCTGCGTCTGCTAGGCGGGAACCGGAACTTCCGGCGCCTTTGGGGGGCGCAGATCGTCAGCGAAATCGGCGACTGGTTCTACACTCTGGCCATTTACAACCTGTTGCTGCAATTCACCGGACGGGCCAGTTCGGTCGCGCTGGCTTTAGTTCTGCAAGTTCTGCCGCAGACCCTGATTGGCCCCGCAGCGGGCGTAATCAACGATCGCATTCGTCGCAAGCAAGTGATGATCGCCGCCGACCTGGGACGCATGCTGATCGTGTTCTGTATGCTTTTTGTACGATCGAAACAAACGGTCTGGGTGGTTTATCCACTATTGGTTGCCGAAACCTTGCTGGCCGCGTTCTTCGAGCCGGCGCGTAGTTCTGTAATCCCGAACATCGTGGAGCGCGAAAATGTCATTCTCGCGAACACTTTGTCCTCGACCACGTGGTCCCTCAACTTAATGATCGGTGCGACTTTGGGCGGAGCGGTTGCAGCCCTGCTCGGACGTGATGCCGTCTTCATCCTGAACGCGCTCTCGTTCCTGGCTTCGGCCCTCCTGATCCTGAGAATGCGCTTTGACGAACCGCACGCGGAGGGCGCTCGCCCGTTGCATGTGAGCGACCTGGTGGATTTCTCTCCGATTCTCGACGGCATCCGCTATGTCCGCTCGCAGGTTCGCTTGCGTTCGACGATTTTTGTGAAAGCTGGAAACCTGATCATAGGGCCCGGCTGGGTGCTGTTCACTGTCATGGGACAGAGCGAGTTTGCGGTTCGATGGCATGGCCTCGATCCCGCACGCGGTGCGTTCTTGGGCATGAGCGTCTTGCTCGGCGCCCGCGGAGTCGGTGCGCTGCTGGGTCCGTTGCTGACCGCGCACTGGGCCGGACAACGTATTCGAAGACTCGAGATCGCAATCTTCGGCGGATTCGTGGTGGCCGCCGCCGGCTACATGCTGCTCGGTGTTGCCGGACATCTCTGGCAAGCCAGCCTGTGCGTGATGCTGGCGCACTTTGGCAGCGCCATCGTCTGGGTGTTCTCGACGACGCTATTACAACTGCAAAGCGAAGACAAATTCCGCGGCCGCGTCTTCTCCGCCGACCTCGGCCTGTGCATGTTCACGATCGCCGCCGGTGCGTACTTGGCAGGACACTTCGTGGACGCCGGCTACACTGCCCGACATGTCGCTAGCTTTGCGGGAATGCTGATGCTGGTTCCGGCGGCGTTGTGGGGGCTGGCAATACGGGGAAGGGAAAGACCGTTTGAGTAGCACCCGCTATCCTCCGCGACCTCTGCCTATGTGGTTAAGATCTCCCCAGCCGATCAATCTTCGCCGCGAGAATAAAGTCCGATTCGCTCAATCCATCCGCGGCATGTGTCCAGGTCGTAATCTCGACCTTGCCCCATCCCAGCAAGATATCGGGATGATGTCCCTGCTCCTCCGCCAGTTCGCCCACCTTATTTACGAACGCCAGCGCTGATTTGAAATCGGGAAACTTGTATGCGCGGACCAGATGGTGTTCGTTCACAACCGTCCAGCCCGCAGAGTCCACGAGTTGGTGATGAATGTCTGCTAGTTCCTTTCCTTTGAGCGGCGGAGTACCGCCCCGGCAGGGAACGCAGGTTTTGTCCGCGAGAGAAGTCATAGTGCGCGGTTCGCGCGAAGCACAATCCTAGAACGGTATATCCTCATCCGTAATCGGCGAGCCCGATGCCGAAGCCGTAGCATGTTCCGGTTCCGGCGACCGCTGATCAAAGTTATTGCCGCTCGAGACGCCGCGCGCACCCTGTTCTCCGCCACCACCCTCGCCGCGTCCACTCAATAGAACGATGTCGTTACCGATGATGTTGGTCATATATTTCTTCTGACCGGTTTGCTTATCGTCCCAGGAATCGGTTCGGATGCGGCCTTCGATATAAACTTTGCCGCCCTTCTTCAGATACTCTCCGGCGATCTCCGCCAGCCGCTCCCACAACACGATGTTGTGCCACTCGGTGCGGTCTTGCCACTGGCCGTCTTTGTCTTTGTAGCGCTCGTTGGTCGCGAGCGAAAATTTCGCTACGGGCTTGCCTTGTGGCGTGTACTTGATCTCGGGATCCTTGCCCAGGTTTCCGACCAGGATAACTTTATTTACGCTTTTCATGACTCCAGGCTCCTTAATGAGGCTCACTATAGCAGAATTGCCTGTGCTTGCGGCTGTGTCCTATGAACATCGAATTTGTGATGAATCGGGAAGGGCAGCTACGCCGATGGGTAGAGACGCGACTTGCCGCGTCTCCCTAAACGTCGAAAGCGCGGTGTCGGGACAACCTGGCCCAGGACAATGAAATGGAGACGAGGCAAGCCTCGTCTCTACCGTAGGGCCTCTACACGAATATCCGGTACAACATCAGGTAAACGATCACTCCCGTCACCGAGACATACAGCCACAGCGGAAACGTCCAGCGCGCAATCGCCCGATGCCGGTCAAACCGCTGGCGTAGAGCCCGGCTGAGGGTGATCAGGACCATCGGGACAATCACGATCGCGAGAATCGTATGCGAAGTGAGAATGGTGAAGTAGAGCGGTCGCGACCAGCCTGTGCCCCGAAAATGTACCGAACCCACATGCGCGTGGTAATAAAGATACGAAACGAGGAAGAGGGAAGACGTCCCGAAAGCCGTCAGCATCACTGCCCGATGCGCAGCCATCTTGCCCCGTGCAATCAGTGTTCGCCCAATCACCAGAAGCACCGCACTGCATCCATTGAGCGTTGCGTTGATCACCGGGAAGATCGAGTAGTCCGTCATGGTCTGCCTTGTTTGTACGGGGAAACGCGGGCTCTTGGCAAATGTTTTGGAGCTACGAGCGCTGAGCCGCGCTATGAGCGACCTGATCGCTCGCAGCTCGGAGCCCTAAGCCGGTGGCCCCAGGCAACTATCGCGCCCTCCCTGCCTTCCATATAGAATGTGACCACGATGCAAGATGCGGAAATCCCGCAAGCGCCGGTCGCAGAACCAACCGTACAGCCTGGTCCACGTCACCTGCCAGTGGTGGCCGTCTGGGTGCGTGACCTCCTCGTTTCGCTGGCTATTTCCGCCTTCATCATCATCTTTCTCTATCAACCTGTGAAAGTCGAAGGCACCAGCATGATGCCGGGCCTGGAGGACCAGGAGCGCATCTTCGTCAACAAGTTTGTTTATCGCTGGGAGCCGATTGCCCGCGGCGACATCGTAGTTTTTCGTTATCCGCGTGACACTTCAAAGAGCTACATCAAGCGCGTCATCGGTGTAGCCGGAGACCGCGTCCGCATCGATAACGGTCAGCTCTACGTGAACGGCGATCCGATCGCAGAAGACTACGTCCCCTCCGATTACGCCGACGCTCGTTCGTATCCTGAAATCACCGTTCCTGTTAACACTTTCTTCGTTCTGGGCGACCACCGCACCATGTCCAACGACAGCCGCGACTTCGGCCCCGTCAACGAGCGTTTCATCTACGGCAAAGCCGTGTTTGGATATTGGCCGATGGAGAAGCTAGGAAGACTGCGGTAGCGCAAGGTTTTTGCGCCGCGGCTGGTTGACAAGTACGGGTATCCAGTAGTAGCATGAAGCTGGTATTTGAATGGCACGACGCGAAGGCGGAAGCTAATTTCGCTACCCATGGCGTGAGCTTCGATTTCGCCACAACTGCATTTAAAGACCCGTTTGCCATTGAGCGTCTGGATGATCGTGAGGATTACGGCGAAGAGCGTTTTGTCATGATCGGCATGGCCGAGGGGAATGTCCTGTTGTTCGTGGCCTATACCGAACGTGAAGAGCACATCCGCGTCATTTCAGCCCGAAGGGCAACGCAATATGAGCAAAACGACTACTTCCAGCAAAACGTCTAGACCCATGACGGCCGAAGCCGTCGAGGAGGCAGCTTGCGCCGATCGCGACGCGCAGCCACTGACCCCCGGCGATCTGAAGCGCATGAAAAAAACGCCTCCGGCGAAAATGATTCGCCGCGCCCTGGCTCTGACGCAGGAGGAATTCGCTGTCCGCTACCACATTCCTCTCGGCACTCTTCGGGACTGGGAGCAAGGCCGCGCTGAACCGGATCAAGCCACCCAAGCCTATCTAAGGGTCATCGCGTCCGAACCCGAGCGCGTTGAGCGCGTCTTAAATTCAAAGCACTAGCGCCGGTTCGAGCTGAGCTATCGCGTCGACGGTTTTCCTGAACTGACACCTGAGACCTGACACCTTTCTACTGACACCACCGAACTCTCCTGTTAAACTCTATAAAATCCACTCCCAGGAGTCACAATGCAAGCAATCCTTGCCCTCGAAGACGGCAGAGTCTTCCGAGGCAAAGGTTACGGCGCTAAAGGCGAGTGCTCCGGCGAAGTAGTTTTTAATACATCCATCACCGGCTACCAGGAAATTTTCACCGACCCCTCCTACGCCGGACAGATCGTCGTCCTGACCAACCCCGAGATCGGCAACTACGGCACGAACCCCGAAGACAACGAAGCGAACCGTCCCTACATTGAGGGCCTGATCGTCCGCGAGTTTTCGAAAGTCAGCTCCAACTGGCGCTCGCAGCAAGTCACCGACGAGTTCATGGAGCAATTCAAGATTCCCGTCCTAGCCGACATCGACACCCGCGCCCTCGTCCGCCATCTGCGCGACAACGGCGTAATGCGCGGCGTGATTTCGACCCTCGAAGCCGACACCGACAAACTCGTAGCCAAAGCCCGCTCTATTCCGAAGATGGACGGCACCGACCTGGCGAAAGTCGTCAGCACGAATCACACCTACGTCTGGGAGATGGGCGAACGCTCACATCTGCCCGATGAAGTCGTCGGAGTAAAAGACGAACCGCCGCGCTTCCACGTCGTCGCCTACGATTTCGGCATCAAGCAGAACATTCTGCGCAAGCTGCGCGGCGAAGGCTGCAAAGTCACGGTGGTCCCAGCGCAAACGCCTGCCGAAGACGTTCTAGCCCTGAAGCCCGACGGCGTCTTCTTTTCCAACGGCCCCGGCGACCCCGAGCCCTGCACCTACGCGGT
>Ga0137410_10000268_pt1 | contig 37113 bp, 34 predicted proteins | sample CZODoug1_16funga_FD_108878 | JGI IMG/M metagenome (GOLD analysis project Ga0137410, IMG submission 108878) | Vadose zone soil fungal communities from Angelo Coast Range Reserve, California, USA - CZODoug1_16fungal (Illumina Assembly) | ecosystem: Environmental > Terrestrial > Soil > Vadose zone... | reverse complement strand
TCTCGAGCGTGACCAGGCCCTGCTCGGCCGCGACGCGATCGCCCGGCTTCACGAGCACGTCGATGATCTCGACGGCGCCGAAGTCGCCCAGGTCGGGCACGGTCACGATTCGCGGCGCGCCGTTGCCTGAAGGATCCGGCGCGGGCTGCTCGATCGTCGAGGCTTCGTCGCGGGGGGCCGCGGCAAGGCGCGGTTGTCGAACCGTGAGCTCGTCGCCCACCTCGGGCGCCGGCTGGCCGCCCGCTTCCGGCTCGAGCGACATGATCACGTGGCCCGTCGAGATGCGGTCACCCACCTTCACTTTGAGCTCGCCGACTCGGCCCGCAACCGGCGCCGGCACGTCCATCGTGGCCTTCTCGGTCTCGAGCGTGACGAGCCCCTGCTCGGCCTTCACCGACTCGCCGGGCTTCACGAGCACGTCGATGATCTCTACGTCGGCGAAATCACCAAGATCCGGTACGACGACTTCCACTTTTCGATCTGACGCGAGGGGTTAGAGCGTAACGGGATCGGGCTTCTCGGGATCGAGACCGAAGTCCGCGATCGTGGCCGCGACGGTTTGCTGATCGACGCCGCCGTCGTCGGCGAGCGCTTTGAGCGCGGCCACGACGATCGACTTGCGGTCGACCTCGAAATGCTGGCGCAGCGCTTCGCGGCCGTCGCTGCGCCCGTAACCGTCCGTGCCGAGCACGGTGTAGCGGCCCGGCACCCACTGGCGAATCTGGTCGGGCACCATCTTCATGTAGTCGGTGGCGGCAACGAACGGGCCCTTGCGGTCCGCGAAGCGCGTGGCGACGTAGCTCGTGCGCTTCGGCGACGTGGGATGCCGCTCGTTCCAACGCTCGACCGAGAGCGCCTCGCGCCTGAGCTCCGAGAAGCTCGTGACACTCCAGACGTCGGCCGGGATGCCGAAGCGTTCTTGCAACATCTCGGCCGCGGCGATAACCTCGCGCAATATCGTGCCCGAGCCCAGGAGCTGCACGCGCGCCTTGCCCTTGCCGCCCGTCGACAGCGGATACATCCCGCGCAGGATTCCGTCTTCCACGCCGGCGGCCATCGCCGGGTGCGCGTAGTTCTCGTTCATCACGGTGATGTAATAGAAGATGTTCTCCTGCTCCGCGTACATGCGGCGCAGGCCATCCTGGATGATCACCGCGAGCTCGTAGTTGAAGCACGGATCGTACGCGCGACAATTCGGGATGGTCGTCGCGACGAGCTGACTGTGGCCGTCCTGGTGCTGCAACCCCTCGCCGGCGAGCGTGGTGCGGCCCGCCGTGCCGCCGAGGAGGAAGCCGCGCGCCTGCATGTCGCCGCCGGCCCAGGCGAAGTCGCCGATCCGCTGGAAGCCGAACATCGAGTAGTAGATATAGAAAGGAATCATCTGCACGGCGTGATTCGAGTACGACGTGCCGGCCGCGATCCACGAGCAGAACGAGCCGCCTTCGTTGATGCCTTCCTCGAGAATTTGGCCCTGCTTGTCCTCGCGGTAATACGTGAGCTGGTCCGCGTCCTGCGGCGTGTAGAGCTGGCCGACCGACGAGTAGATGCCGATCTGGCGGAACAGGCCCTCCATGCCGAACGTCCGCGCCTCGTCGGGCACGATCGGCACGATCCGCGAGCCGATCGTCTTGTCGCGCAGCAGCGCGGTCAAGATCCGTACGAACGCCATCGTGGTCGAGAACTCTCGGTCGCCGCTGCCTTCGAGCTGGCCCTTGAAGAACTCGAGCCCCGGCACTTGCAACGGGTCCGCACGCGGGCGACGCACCGGCAACGAGCCGCCGAGCGCGGCGCGCCGGCTCTTCAGGTACTTCTGCTCTTCGCTGTCCTCGCTCGGCTTGAAATACGTGAGGCTAGCAATCTCCTCGTCGGAGATCGGCACGTGGAAGCGGTCGCGGAACATCTTGAGGTCGTCGTCGTCGAGCTTCTTCTTCTGGTGCGTGATGTTCTGGCCTTCGCCGGCCTCGCCCATGCCGAAGCCCTTGACGGTCTTCGCGAGGATTACGGTGGGCCGGCCTTCGTGATGGACGGCCTGGTGGTACGCCGCGTACACCTTGACGGGGTCGTGGCCGCCGCGATTGAGGTGCCAGATGTCCTCGTCGGACAAGTGCGCCACCATCGCCTTGAGCTCGGGATAGCGGCCGAAGAAGTGCTCGCGCGTGTACGCTCCGCCCTTCGCCTTGAACGCTTGGTACTCGCCGTCGACGCACTCCTCCATCGTCTTGCGAAGGAGGCCGTCGAGATCGCGCGCAAGCAACGGGTCCCAGCGTGAGCCCCAAACCACCTTGACGACGTTCCAGCCCGCGCCCTGATACGCGGCCTCGAGCTCTTGGATGATCTTGCCGTTGCCGCGCACCGGGCCGTCGAGACGCTGCAGGTTGCAGTTGATCACGAAGATCAGGTTGTCGAGCTTCTCGCGCACGGGCATCGTGATCGCGCCCATCGACTCGGGCTCGTCGGTCTCGCCGTCCCCCAAGAAGCACCAGATCTTGCGGTCCTGCGCCGGCAAGATTCCGCGATGCTCGAGATAGCGCATGAAGCGCGCTTGATAGATCGCCATCATGGGCCCGAGGCCCATCGACACGGTCGGGAACTGCCAAAACTCCGGCATGAGCCACGGATGCGGATACGAGGAGAGACCTATGCCGGGACCGACGACCTCCTGACGGAAGTGGTCGAGGTTATCTTTGTTCAAGCGTCCTTCGAGAAACGCTCGCGCATATATTCCCGGCGAAGAGTGACCCTGGAAGAACACGAGATCCCCGCCGTGACTGTCGGTGGGTGCCCGCCAAAAGTGATTGAAGCCGACCTCGTAGAGCGTGGCCGACGACGCGTAGCTTGCGATGTGGCCGCCGTATTCGGAGCTCTTGCGGTTCGCGTGCACCACCATCGCCATCGCGTTCCAGCGGATGTACGCCTCGATACGCCGCTCGATCGCGCGATCGCCGGGATACTCGGGCTGCTGGCCGACGGGGATCGTATTGAGGTACGCGGTGTTCGGGCTGTAGGGCAGATACGCGCCCGAGCGGCGCGCGTGCTCGATCATGCATTCGAGCAGGAAGTGCGCCCGCTCCGCGCCGTGCACTCTAAGAACGGAGTCGATCGACTCGAGCCACTCCTGCGTCTCCTCCGGGTCTAGATCGTCGCCACGGAGTGCGAACAACGGCAGTGGTCTTGCGGTTGCCATAGCACACTGTACTCCATTACCCCTTCGCTGATCAGGAGGCCCGCGGTTCCGAAGGACCTCGTGAATGACGATGGGTCGGCGTCGATCGTCCGAAGATGCTCTCTAGATTTCTGCTAGGATGCGAGCCCGGCTAAACGACCCGCGGGACTCGCCAACTCCCAGCGGCGCTTATGATCGGGGTTTGCCGAAAGCCGGTCAAGGCAAGCCGGGGCATCACGCGCACCGCAACGATGGATCTACCCGAGTTCACGCCGCTCCGAATCACGCAGAGCACGCAGCGGATTACTCGCGGCTCGCTCGACGCTTTCGATCACGTCATCGTCGTCGTGCCGAAGCATCCGCCGCCGCGTTGGGCGCAGAAGCTGCCGCGCGGCCGGCAGCTCGAGCAGCTTCTCGCGAAAACCTCGCGCCGCGGCGACGACTTCGCAAGCACGCGCGCGGACAACGCGCGCTCGACGGGCATCACGATCGCTGCGTTCGAGGCGACCTCACCGTTCGCGGCGTTGACCTGGGCGCGCAAAGCCGTCGCGGAGGCGCAGCGCGACAAGCCGGCGACGCTCGGCATCGTGCCGCTCGGCTTCGACGACGGCCGGTCGGCGTCCGGATTGGCGGCGCTCGTGGCCGCGGCGCACGCCGCCGCGTTCGAGCTGCCGACGTTCCGCACCACCCCGGCGCGCGGCGGGTCGCGGCTGCGAGCGCTCAAAGTGCTCGGCGCGCCGGAGCCGTTGGACCTCGCGGCAGCCGCGGCGCACGCGCTCGGCAACAACACGGCGCGTTGGTTCACCGCGCTACCGCCGAACGTGCTCACGGCAACGACCTATCGCGACGCGCTCGCGAAGCTGGCGAAGAGCCACTCGTTGCTCTTCGAGTTCCTCGACGAGGCCGCGCTCAAGAAGCTCGGCGCCGGGGCGTTTCTCGCGGTCGCGCAGGGCAACGGCGCACGCGACGCGGGCATCGCGCACCTCGGCTATCGGCCGTCGCGCGGCGCACCGCCCGGAGTCGCGTTGGTGGGCAAGGGCATCCTCATGGACACCGGCGGCACCAACTTGAAACCGTTCAAGGGCATGCTCGACATGCACTACGACATGCAGGGCAGCGCGGTCGCGCTCGGCGCACTGCTCGCGCTCGCGCAGCTGCGGGCGCCCTACTCCGTCGACGCGTGGCTCGCGATCACCGAGAACCGCATCGGCCCGAGCTCCTACAAGTCGCAGGACCTCGTCTACGCGGCGAACGGTACAAGCATCCAAGTGATCCACACGGATGCCGAGGGCCGCATGGTGCTCGCGGACACGCTCGCACTCGCCGCGCGCGCGCACCCGCGCGTGATCGTCGACTACGCGTCGCTCACCGCAGCCTGCATGTATGCGCTCACGCAGCGCTACTCCGGCGTGTTCTCCAACCGCGCGGCAGCCAACGGCGTGCTCACCGACGCGGGCGTCGCAAGCGGCGAGCGCGTGTGGCCGTTTCCGATGGACGAGGACTTCGACGAGCTGCTCAAGAGCGACGTGGCCGACGTCAAGCAATGCACGGTCGAAAACGAAGGCGACCACATTCTCGCAGCGCGCTTCCTGAATCGCTTCGTGCCGGCCGACGTGCCGTGGATTCACGTCGATCTCAGCGCCGGCCAGCACAAGGGCGGGCTGGCGCACGTGCCCACCGAGGTCACGGGTTTCGGGGCGCGTCTCACGATCGAGCTGCTGCGCGGCGAGGACGCGAGCCTCGGTGAGCTTACGCGGCGGCTGTCGTCGTGACCGACGTGCAAGACGCAGTGGAGGCGCCGGCCGAAAACGCCGGCACGCCGATGTCGGGGCGCTTCCGCGGCTTCCTCCCGGTGATCGTCGACGTAGAGACCGGCGGATTCAACTCGGCCACCGACGCGCTACTCGAGGTCGCGGCCGTCTTGGTTCGCTTCAACGCGGCGGGCGATCTCGAGCCGTGGGAGAGCCATCGGTATCTCGTGAAGCCGTTCGAGGGATCGAGACTCGATCCGGCGTCGCTGCAGATCACCGGCATCGACCCTTTCCATCCGCTGCGCCCTGCGCTCGACGAAGCCGACGCGCTCCGCGCGCTGTTCCAAGAGGTGCGCAAAGAAGTCAAGCTGCAGAGTTGCAGCCGCGCCGTCCTCGTTGGCCACAATTCGTTCTTCGACGTGCAGTTCTTGAACGCGGCTGTCGAGCGCACGGGCGTCAAGCGCAACCCGTTTCACCCCTTCTCGAGCTTCGACACGGCCACGCTCGCCGGCGTCGCGTTCGGTCAGACCGTGCTCGGACGCGCCGTCGTCGCGGCCGGGTTCGAGTGGCACGACGACCGCGCGCACTCGGCGCTCTACGACGCGGAGATGACCGCGAAGGTCTTCTGCACGGTGGTGAACCGCTTCCGCCCGGTCTACGAGGCCAAGAACGCGGGAAAGCCGGCAGGGTCTGACCCCATTCCGCTCGCCGCCGCCGGGGAGAACGCCGCGCCGTCCGGAATGGGGTCTGACCCTAAACGTTGAGGGCTACTGCGCCTGAGGCGCGGTGACCACGCTCTCGAGGATCTGCTTGAGCTCGCCCGACTCGTAGAGCTCGACCGCAATGTCGCACCCCCCGATGAGCTCGCCGTTGATGTAGAGCTGCGGGAACGTGGGCCAATTCGAGTAGCGCTTCAAACCTTCGCGGATCTCGGGATCCTCGAAGATGTTGATGTAGGCAAATTTCGCACCGGCGGCGCGCAGAACACCGACCGTCTTCGCCGAGAACCCGCATTGCGGGAAGTCCGGAGTGCCTTTCATGTAGAGCAACACGGGATGGCTCTCGAGCTGTTTCTTGATCCGTTCGTTGACGTCCATTGCGCTCAGTTCTCCATTCGTTCGATCACGCAGCTCCACTCGCATTGTCAAGCCGAGATTTCCCCGGTCGACTCGTTGAACTGCATCGCTATCTCTCCTATTCTTCTCCGGTCTTCGAACCGGGGCAAGCCCCGGCCGAACGACGGTCTTTCGAGAACAAAAAGCCTGTATTGCACCGGGAGGTCCAATGAATCCACTGAAGACCATCAAAGGCACCATCGGTGCCGGCGTAGTGCTTGCGATCGTGCTCGCGCTGATCGTGGCGCTCGCGGGCAACGGCGTGCGATTCAACGTGCCGAGCTTCCTCATCTGGTTGCACGTTCTCGCGGGCATCACCTGGATCGGGCTGCTCTACTACTTCAACTTCGTCCAAGTGCCGGCCCTCGCTCAAGCCGCGTCTGACCAGGGCGGTCCCGGCGGCGCGGGCATCACCAAGTACGTCGCGCCGCGCGCGCTTCTCTGGTTCCGGTGGGGCGCGGTTTTCACGTGGCTCACGGGCGCGTCCTATCTCGGCCACACGGGCCTGCTGCTCGACGCGTTTACGCTCGGGATGCGCAGCAACGGCTCGCTCCAAGGCACGTTCATCGGCGTCGGCGCCTGGCTCGGCACGATCATGCTATTCAACGTTTGGGTGTTCATCTGGCCGAACCAGAAGAAGGTGCTCGGCTTGGTCGAGGCTACGGCCGAGCAAATTGCACAAGCGCGCAAGACCGCCTTTACGGCGTCGCGTCTCAACACGGTGCTGTCAATTCCGATGTTGATGAGCATGGTGAGCCTCGGGCACGCCGGCTTCTTCCTCTAACACCGCGATCCAGCAACAACGAGGACCCGGCAAGCCCGCGCTTCCGGGTCCTTTTCGTCTCACCAACCGTCGATCAATGCCGTACCCCCTTCCGAACGACGTCGCGAAGGTGGTGGCGGGCGCCCTCGCCGAGGACATCGGCAGCGGCGATCTTACGGCCGCCCTGGTCGACCCCAAGACCCACGCGACGGCGCACGTCGTTGCCCGCGAGCCCGCGACGCTCTGCGGGTGCGCGTGGTTCGACGAAGTGTTCCGGCAGCTCGACCGCGGCGTGACCGTCGCGTGGCGCGCAACCGACGGACGTCAAATCGCCGCGGACTCGATCGTCTGCGAGCTCCGCGGGCCGGCGCGCAGCCTCGTCACGGGCGAGCGCACGGCCCTCAACTTCCTGCAGATGCTGTCGGGGACGGCAACGGCAACGCACAAGCTCGTGGAGCTGCTCGCCGGAACGTCGGCGCGGCTACTCGACACGCGCAAGACGCTGCCAGGCTTGAGGCTCGCGCAGAAGTACGCGGTCCGCTGCGGCGGCGGCACGAATCATCGGATCGGTCTCTTCGACGCCGTGCTGATCAAAGAGAACCACATCGCCGCCGCCGGTGGGCTCACCGCAGCGGTGCGTCGTGCGCGCGCGAGCTCACCCCACGTGCCGCTCGAGGTCGAGGTCGAGAACCTCGCGCAGCTCGCGGAGGCGCTCGACTGCGATGCGGACCGCATCATGCTCGACGACTTCCCGCTCGACGAGATGCGCAAGGCCGTCGCGCTGCGCGACGGTCGCGCGGGGCCGCGTAAGGAGCTCGAGGCCTCCGGCAGCCTGACCGCCGAGACGCTCCGCGCAGTCGCTGCCACCGGCGTCGACTTCATCTCTTCCGGCGCCATCACCAAGCACCTCCGCGCCATCGACTTCTCGATGCGCTTCCTCTAGTCACCCGCATCGCTGAAACGGCGCATTGGCGACTCCGGCATAGCACCTGCGCCGCGGCACGCGACTTCGCCGGCCTTCGGCCGGTTCCCTCGCCACGGCGCTGTTCGCCGGGGCCCAAAACGCGGTCGTTCGGTTGTTCCGCTACGTAGTGGCGGTGTGCCGCCGCGTTTTGGGTGCTCGCCTGCGGCTCGCACCCGGGCGCTGCGCGCCCGGGCTCCTGCGGCTCACGGCGCTGTGGCTCGGCTCGTCGCTACCGCCGCGACGCAGGTGCTATGCCGGAGTCGCCAATGCGCCGTTTCGCCCACCGTCGCGCTTCGCCTTCGCGCCGGAGAAGATCGCGCTGCGCTCGACGCAACGCAGTCTTCGTCGGTGCGGCGGCGCGGCATGCCTCCGCCGCGGCGGTAGCAACGAGCCGAGCCACAGCGCCGAGAGCCGCGGAGCCCCGGGGCGCGAAGCGCACCGGGGTGCGAGCCGCAGGCGAGCACTCAAAACGCGGCGGCACACCGTCTCTTATGTGCGCGACGACCAAGCGACCGCGTTTTGAGCCCCGGCGCACGCCGTGGCGAGGGAACCGGCCGCAGGCCGGCGAAGTTGCGTGCCGCGGCGGAGGCATGCCGCGCCGCCGCACCGACGAAGGCTGCGTTGCCGCGATGCGGCTCGGAGCGGGTTCTTACGCGACGGCTTGGAGGAGGCGTTTGGGCTCGGCGACGCCGTAGCCCTGCGCGTAGTCGATGCCCATTCCGCGGAGCATCGTGATGATCTCGGCGTTCTCGGCGAACTCCGCGATCGTGCGCTTGCCCGTGAGGTGCCCGATCTCGTTGATCGAGCGCACCATCTCGCGGTCGATGGGATCGTGCAGGATCTCTTTGACGAAGCTGCCGTCGATCTTCAGGAAATCGACGGGGAAGTGCTTGAGGTAACCGAACGACGACAGTCCGGTGCCGAAATCATCGAGCGCGAACCGACAGCCGATTTCCTTGAGCGCGTGGATGAAGCGGTTGGCCTGGCTGTAGCTCGCAATCGCCGCCGTCTCCGTGATCTCGAAGCAGATGCACGAGCCCGACAGGCCGCTCTTCTGGAACTGCTCGACCACGAACGGCAGGAATTTCTCGTCGGCCAGGCTCTGCCCCGACAGGTTGATCGAGCAGAGCGACAGGCGCTCGCGCTCGTCGGCCTCAGACACGAGCCACCGGAACGCCTGCGCGATCACCCAGCGGTCGATCGCCGTCATCAAGCCATAGCGCTCGGCTGCCGCGATGAACAAGCCCGGAGCGATCAGCGCGCCCTGCTCGTCGCGCATCCGGATCAAGAGCTCGTAATGCGCGCCAGGCTCGCCGTTCGCTTGCAGCGGTTGGATCGTCTGGCGGAACAGCTCGAAGCGGTTCTCGTCGAGCGCGTTGCTGATGCGCGCGGCCCACTGCATCTCCTTGCGCCGCTTCATCAAGTCGATGTCGTTTTCTTGGTAGTTGTAGACGCGGTTGCGGCCCGCGTCCTTCGCGGCGGCGCATGCACTATCCGCGGCCGACAATAGCGACGCGACGTCGTCGGTGGCCGGCGTGATCGGCACCACGCCCACGCTCACGCCCAGGCGGAAAGTGCGCTCGTCCCAAACGAACCTGAAGTCGGCGATCATCTCGCGGAGGTTCTCCGCGGTGCGCAGCGCCTCGTCCATCGTGCAGCTCTCGAGCAGCACCCCGAACTCGTCACCGCCGAGCCGTGCGAGCGTGTCGCGCCAGCGGATCTTGGACTTGAGCAGCGCACCGATCTGCTTGAGCAGCGCGTCGCCGGCGTTGTGGCCGCACGCGTCGTTCACGATCTTGAACTGGTCGAGATCGAGGTACAGCACGGCGTACGAGGTCTCGCGCGCTTTGGCGCTCTTCAGCGCGCGCTCGAGACGATGCTCGAACTCGCGGCGGTTCACGAGCTCGGTCAGGATGTCGTGGCTCGCGGCGTAGCTCAACCGCCGATTGAGCTCGCGCGACTCGCTCACGTCGTGGAACACGAGCACGCCGCCGGTCACGTTCGCGGTCGAATCGCGGATCGGCGCGGCAGTGCTCTCGATGTAGAGCTCGTTGCCGTCGCGGCGAATCAAGAGCGCGGGCCGCACGGACTTGATGGAACGATTGCGCCGCATGGCGACCGCGACCGGGTTCTCGATCGGCTCGCAGGTCTCCTCGTGGAAGCCGCGAAAGATCTCGTCAATGGCGCGCCCGACCGCGTCGTCGAGCTTCCAACCCGTGAGCTCGGACGCAACCGGGTTCAAGTACTGCACGCGCGAGTCGGCGTCGGTGGTAACCACGCCGTCGCCGATCGATTGGAGCGTGATCTGCGCGCTCTCCTTCTCCCGGAACAGCGCCTCTTCGTAGAGCTTGCGCTCGGTGATGTCGGTCTCCACACCGACGAGGCGCTTCAAGCGCTTGTTCTCGTCGACGCGGCCTTTGACGCGGCTCTGGATCCAGCGCCACTCGCCGTTCGCGTGCTGCATCCGATGCACGCTCTCGAAGAGATCGATACGGCCCTCGAGGTGCTCGCGGAGCTGGTTCTGCACGTTCGCGAGGTCGTCGGGATGGACGAGCAGCCGCCACTCGGGGATGTCCTCGGCGTCGGCGTAGCCGAGCATCGCCCGCCAGCGCGGCGAGAAATACATGGTGTTGTCGCGGACGTCGTAGTCCCAGAGACCGTCGTTCGCGGTGTTGGTCACGAGCCGGTCCCGCTCTTGGACCGTGAACAAGTCCTCCTGTAGCTGGATACGCTCGAGGCCGCTCGCGCAGCTCACGCCGACGAGCTTGAGCGCAAGGTGCAAGTCGGCGGTCCACTCCGGATTCGTGGCCGCGCTGCACACGCCGAGGACTCCGCCCAGCCGCCCGCAGATGTTGAAACCCACGACGAGCAGCGCACCGACGTTGAAGCTCGCGAGCCGCTCGGCGTCATGGCTCTGCGCCAGCGGCGGCTTCGACGTGTCGCGGATCTCGAGGAGACGCAGATGGTCGACCCGACCCTTGATCCACGGGAGCTCGGCGAGGTCTAGCCCCACGAGCACCTCGGGATTGCAGGCCGAGAACGTCGATCGGCCGGCGTAGACCTTGTCTATCTTGGCGCTCTCGGCGTCGAGGAGGGCGATGAACACGGCATCGGCGCCACAGGCTTCCGTGAGGGCTTGCAGACCCGCCCGCAAGCGCTCGTCGGCGGTGGTGAGCGTGATACTTTGAAAGTCGACGGCGACCTTGGTGCAGGTCAGATCCAGCCCTGGCTCGCGGACAGATTTGGCAGGCCGGCGCTCGGCTCGATCCCCGTCGAGCCCAACGTCATCCAAGCCAATACTGCCCGTTCCGTCGATAGTCGTCCGGGCACTCATTTTATTAGCGCAACCTTAAACGAGGTCTTAACCATCCCCGCTAAGACCTTGAGCATTCTGACAGTACCGCTCAGGAATACAAGCGACGGGCGTCGCGAATTCCACCTTCGACGTCGCCAAAGCGCGACATAACCGGAACCGTCGTCAACCTCCTCGGCGTCACCCGCGTTGCTGCACTCCGAGAACACTCTTCGGGAAGGAGACCACCATGGACAACGTGCAAAGACGAGCGACCACCCGCTTCGGCCTCGCAATCCTGGCCGTCGCGGCCACGTTGCTCGCCGCTTGCGGCGGCGGCTCGAGCGGGTCGGGGAGCGGCACGACCTCGAATCCCCCGGCTTCGACCGGCAGCTGCGCGGACTGCGGGACCCTGCTCGTCGGCGTCACCGACGCGGACGGAGACTTCGTGAGCTATTCCGTGGACGTGCAATCCGTGACGCTGAAGCGCCCGAACGGCGCCACCGTCGAGACGCTGCCGGCGACCACCAGGATCGACTTCGCGCAACTCACCGACCTCGCGGATCTCTTGACCGTCGCGACGGTCGCGCCGGGGGACTTCGTGGGCGGAACGATCCGCCTCGACTACACCAACGCGGAGATCTTCGTGGAGAAGGCCGGGCTGATCGTGCCGGCCAAACCGGTCGACGAGAACGGCCAACCCTTGGGCGTCGTGGACCTCGCAGTGGATCTGTCGAACCGCGATCACCTCGTGATCACACGCGGCCGCGCGGCGTTCCTCTCGCTCGACTTCGACCTCGCGGCCTCGAACGAGGTCGACCTCACGCAGAACCCGGTCGTGGTCAAGGCCCGCCCGTTCATCGTCGCCGAGGTACAGCCCGTCGACGAGAAGGACTTGAGGCTGCGCGGCACGCTCGTGTCCGTCGACACGACCGCGAGCACCTATTTGGTCGACGTGCGGCCCTGGCAGCGGCGCGACGGCTCGTTCGGCGAGGTCACCGTGCATACCACGGCGCAAACGACCTTCGAGATCTCGGGCACCGCCTACTTGGGTGCGCCCGGCCTCGCGGCGCTCGCGCAGCAGCCCGCCGGCACGTTGACGGCGGCCTTCGGCACGCTCGCGGTGCAGAGCCACCAGTTCACGGCGGACATCGTGCACGCCGGCGACAGCGTCGGCGGCCAGCGCACGGACGCCGTGCACGGCAGCGTGGTCTCCCGCAAGGGTGATCAGCTGACCGTAAAGGGCGCGTTCGCCGTGCGCCGCGATCGCGACGCCGCCTTCCAGCGCACGGTGCTCGTCAACGTCGGCGCCGACACCAAGGTGCTCAAGGCCGGCTCGATGCAGGTCTTGGATGCGACGGCGATCTCGGTCGGCCAGAGCATCGTCGCGTTCGGCACGTTCGCCGACCCGCCCGCGGCGACCGCGTCGACGACGCCCCCGACGCTCGACGCGACGGCCGGCCGCGTGCGGCTCGACGTCACCGCGCTCCGCGGCTCGGTGGTGAGCGCGGTCGCCGGCCAGCTGAATCTCAAGTTGCGCGCCATCGGCCGGCTCGGCGTCGAGATGTTCGACTTCGCCGGCACCGGCGTGACGATGGCGACCGACGCCGACCCGAACAACTATGAGATCGCGACCAGCACGTTGCCGCTCGCGACGCTCGGCGCGGGCGAAGCGGCCAAGGTGCTCGGCTTCGTGCGCCCGTTCGGCAGCGCACCCGCCGACTTCGAGGGCCGCACCGTCATCGACCGCCGCGACCTGCCCGCCGTGCTCGGCATCGGCTGGGGCGAAGACGGCACGGCCGCGCCGTTCCTCTCGAGCGGCAACGCGGGCCTCGTGCTCGACCTCCACAACGCGGACATCGGCGCGCGCCATACGCTGCTCGTGGGCATGCGGGTGATCGACCTGCTCGGCCTGCCGGCGTCGCCGACGATCGTGGGCGCGGACGGCCGCACCGTGTTCGGCCTCTGGACGGTCGGCCACGTGGAGCTGTTCTCCTCCTTCGCCGACTTCGTCGCCGAGCTCAACCTGCGGCTCTCCGGCGGCGAGAAGGTCCAAGCGTTGACGGCCTACGGTAGCTACGACGAGGGGACCTCGACGCTCGCCGCGAATCACGTCGCGGTGCACCTGGTCTCCGACTGACGAGTCGCGGCACCGTTCCTCGAGAGCCCCCCTCTCCCCCCGGGGGGCTCTTTTTTTTACGTATTCTTTTCCTTCGGTCTCGGCGTTCTGCGCTAGCCTGTCCGCATCGGCAACGGAACTGCCCCTTGGGCTATGGATGCACGCATGAACGTCAAGTCGATTCGCTCCGCGAGCGCGTCACGCGCCGCGACACTGCTGGCCGTGTGCGCTTGCACGCCGCTCGGCGCCGCGGCGCAAGACCAAGTCGCCGCGACCGCGCTCACCATCTACTCGACGGCGCGGCCGGGCGCGGTGCCGGCCGATCTCTATCGGCCCGTGCCCGGCCAGGGCAACTACGCGGTCGGCCCGGCCGTGCCGGGCTACGCGATGATCCGCCAGGAGCGCGCCGTCGACCTCAAGCAGGGCGCCAATCGTCTGAACTTCCGCGACGTCGCCGCGTATATCGATCCGACGACCGTCACGTTCGAGTCGCTCACGTCGCCCGACGCCACGCGCGTGCTCGAACAGAGCTTCCAGTTCGACCTCGTGAGCACGGAAAAGCTCATGCAGCGCTACGTCGACCAGGTCATCACGGTCGATCAGCTCGCGGGCGACCGGGTCCAAGCGATCAAGGGCCGGCTCCTGAGCACGCAGGGCGGCCTGGTGCTCGCCTCGGACAACGGCGAGATTCACGCGATCACGAGCTACCAGAACGTCCACTTCCCGACGCTGCCGGGCGGGCTGATGACGCGCCCGACGCTCGTCTGGGACGTGCGCGCCGAGCAAGCCGGCCGCGAGAACACGCGGATCACGTATCAGACCGCCGGAATCACCTGGTGGGCCGACTACAACCTCGTATGGACCGAAGGCGCCGACGCAAACCACGGCTTCTTGGACGTGGGCGCCTGGGTGAGCATCCTGAACGGCTCGGGCACGACCTATCCCGATGCGCGCCTCAAGCTGATCGCGGGCAACGTCAATCGCGTGGAGCAGCCCGCTCCGCAATCGGCCGTGCTCCGCAAAGCGTTCGACGCCGTGGAAGCAAATGCGGGCTTTGCCGAGCAGAGCTTCTTCGAGTTCCATCTCTACACGCTCGGCCGCAACACCACGATCCCGGACAACTCGACGTTGCAGCTCGAGCTGTTCCCGAAGGTGCGGCAGGTGCCCGCGCAGAAGCTGCTCGTCTACTACGGTCAGCAGCCGGGCTACGGGTTCCCCGGGAGCCCGGCCGTGGACCGCAACTACGGGCTGCCGACGAACACGAAAGTGGATGTGTATCTGAAGCTCGAGAACCGCGAGCAGGCCAGGCTCGGCGTGCCGTTGCCCGCGGGCCGCGTGCGCGTCTCGCAGCTCGACAAGAAGGACGACGCGCTCGAGTTCATCGGCGAGGACGTGATCGACCACACGCCGAAGGACGAGACCGTGCTCGTGAAGCTCGGCTCCGCGTTCGACGTGGTCGGCGAGCGGCGCCAGGTCGACTTCCAGGTCGACTCGAACGCCCGGCGCATGGAAGAGACGATCGAGGTCAAGGTCCGCAACCATAAGACGGAGCCCGTCGACGTGATCGTTCGCGAAGCGCTGTTCCGCTGGACGCGCAACGACGTCATCGAGGCATCGCAGACTTACAATCGCGTCGATGCGCGCACCGTCGAGTTCCCCGTGACGATCGCGAAGGACGGCGAGGCGACCGTCCGCTACAAAGTCCGCTACCGCTGGTGACCGTGCCCGGCGAAAAATAGGGACATGTTGGATTTTTCGATCACGACCGTCGAGATCCGACGCGTCAGGACGAAAAATCCAACATGTCCCTATTTTTCGCCGGACGGCGTGCGGAGCATCAGCACCGAGCGGCGACAGGTCGCGATCAGCACGTCGTTCTGGTTGTAGCCGCGGTGCTCGAGCGTGAGGATGCCGTTCGTCGGCCGCGAGCGGCTCGGCCGCGCGGCGATCACCTCTGTCTCGACGTGCACGGTGTCGCCGACGAACAGCGGATTCGGGAAGCGCACGTCGGTGAGGCCGAGATTCGCGACCGTCGTGCCGAGCGTGGTCTCGTGGATCGAGATGCCGACGATGAGGCCGAGCGTGAAAAAGCTGTTCACGAGCGGCCGGCCGAACTCCGAGTGCGCGCGCATGTACTCGTGATCGATGTGCAACGGCGCGGGGTTGTGCGTCATGGTGCTGAACAGCACGTTGTCGGTCTCGGTGACGGTGCGGCGGATCGCGTGCTTGAACACGCGGCCGATCTCGAACTGTTCCAGGTAGTACCCCATCGTCGCCGCCGGAGCTACGCCGACGAAAGCTCGCGGCTGCGGCGCGCGGCCGCCTCCGTGGCGCGCTTCAGGAGCTCGCCGAGCCCGCCGCGCTCCGCCATGAGCACGTCGAGCGCCGCTTGGGTCGTGCCGTTCGGGCTCGTGACACGCTTGCGGAGCTCGCCCGGCGCCACGTCCGCGCGTTCCGCGTAAGCCGCGGCGCCGGCAACGGTCGCGAGCGCGAGCTCACTGGCGAGCCCCGGCGCCAGACCGAGGTCGAGCGCGGCGCGCTCGAGACACTCCACGAGCAGGAACACGTACGCGGGCCCGCTGCCGGAAACCGCGGTGACGGCGTCCATGTGGCGCTCGTCGTCGAGCCAAGCCACTGATCCCACGGCGGCAAGCAGCTCGCCGCAGAGCGCGCGCTGCGCCGGAGTCACGGCCGCATTCGCAACCAGCGCGGTCACGCCCTTGCCGATCGCTGCGGGCGTATTCGGCATCGCTCGCACCACGGCCGCGTCGGCGCCCAGGCCCGCCGAGAGCCGGTCGAGCGTCTTGCCGGCGGCGATCGACAAATGCACGACGCCGCGCGTCCCACGCGCGCGGCATTGATCGAGGACGGCGGCGAGCTGATTGGGCTTGACGGCGAGCACGACTACGGCGGCGCGGAACGCGGTGTCCACCTCCGCGACGGCGGGACTCGCGGCGAGGTCGAGCGAAGCGGCCGCGGCGAGCGCGGCCGGCGCGGTGTCGACCACGCGAATCGTCGCGGGCGGACGTCCGGCCGCAAGCCAGCCGCGCGCCAGCGCCTGGCCCATGTTGCCGAAGCCGATCAAGAGAACCGGTTCCTGCCCGCGCACGCGCCCTCCCGTTCGTCGCACTCGGCATCATAGCCGATGCGCAACCCGCCGCCGCCGCGGCGCGCCGGCGCGGCGCGGCGATCACGCGCGTTGCCAGGCCCGACCCTGCTTTGCGATCATGCGCGCGGCCGAGCGCGCGGCTTGGATCTGGACTCGGAGGTGACTTGAGGGACGTCTTCATCGTCGGCGTGAGCCAGACGCCGGTCAACAAGGATGCCGAGGTCCGCGACCGCTACGTCGGCGCCGCGGCGCTCAAGGCAGCGCTCGACGACGCCGGCGTCGCACCCGCACGCGTCGGCGCGCTCTATGCCGGCAATATGATGTCGGGCACGCTCGCGCGCCAGCAGCAGCTCGGCGCGCTGCTCGCCGACTACGCCGGCCTGGCGGGCGTCGAGGCCGTCACGCTCGAGGCCGCGTGCGCATCGGGCGCCGCCGCCGCGCGCATGGGATATCTCTCGATCGCGGCGGGCGCGCACGAGATCGTGGCCGTGTGCGGCGTGGAGCGGATGACGCACGTCGACCACGACACCGTCACGCGCGCACTCGCAACGGCGGCGGACTGGGAGCTCGAGGGCGCCGGCGGCGAGTCGTTCCTCTCGCTGAACGCGCAACTGATGCGCGCCTACATGTCGCGCTACGGCGTGCGCGCCGAGGATTTCGCACCGTTCTCGATCAACGCGCATCGCAACGCGCTCACGAACCCGAACGCACTCCTGCACAAGGCCATCACGTGCGACGACTACCTCGCCTCGCGCGTGGTGGCCGATCCGGTGCGGCTGTTCGACGCTTCGCCGATCTGCAACGGCGCCGCGGCGCTCGTGCTCGCGTCGGCGGAGGCGGCCGCAACGCTGCGCCGTGCGCCGCGCGTCCGCATCGCCGGCTCCGCGGCCGCCACGGCACCCGTGGCGCTCTCGCGCCGCGCCGATCCGCTGCAGCTCGCGGCCGTCGAGATCTCGACGCGGCGCGCGCTCGCGCAGGCGCGGATCGAGCATCGCGACGTCGACATCTTCGAGTTACACGACGCCTACACGATCGTGTGCGCGTTGTCTCTCGAATCGGCGGGCTTCGCGCCGCCCGGCCGCGGTACGCGACTCGCGGTCGAAGGCGGGATCGGTCTCGACGGCGACCTGCCGCTCGCGACGTTCGGCGGGCTCAAGGCCCGCGGCCACCCGGTGGGCGCGACGGGTTGCTATCAGCTCGTGGAGGCGTACCTCCAGCTCGGCGAGAGCGCCGGCGCGAATCAGGTCCGCGGCGCCGAGCGCGCGCTCGTGCAGAACATCGGTGGAACCGGCGCGACCGTCGTCACCCACGTCCTCCACCGCATCGCCTGAAAAATAGGGACATGTTTGATTTTTCGTCGTGACATGTCGGCTCTCGACCGTCGCGACCGAAAAATCAAACATGTCCCTATTTTTCAGCTACCGACGACATCGCCCGCGGCGTGCTCGATCACGACCAGGCTCGGGCGCGGGGCCGCGGCGCCGCCGTCGGGCCAGCGGCTGATCGGCGCGGCGGCCGTGCCGCCGCTGCCGGGATGCTGCACGGTGAGAAACAGCGCGCGGCCGTCGGCGCTGAGCTCGCAGCCGCAGATCTCTGCGCCGATCGGGCCGCTCATGAACTGCCGGACCGCGCCGCGTTCGGGCCCCTCGGTGGGGCACACGAAGCAGCCGTTGTTGTTGGCGCCGGGCTGCGTGCCGTCGGTCACGATCCAGAGGTTGCCCGCCGCGTCGAAACCGAGATTGTCCGGATTCGCGAACGCGCTCAACTCGTCGCTCCGCGCCGCGCCGCCGAAATACGCCACTTCGGCCGCGAGCGAGCGGTCGTGCGCCGGCGGCAGCGCCGTGAGCAACCGGCCACCCGCGGGATCGCCGGCAAGAAGAAAAACTTCCCAGCGGAACGCAGTCGCGGCAGCGTCGCCGCCCGCCTCCGCGATCTCGAGGATATGTCCCGCGACGTTCGGCGCGCGCGGATTGACGGCATCGGTACGCGTGTCGAGCTGCCGCCCGGCGACGACGATCGAGCCGCGATCGCGGTCCAGGTTCTGCGTGCACGACACGTAGACGTTGTGCGTGCGCGGATTCACCGCGATGTCCTCGGTGCGGTCGAGCGCCGTCGCCCCGACCCGATCCGCCGCGTCGCGGCAACGCAGCACGACGTCGCCTTGCGAAGCGAAGCCGCGCTCGGGCGTGAGCTCGGCATGCTCCCGGAACTTAAGCGGCACCCACTCGCCGCGGCCGTCGTCGAAGAAGCGCGCGACGTGCAGCGTGCCGCGATCGAGCAGGTCGCCGCTCGCATCGCGCCGCTCCGGATCGAAGCGCCCCGCGCTCACGAACTTGTACAAATACTCGAACTGCTGGTCGTCGCCCATGTAGACGACCGCGCGACCGTCGCCCGCGAGCGTGGTCGTCGCGCTCTCGTGCTTCATGCGCCCGAGCGCCGTGCGCTTTTTCGGCAACCTCGAGGGCTCCCGCGGATCGACCTCGACGATCCAGCCGAATCGCAGCAGCTCGGCCGGATTCTTGGCCACGTCGAAGCGCGCGTCGGCGTGCTCCCAGCGATAGACGCTGTCGCGCGCGCGCAGACCGAACCGCCGGTGCGCATCCGCGAGCGCGCCGTCGAGAGTCGCGGCACCGCCGTTGCCGAAGTACTCGTCCACGTTCTCCTCGGCGGTGAGGTACGTGCCCCACGGCGTGGTGCCCGCGGCACAGTTGCCGAACGTCCCGAGCACGATCGGCAAGCGCTCGCGCTTGGGATTGAGCAATGCATGGTCGCGCGCCGGACCGGCGAGCTCGATCGGCGTGCTCGCCGTGAGCCGGCGGTTGTAGGGCGAGTCGACGCGGTAACGCCACGCCGAGCCGCGCTCGAGCTCGACGACGCTCAGACCGACGGCCGCCTGCATGTAGGCGACGATGGACGGGTGAGCGCGCACGAATTCGGCGAGCTTGCCCGCGGCCCGCGCTTCGTCCCAGCCCGGGAACAGGAGCTCCGGGCTCGGGTACTCGTGGTTCACGCAGATCAGCACACGCCGCGCGTCGAGCTCGAACAGGCCGATGCCGTCGCAGTTATAGCCGAACTGGCGCGCTTGCGCCGCCGGGGCGCCGGCGTCGAGCAGCAACCCGTCGGCCACGCGCTCGACCGCGAGCGCCGACGCGCCGGGCACGAGCGGGTCGCCCCAGCGCAGCAGCGGCTCGGCGCGGTAGCCCCGCGGCACGGTGACTCGGTCGTCTTTCGAGCCCGCGATTCGCTCGAACGTGAGCGCGCCCGCCCGCGGCTCGTCGCACCACGCGTCGCCCGCGACCAGCGACAGCGCCGCAAGCCTCGAGGCGCGCCCGAGCGCGGCCCTGCGCGTGAGACGGCGCTCCAGGAGCGAGCGCAGAGTGTCCGCACTGTTCATCGTCGTCACCGTAGCGGGAAAATATGTCAGTTCGCGCGCCGCCGCCAGCACCGGCCAAGCGCGACCCAAGCGCGACATTCGCTAGAAGTGCTAGCCTATACCGGCGCCGCGCCCCTTTCTCCGCGGCCTGAGGATTCGAGATGGCAGACGAGCTCAACGACGCCGAAATCGCGATGGACAGCACGGGTCTCTACCGCGAGGAGACCTTCACCGACCGGCGCGTCGGAACCCTCCAGCGGCTCACGCCGATCACCGCCGCCGGTGCCGCGGACACGACGCGTACCGTGCTCTACGTGGGCCAGACCCAGGTGCTCACGCCGGCGGGTGCGTTACCGCTCACGTTCGAGGTGCCCGCGATTTCACTCGACGAGGCCGTCGCGAAGTTCGGCGACCTCGCAAAGCTGGCGCTCGCGCGCACGATGCGACGGCTGGAGGAGCTACGGCGCGAGCAGGCGTCGTCGATCATCGTGCCGGGCGGCGCGCCACCGGGCGGCGTGGGTCCGAGCGGGGGGCGCGGGCTGCGCTGATCAGGCGTCCCGACGATGGACGACGTGCTCGCCGACAAGCTCGCGATCCGCGAAGTCGTCGACAACTGGGTCTTGTGGAGCGATTCGGGCGACTGGCAGCGCTTCGCGACGGTCTGGCACGCGGGCGCGTGGATGACGTCGACGTGGTTTCAGGGGCCGGCGACGGAGTTCGCCAAGGCGCGGCGCGCGGGTTTCGAGCGCGGCGTCAGCATCATCCACTTCCTCGGCGGAACGACCTGCGAGGTGGCCGAGAATCGCGCGATCGCGCAGACCAAGATGACGATCAACCAGCGCGCGCCCGTCGACGGCGTGATCGTGGACGCCGTCTGCACCGGCCGCTTCTACGACTTCTTCGAGAAGCGCGCGACCCGCTGGGGAATCGTGAGGCGCCAGCCGATCTACGAGAAGGATCGCCTCGATGCCGTGGATCCGGGCGCCGAGCTCCGTCTCGACGCGGAGTTGCTGGCACGCTTCCCGGAAGGCTATCGGCACCTCGGCTACTTGCAGACCAAAGCGGGCTTCAACGTGAGGCTCGGTCTGCCCGGTCTGCGGGGACCGGAGGTCGCGAAGCTGTATGCGGAAGGGGCCGCGTGGCTCGACGGGTCGGCTCAACCCGGCGAGCCGCTGTAGCGTCGGACATCAGCCGAATTAGGGTCAGACCCCAAAAGGGGTCAGACCCTGGGGTCAGACCTGCGGCGCCCGTCAGTGCGTGCGGCGATGAAACGCTTCGAGGAAGCGGCGGACGACGTGGTCCGCACGCTCCTGCAGCGCGCTGTTGCTCGGCGTCGGCGCGCCAAGCATCAGCAGCTCCTTGTACCACTTGTGGACCAGCATGCCGGTGAAGAACTCGGCGGCCTCCTCCGGGTCGTCCACGTCGAGCAGGTCGACGTTCTTGAGCGCTATCAGATACTCGGCCAGCAGCTTGTGACTGCGCTGCGGTCCCCGTTCGTGATAGAGCCGCGCAAGATCGGGGAAGCGCTCGCGCTCGGCGATGATCAGCCTCAGCACGGCGCGATGATGCGTCGAGAAAATCACGTGCAGCCGGTCGACGGCGAACTCGGTGAGCATCTCGCGCACGTCGCGCCGGATGTCGAGCGTGGGCTGGCCGTTGTTGATCATCACGCTGTCGAGCACCGCGCGGAATAGGTCCTCTTTGGTCGGGAAGTAGGCGTAGAGCGTCGCCTTCGAGCCCCCCGAGAGCACGAGGATCGCGTCGATCGACGTCTTGTCGTAACCGTCGCGCAGGAACAACTCGGCGGCGGCGGCGAGCATTCGCTGGAGCCGAGCGCGGCCGCGCGCGGATTGCGGTTCCGTGCTCTGCGCTTGGGACTCGACGCTGTCCGTCATGCGAAACTCCTTGTTCTCGTTATGGTCGTTCCGTCACGATCTCGGCGACCGGCCTCCGCTTCTGGGTAGGCACGACTTTGGGCAATCCATACCAAAAAAGGCCCACCACGCACTCCTTGCCGGCATCGATCTCGAGCACGTCGTAGAAACGCGCTTGTCGAGTGACGCCGCCGGTGGTCCACTTTACGCCGATACCGCGTTGCCAAAGATACAGCATCAGATTCTGCGCGGCACAGCAACATGCGGCATAGTCCTCACGGTCGAGCAGCGGGTCGTCGCTGCGCCGGCTCGTGAGCACGAAGAATCCGGGAATCCCCTGCAATCGCGCGCGGCGCGCGACTCCCGCGGCCTCGCCCTTTTTGGCGGCGTCGAGCTCGGCCGCAAGATCGATGATGGCGCGGGCCGTGGCGGGACCGATTAAGTAAAAGCGCCACGGCTCGGTGAGCCGATGATTCGGCGCCCAGCGCGCGGTCTCGATCGCCTCGAGCAACACGGCCGTACCCACGGGTTCGGGTTGAAACAGATCTACCGAGCGACGGCCGCGCAACACCGCGGTCACCGCATCGTCCGCGGGCGATATCAGTCCTTCGGTCATGACCCCTCCAGGGCCTAATCGCCGCGAACCATAGCACGGGCCGGATCGCGCCCCGGCGCGCGACTTGACCCCTCGGCGGCGGGCCGCCCGGCGTTCCGCTAACCTTGGCTGCGTAATGACCGACATCGTGGACACCCTCGTCATCGGCGCCGGCGTCGTCGGCCTCGCGATCGCGCGCGAGCTCGCGCAGGCCGGCCGCGAGGTCATCGTGCTCGAGAAGAATCGCGGGATCGGCGAGGAGACGTCGTCGCGCAACTCCGAGGTCATTCACGCGGGCCTCTACTACCCGCCCGGCAGCCTCAAGGCGCGCTTCTGCGTCGACGGCCGCGAGCGGCTCTATGCGTATTGCGCCGCCAAGGGCATCGCACACCGGCGTTGCGGCAAGCTGATCGTCGCGGTGCACGAGGCGCAGCGGCCGAAGCTCGAGGCGGTGCGCAAGTCGGCCGCGGCCAACGGCGTGAACGACCTCGACTGGCTCACTGCGGACGAAGCCCGTGCGCTCGAGCCGAACGTGCTCGCGACCGCCGCGCTCTGGTCGCCGTCGACGGGCATCGTCGACAGCCACGCGTTCATGCTGGCGCTCCAGGGCGATCTCGAGCGGGCGGGCGGCTCGCTCGCCGTGCTCTCGCGCTGTCTCGGGGCCGAGCGCCACGGCAACGCGCTCGAGCTCTACTGCATGGCCGACGGCGAAGGCTTGCGCCTCAAGGCACGCACCGTGATCAACGCGGCCGGGCTGAACGCGACCCAGGTGGCGCGCGCGCTCGGCGATCTCCCCGCGGACGCGGTCCCGGCGCCCCGCTACGCCAAGGGGAGCTACTTCGTGTACACGGGGAAGAGCCCCTTCACTCACCTCGTCTATCCGCTGCCGGAGGACGGCGGGCTCGGCGTGCACGCCACGCTCGATCTCGCGGGGCGCGCCCGGTTCGGCCCCGACGTCGAGTGGCTGCCGGTGGGTACCGAACCGGAGGACATCGACTACGACGTCGACTCGCGGCGCGGCGCGGCGTTCTATGCCGCGATTCGCGCGTACTGGCCCGGACTCGCGGACGGAGCTCTGAGTGCCTCTTACGCAGGCGTCCGGCCCAAGATTTCAGGACCGGGCGAGCCCGCGGCCGATTTCACGATGCGCGCTTCGGGCGCCGGCGGGGCGCCGCGCGTCGTGCACTTGTTCGGCATCGAGTCACCGGGGCTCACGGCCTCGCTCGCGATCGCCGCGCACGTGCGCGCGCTGCTCGACGCGTGAGCGGGCTCCGATGCAGGCACAGCGGTGTGAGGCACCAGGCGCCTGCGCGCCTCAGCGCGCCGCGATGACTTCCCCGCGGAACTGCCGCTCGAAGAACTCGAACGCGCTGCTACGGAGCAGCGGGAAGTACACGACGGACGAACGGTGCCCCGTCGGGAGGTACAGCGTCTCGGGGTCGCCCATGGTCTCCCGTAGCGCCTCTTGCGACTCGATCGGCACGATCGCGTCGCTGCGCGTGAGCACGAGCAGCACGCGCTGCGCGTCGACGTAAGGCGCGAGCGCCAGCGGATCGGTCACGATTCGCTGCTCCATCGTCTCGAGCAACCCCTCGCGGCTCATGCCGTCGTCGTCGACGAGCCGCTCGACGGTACGCGTGATCCGGCGGTAGTTGGTGCTCAACATCAAGTGCGCGAGATCGCCGCCCGCCATCGCGGCCACCAGCGCGTCGACGCGCCGGTCGAGCGCCGTGAGCATCACCGCGTCCATCGCGCCAAAGCTGATGCCGAACACACCGATGCGTGTCGGGTCGATCTCGTGCTGCTGCTCCACCCAATCGAGGACGCGACGGTAGTCCTCGAGGTTGGCGCGAATCGCGTCTTCGGGCGCGTCGAGCTGCTCGAGCGGATCGCGATCGCGCATCACCACCAGCGCCCGCCACCCTTGATTCGCGAAGTACCGCGCGAAGTAGCGTGTGATTATCAGCTGCCCGTTGAAGATCGGCAGCAGCACGACCACGGGCGTGGGCGCCTTGGCACGCACGTCGTAGTACTCGAACTCGATCGGCTGCTTGCCGTCGTCGTGGCCGGCCAGCGCGACTTGCCGCACCGTGAAGCCGGAGCGTTCCCTGAGCGTCTCCTCCGCGGCGACGACGACGGGCGCGGCGTACGCGTCGAAGGGCGCGACGAGCGCGGCCGGCAGCGAAGTCGGGCCGCGATAGCGCGCGTCCGCAGGAACATGCGTCACGCAGCCCGCGGCGGCGATCGACGCGGCGACCGGGAGCAACCACCAGCGCATCTCAGCGCTCTCCGCCGAGCGCGACGTACCCCGTGCTCACCCGCCCGGGCTCGCCAGGCTCGGTCCACGCGAGCAGCAGTCGATCGTGGCTGCGCACGAGCTGCGGAACGCTGTTGGGCCGCGACTCGGTGCTCGTCGTAAGCACGCGCACCGGGCCGAGCTCGCCCGCGCTCGACACCTCGCGGACACCGAGCTCCGCACCGTTCGTCGCGCGCCGCCACCAAGCCACCGCGGCAGCGTCCGCCCGCAGCATCGCGATGTCGACGTGGCCGATCGCGCCGGCGGCGTCGACGTCGATCGCCGCGCCGAAGGTCGCACCACCGTCGGCGGAGAACGCGGCGCGCACCAGCGGCCGGTTGCCGGCCGCGGTGAACCAGGCCACCGCCGCGGCGCCGCCATCCGCATCGATCGCCGGACCGTTGACGGGACAGCCTTCGATCTCCCAGCCGTCGGGGCCGAGCACGATCGGGTCGCTCCAGCCGTCGGCCATTCGGCGCGTGACCGCGATGTCGCGAATCTCTTCTGGGCTCCGATCGCGATAGACGAGCAGGAGGCCTGCGCTACCCGCCGCGGCGCCCGTCGTGCAGCAGTCGCACACGCGCTCGTCGACGACGGATTGCTCGAGCAACGCGCCGTCCGCGCCCAAGCGCGCCACGCGCAGGCTCGTGGCGAGGCTCGCGAGGCGCTCGAGGTCGACGTCTTGGTTGTCGTTCTCGGACGCGAGGTCGCGGCCGTCGAGCCACACGGCGCCCGCGTCCTCACCCCACGGGAAGACGCTCACGAAGCCGTGCTCCGTGAGTGTGCCGTCGTCGTTCAGGAGCCGCGGCGCCGACCAGGTGACGCCACCGTCGGGAGACACCGCCGTCGCGATGTCGTAGGCGTAGGGCTCCGCCGCCTCGACGCGCCAATGCGCGACCCAGAGCCCCGCGCGCACCGGCACCACCGCCGGAGGGTCGTCGGGGCTCACGACCCACTTCTCGCCGCGAGCCGCCACCACGGGCGCATCCCACGCGCCGCCGCGCAGCCGCGAATACTTGAGCGCGTGGCCGTCGCCGTCGGGCTCGATCCAGCTCAGCACGACCTCGCCGGCGTTCGCCGCGAGGTGCGGTTCCGCGCTGCCGGGGGCTGCGCCGACCGCGAGCGGCACCAGAGGCCCGAGCCCCGGTCCGGCGCGCGGCCCGGCGGCGTCCGCCGCGCCTCGCGTGCCGCCGGCGTCGGTCGCGGGCTCGCGGCCGCAACCCGTCATCGTGACGGCGGCGAAGAGGGAGAGCGCGCTCAGGACTCTGACGATCGGCATTACGCCGATACTACAACCGCGACAAGCGATAGACGAACGCCGGAGGAAGGTTGAAGGGCGCGATGCCGATGAGCGAGCTGCGAAGCCCGAGCCGGCTGCGTAAGCCACGTTCGACGGGGCATCGGCCCGCATAAGTAAATTGATGCAGCGCCCCCTTCGAGCCGAGCATCTCGAACACCTGCTCGAGCAGCCGTTGCTTCTGTTCCGGCGAGAAGAACAACAGCGGCAGCCCGCTGATCACGAAGTCGAAGGTTCCCGGGCCGGGGACGTGCTCGACGAGCGACAGAGCGTCGGCGGCCACGAGTGGGCATTCCGGAAACCGCCGCGCGAGAATCTTCAAGAACTGCGCGTTCTGCTCGACGGCGAACAGGTCCTCGGGGCGCACGCCGGTATCCAGGATCGCCTGCGTGACCGTGCCCGTACCGGCCCCGAGCTCGATGACGCGCGCGCCGGGCCGCAAACCGCTGGCCATGAGCTTGGCGAGCAATCTCCCGCTCGGCGCGACGGCGCCGATGGCCACCGGGTTCTGGATCCAGCTCTTGAAAAAGTGCCCGAGGTCGTCGGACGTGTGCTGCTGCCGCTGGCGCAATTCTGACTCTGACATCCGCGCGATCCCTTAGCGAAACGCGCGCGTGCGATAGAGGGCGGCGATAGTCACGATCATCCGATCATTCCGTTCGAATCCTGACGTTGCGGAACATTACACGGCCGGCCCCGTACTGTAGAGCGATCGGCCCCGCCGCGACACGGTCGTTGTCCACGTCGACGGTCATCTGGCCGCCGAGCCTCACCGTGAGATGGCGGCCGCGCGCCGAGATCTCATAATGGTTCCATCGCTCACCCGTGTCGATCTGCACGCTCGGTTTCGCCACGCCCACGATCGCTCCCGTGCGGTAGGCCGGATCGGGACGCTGGTCGAAGATGTTGACCTCGTAGCACGTCGCCGCGCCGAGCTGCTCCGGGTTCTGGCAGCGGAGGAACACACCGCTGTTGGCGTCGGCCGTGACCCAGAACTCGAGGTCGAGATCGAAATCGGCGTAGGCGGAATCCGTGAGCAGGAATCCCGTGCCGGCATCGGCCCGCACCGTGCCGTCGGCAAGCTCCCAGTTCGCGTTACCGACCTGCGTCCAGCCGTCCAAGCTCGTGCCGTCGAACAACGTCTTCCACGCGCTCGTCTGCGCCTGCGGAGCGCTCTCCGGGCTCGATCCCGACGAGCACCCCCCCAACTGTGCACAAACCGCAGCCACGATACCGAAACGCATCGGTGCTGCCCCTCCTCTTTGCATGAGCGTGATGTTCGCTCGGCGCCTTGCGAAGGGCCGCGAGCCCGCCCACTCGTTCTTCTCCTCGGAGCTTAGCAGCCCTCGTCGGCGAACACTATCGGCGACTCGGGCGCCGCGACCGCTGCCGATCCGCGCCGGTCGTCGCGAGGACGTGCGGGAAACGCTGACTCGCTCGATCACGCGCTCATGAGCCGGCGAATCTTCTCGATGCCCTCGTCCTCGCCCGGCAAGCCACGTCCCGTGACCGGCAGGCGTTGCGACCGCAGCACCTCTTCGAATGCCGCTCGGCCAGCGCTCTCGCGATAGGCTCTCGCCAGCGTCGGGTAGTCGTCGAGGCGGAAGTGTTCGCCGAACACGTGCTGCACGACGTCGAGCTCTTCCCAAAGCATGGTGTCGGCGAGCATCACGGGGCGCGACCGTGCTCCGGCGAGCCAACCCCACTCGTCGAGCGTCACGTCGAGGTACGCGCAGTGGCTGCGCAGCCGGTCGGACGTGCGCTTCGCGAGCGCGCCGAGATCGACGCCCGCGTGCGAAACCTCCGCCCACAGTAGCAGCGCCAGCTGCACCATCACGTCGACATAAAGAGTCGACACGAGCATCGAGTGACGCAGGTTCTCGTCGTCCGCCAACAGCGCTTCGTCGCCGAGCGCCCTGTGTAGAAACGTGTAGATCACGAAGGTCTCGGCGACCTTGCGGTCGCCCCAGTGGAGCACCGGCAGCTTGTGAAACGGGCCTACGCGCGCGCGGTCGCCGCGTATCGCGATCCATTCGGGGAACCCCGGCGTGAGCGGCACACGTTCGTCTTTGTACGGCACGCCGCGCGCGCGAAAGTAGTAGCGGACGAATTGTCCGCGCCCGCGCGCGTCGAAATAGTGGAAAACCACGGGCGGCGTCTGCGCCATGTTTGCCCTCCTGTAGGCGGCTTCGCGACAGCCGCGATTTTACACTTGCGCAGTCGAGGTTCGGCCAGTGTGCGACGGTTCGCAGTCCCGCTACCGCGTCGCGGACTAGCGTTCCCTCTCGGTTATCTGTCGACTACCCGGGGGGAACGACGAAGGATGGGATTCCGCTCGAGCGCGATCGCCGTGTTGGCCCTGCCTTGGCTCGTCGTGTCGGCGGGCTCGGAACGCCCGGAGGACTTGTCCCGCGGCGCGGCGGCCCTTTGTATCGACGTGTCCGCGCCCGCGGCTATACGCATCGACGCCTGCACTTGGATGATCCGGCATGGGCATCTCCGCGCGGAGAACCTGGCTATTGCATTGAACAATCGCGGCGTTGCGAAACGCGAGACGGCGGATCTCGCCGGAGCCCTCGCCGACTTGAGCGAGGCCATTCGCCTCTCGCCGACCGCGCTCTCCTATGGCGCGCGCGCGTGGGTCCATTGCTCGGTGGCTTGGCGAGCCGACGACGCGGGCGACGACGCCGCGTCGCGCGCCGCGTATGCGGCCGCGGAATCCGACATGCAGCGGGCGCTCGCGCTCGACCCCTCGAGCGGATCGCTCGACGGCCTCTGCTACTGACCTTCCCTGGCCGGAGACTCCGGAGTCTCTTTCGCCTTCGGAAGGAGTTTGCATGACGGCCGTCACACCAATGCGACCGGGACTGACCGTACCATGCATGAGATGACCCGCAGCTCACGTGTAGTCACGGACGACGATCCGACCGTCGAGGAAGAAGCGCCGGACTTCGGTCCCACTCGGACCGACGTTCTCCGCGAGTCCGACCATGCGTCGATCGTGGCGGCCGACGGCGACAGCGTCGGAGCGATCGAGCACGACGACCGGGGCGAAGCCCGCTGGAAGTGGGTCACGGAGACCGCCGCCGCGACCGAGAGCGAGAAGACCTTCGACCACCTGAAGGCGCTCTCGAATGCGTCGCTCTCCCTGCAAGACACGCCGGCGGCGGCCGAGGCCGATAAGCCCTCGCGAAAGACGGGATACAACCCCTACGACGTCGGCGCACCGGCCGAGCGCAAGCCCGGCAAATAGGCCCGTCCCCGGGCCGCCGGCCCGACTTATGTCCCATCGTGACGCTCGTCATGTGCCCGCGCGCGCCGATTGCGTACCGTGATCGACGTCTCGTACTTGGCCGGAGCGCCAAATGAAGAAGCGACGCAACGACGATGACTACGCGAAGACCCAGGTTCTCGACCGGGGGCACGGGCAGCGGCCGAGCGGCAACGACGAAGCCGACGCGCTCTATCGGGAGTACGTCGAGACTACCGAGGCCGACTCGAGCGAGGACCGCACGGTCACGCATCACTGGCGGGGGTCGAAGAAGGTCTGAGATGCCCGCGGCCGCGGCCGCGCTCCGCACTCGCGGGAAGGAACCCGTCCGGTCCGCACGCGGTCTAGTGGGTTGTAGCCCCACGGGACGTCGACGATGCGGCCCGGCACCGCCATCGGTCTCTCAGCGCTCCTGCATGCTCTGGCCGCTCTCGGCCTGAGCGTCGCGCGTTGGGGGAACCCACCAGCCGCGAAGCGCCCGGCTCCTACGTTCTGGGCGACGATGCGAGAGCCCGAGCGTCCACCGACGCCCCCCGAGCCGCAACCTGCGATAGCGGCGCCGCGCGAACAGCCTGCGCGGGTGCAGCCCGCCGAGAAACCGGCGATTCGCGGCGTGGAGACGCGGGCGGCCCCCGCCCCGACGACGCCGCAAGAGTCCGTGCCCGTGCCGTCCTCGTCGCAGCCGACCGAGGAACGTGCGCTCGACCTGGACGAAGCGCGTCGGCGCGCCGCGGTCGAAGTTCTGCGAGAGCGAGAGCGGGCCGGCTCCTATCGTTCGTTCACGTTTCCCGGGACCATCGCGGAGCAAGAGGCCTTCGACGAGGCCGAACGCTTTCACCGCGTCGAGCGCGGATTGCAGGCGCCACTCACCGCGTTCGACTCGCCCGCGAAGGGACGCGCGGGGATCACGGAAACGGATGCCTTCGGTCAAACGGTGCGCTGGATCTCGGACGACTGCTACCAGACGACCGGCACCCACAACTTGTTCCTGTTGCCGGCGACCGTGGGCCTCTTTGCCATCCCGATGACGAATTGCGCCGCGCCGCCGCCGCGCGCCGATCTGTTCGCGACGGCCAAGCCGGCGTATCTGATGGACGCGCAGGAGCGCGCCGCAACCGACGCGGCGATCGAACGTCGTGAGAGGCTGCGGAGGCCGACGACCGGCGCGGTAATCTCTCTGGAAAAGGACTGACCGCCCGCGGGGCGCTCGGCGGATGACGGTCGCTGTGTGGTGCCGGCGGAGGGACTTGAACCCCCGACCCCCCGCTTACGAAGCGGATGCTCTACCAACTGAGCTACGCCGGCAGGCGTGTAGTTAGGCGCTTATTGTGCCTGAGGTCGCGGGCGGTCGCATGCCCGCCGGGTCACAAATTTCGCCGCCCCGACTAGCCGCGGCGATCGCTGCGGACGCGGATGACGACGTCGACGCCGGCCTGCTTCGTGCCCGGGGGCAGCGCCGTGTTGACGTTCAGGGTGAGCGCGCCGACCGGGATGTCCGTGAGCTCCCCGGTGTCGACGTTATAGAAATGGTGATGCGCCTCGATCGTCGAGTCGTAGTACTGGCGCGTCGGGTCGACCTCGACGGTCCGCAACAACCCGCGCTCGCAGAATAGATTCAGCGTGTTGTAGACGGTGGCCTTCGATACGCGCGAGCCGCTCGCGCGTATCCCTGCGATCACCTGGTCGGCCGAGAGGTGCTGCGGCTTCGACAAGATCACGAGGGCCACCTCGACGCGCTGCGGCGTGGGGAACACGCCGCGGGTGGCGAGCAGCTGCACGATGTCGTCTCGACTCATCATTGACACACTCAGAAAAATCAGAGACTTGGCGAGTATAGCCATGGCTCCGTCGAAATTCCAAGAGCCGCCGGCCGCGGGTTCGTGATACGCCAATTCGTCTCGAATGGCCGGTTTTCGGAATGGCCGACGGTCGCGCCCCGCCGGTACGGTCGTCCGATGATCCGACGCGCCCGCGGCTTCACTCTCTGGGAGCTCCTGTGCACGACCACGCTGGTGGGCGTCGTCCTCGGGCTCGCCGTGCCGAGCGTCCGGGTGGTCGCGCTCGACGGCCGACGCACCGCGGAGATCAACGAGCTCGTGCTCGCCGTGCAGCTCGCGCGCAGCGAAGCTGCGAAACTCGGCCGGCCCGTCGTCGTCTGCAAGTCGGCCGACGGGCTCCGCTGCGCCGGCGACGACCTGCGCTTCGACTCGGGTTGGATCGTGTTCGTCAACACGGACGACGCAAGGCCGCCGCAGCGCTCGCCGGACGAGCCGCTGCTGCTCGCCCACGCCCCGCTCGGCCGCGGCACGATCAGCAGCAACCGCGCGTACTTCGAGCTCCGGCCGCTGCAGCGGCGCAGCGTCAACGGCACGGTGGTGTTCTGCGACGAGCGCGGACCGGCGGCGGCACGCGCCGTAATCGTGAGCTACACCGGGCGACCGCGCGTCGCGCCGGTCGATTCGGGCGGCGCACCGCTGCGTTGCGCGGTGCCGCGCTAGTGCTCGCGGAACGCTCGCCGCTCGTCCGCTCGATACGACCGATTGTCGGAGCGACCGCGCTGCAAACCGGCGCCGCGCATATATTGCCCGCCGATGGGGGATCGACGTCAGTGCGGATTTACGCTATGGGAGCTGATGGTGACCCTCGCCGTGGCCGGAGTCCTGCTCGGCCTCGGCGTCCCGAACTTCATCGAATTCCAACGTAACGGCGCGATGACCGCGGCTGCCAACGATCTCGTGACGGGCACGCTCCTCGCGCGGTCCGAGGCCCTCACGCGACAGGGGACGGCGCCCGTCGTGCTGTGCCTGAGCAGCAACCCGCTCGACGCGATGCCCGTCTGCGACGTCGCCGCCGACGCCGTCATCGACGCCCCCGATCGCGGCTTCATCGTCTGGGTCGACGCCGACAGCGATCTCGACTACGACGCGGGTGAGACGATCGTGATGCGCAGCTCCGCGCCGGGCGGGACCATCCGAGAGTCGAGCAACTGCCCTTACGTGGCGTATGGCCAGAACGGGTTCTCGCGCAAGGTCGCGGCCGGTTGCTTCCCCTCGGTGCGCAACTTCCTCTATTGCGACGACCGTGGCCGACGCGTCAGCAGCGGCACACTGTCGGCGGCGCGCGTCGTTCGCGTCGACAAGACCGGCCGCGCGCAGACGCTGACCGAGCTCGCCGACGTCAGCGCGCGCATCGGCAACGACGCAGCCACACAGGTCGACGCGATATGTCCGTAGCGCCGCGACACCGCCGCCCGCCCGCCGCCGGCTTCAGCCTGGTCGAGGCGCTCGTGTCCCTGGTCGTGATCTCGGTCGGCATGATCGGTATCGCGGCGCTCTACGGCCAGGGGCTCAACGCCGGGAGCACCGCGCTGTATCGCACCGTCGCCGTGAACCTCGGCGCGGACATGGCGGACCGGATTCGCAACAACCGCACGGCGGGCGTGGCCTACAAGGGCGCACCGGCGAACAACCACTGCGACCCGCAACACGGCCCGGTCGTGAGCTGCACGCCCGTCGAGATGGCGGCGCACGACCTGTTCACGTGGAAAGAGCGGCTCGACACGGAGCTGCCGAACGCGATTGGCTCCCTCGACTACAAGTCGGATACCACTCCTCCGACGTTCACGATCGACATCAAGTGGCAGGAGCCCGGGCTCAACGTCGTGAGCTACACGAGCATCATCCAGGTCCCGGCCTTCTGACATGCAACGGAACGGAAGCATGACCCTCTCGGATCGACGCAGGCTTCGCCGCCGCGCAGTGGGCGTCACGCTGATCGAGCTCATGGTCGCGCTCGCGATCGGCGCGTTCCTGATGATCGGCGCCGTGACCGTGTTCGTGCAAGCCCGTCAAACCTTCCGGCTCACCGACTCCGTCGCTCGGCTGCAAGAGACCGGCCGCTTCGCTCTCGAGTCGGTCGAGCCCGAGATCCGCATGGCGCACTACTGGGGTTTGACGACGCAGACGGTCGCGATCGAAGGCCGAGCCGGACCCGCCGACGCGAACGGCTTGGGACCGGACAACTGCGGCACCAACTGGACGATCGACTTCGACAAAGCGGTCGAGGCCTCGAACAACGGCTACACCTGGGCCTGCGCGGCGGGACCGGCCGGGGGCAACGGCGCGGCGGATACGTCGGACACGCTGGTGGTGCGGCGCGTGAGCGAGAACGCGCAGCCCGTGCCGCCCGCGCTGCTCGCGGACGATACGCTGTACCTGCAGACGAGGCGCGGGTCCACGAGCCGCATCTTCACCGGCACCGCTCCCCCCGCGGAGTTTCTGCCGATCACCGCCGCGGCGCCGAGCGAGACGCGCGTCGTGCTGGTCACGGGCTACTACGTCGGCAAGAGCTCGGCCCTCGGGGCGAACATGCCGTCGCTACGCCGGAAGGCCTTCACGGGCGACACGTCGAGCAACGTCACGGACGAAGAGGTTTTGCCCGGCGTCGAGGACCTGCAGGTTCAGTTCGGCGTGGACACCGACCCCGTCGGCAGCGCGAACCGCGGCTCGATAGACCGCTACGTGAACCCCGGCGACCCGATCTTGACTCCGGGCGATGCGGCGTTCATCCCGGACGCCGAGATTCTCGCGGTACGGATCTGGCTCAGGATCCGCACCGAGAATATCGAGGCCGGCTACAAGGACACGCGAACCTATGTGTACGCCGATCAGAACATCCCCGCACCCAACGATGCCTACCGGCGCGTCGTGATGTCGAAAACGATCTACCTGCGCAACGCGCGGCCCGCCTCATGACGCGCCGCGGCGGACGAGTGGAGAACTGCATGAACGACATCGCTCTTCGGGGAAAGCAAGGTGGCGCCACACTGATCGTCGGCCTCATCCTCCTGCTCGTGCTCACGGTGCTCGGTGTGTCCGGCATGAACACTTCGCGCATGGAAGTGCGGATGGCCGGCAATACGCAATTCCGGCAGGACGCGTTCCAGCTCGCGGAATCGGGCATCGACATCGCGATCGCGAGCGGCGCCTACAACACCACGTCCGCCGCGTCCACGGTCGACTGGCTCGGCACGGAGTACGACCGCGAAGCCGAGACGACCTTCCGAACGGCCGTGCCGTTGAGCGCCGTCGCCTTCAGCATGGGCAATACGGCCGGCGGCGGATCCGTGATGGCTTTTCACTTCGACGTGGAGTCGCACGGCAAGGCGCCCCGCAACGCCGCTGCAGCCCACCAGCAAAGCTTCTACGTGTTGGGGCCCGCCACGCAGGGGAACCAACCATGACGCGGATCATCTCGGCCGTCGCGCTCGCGCTCGCGCTCGCCGCCGTCGGCAACGCGGGTGCGGCGAGAACGATCGAGTACGTCGAAGGCGCGTACGAGGTCATGCTGGCCGATCTCGTTCTACCGGCGAGCGCGTCGGGCAGACTGAGCGTCCGCACGTGCGCCACCTGCGCGCGAATCAACGTCCAGGTCAACGCGAACACCGAGTACTCGTTCGGCGGCGGCAAACCGATGTCGCTCGCGGACTTCCAGACCGCGGTCACTCAACTGCGGCAGAGGCCGGGCGCTGTTGTAGGCGGAGTGGTGTTCTACAGCCTCGCCACCAAGCGCGCGACACGGGTCGTTTTGACTCCCGCGAGCTGATTCCGCGCGGCAACCGGCGACCGACTTTCGAGGGCTTGCCATGAATCTCGTGAAGAAAAGACTCCTCGCTTTCGCGGCGGGTGCGCTGTGGGCTCTGGCCTCGGGAACGTCGGCCGTCGCCGACGACATCGAGCTATTCGTCGGGTCGGGCAATCCGACGATCCAGGCGCGTCCCAACATCCTGCTGATTCTCGACGACTCGGGAAGCATGGGCGCCACGCTCACGACGCAGACCGGCTACAACCCCGGCACGCCGTACACGGGCGGCGGCTGCGACACGAATCGCGTGTATTGGAGCACCACGGGCACGCCGCCGACGTGCGGCTCGAGCGAAACGCAGTATTTCATACGTTCGGGGCTCAAGTGCAACGCGGCGCTTGCCGCGTTCGGCGCTCCGAGCGGCGGCACCTATCGTGACACCCTCGCGAGCTACGACAGCGGCACGCAGAAACGATGGGAGGCGCTGTCGACGGGGGATCAGAACCGACAGGTCGAGTGCGCCGAGGACTGGGGCAAATTCGGCGACGAGCCCCCGGTGGATGGCGTGTTCTATCCGCGTAACGGCGACACGACGCACCTCTGGACGGCCGACGCGGGCAGCCGCATCGCGTGGGGCTCGAACCCGACCAACAACACCTATTGGCTTTATGACGGCAACTGGCTCGCCTGGTACTACTCTCCCGGCACGACGTCGAGCCGCATGCAGGTGGTCAAGGACGTCGCGAACAACCTCGTGAGCACGATCAACGGAGTCAACGTCGGGCTCATGCACTTCATCGACAACGGCGGCAACAACGGCGGCAACGTACTCTACGCGATGGAGAACGTCTCCACGGCCCGCCCCGGCATGCGAACTGCGATCAACTCGCTATCGGCCGGCTTCCGAACTCCGCTGTCGGAAACGCTCTACGAGGCGACGAAATACTTCATGGGCGGCAACGTCGTATACGGTATGCAGTCCGGCGCGCAGCAAAGTGTCGCTGCGTCGCGGTTGCCGAGCCCCGATGACAAGGTATACCGGTCGCCGATCGCCTATTCCTGCCAAAAAAACTACATCGTCTACCTCACGGACGGTGAGCCGTCGCAAGACCATGACGCCGACACCAAGATCGTCGAGCTCACCGACGCGAGCGGGAAATCGATCAAAGACATCGTTGGCTCGATCTCCGGCAATCAGTGCGACGTCGAGACCTACCCGCCGCAGTGGAACCCCGACGGCGGCCAATGCCTCGACGATCTCGCCCAGTTCCTGCACGACGGCGATCTGTCGTCGCTGCCCGGCCGGCAGAGCGTCGTCACGCATACGGTGGGTTTCGCGTTGGACGGCAGCGACCTGCCCGTCCTCCGCGAGACCGCGGCGCGCGGCGGCGGAAACTACTACGAAGCGAGCAACACCGCCTCGTTGACCACGGCGCTCTCCGACATCATCACCAAGGCACTCGACACGCAGGCAACGTTCACGGCTCCGACGGTGTCGGTCAACAGCTTCAACCGCACGCAGAATCTCAACGATCTCTACGTTAGCTTGTTCGAGCCTTCGAGCACGCGGCACTGGCCAGGTAACCTCAAGAAATACCGATTGCGCCCGACCGACGGAGTCATCGTCGACGCCAACGGGCAACCGGCGATCAATCCGGCTACCGGGCTGATGTTCCCGAGCGCCCGCAGCTTCTGGTCGCTGCCCTCGGAGCCGAACGACGGCGCCGACGTCGAGCTCGGCGGCGCCGCGCACCGAATCCCCACGACGCGCAACGTCTATACCTACCTCGGCACGAGCAACGATTTGACCGACCCGTCGAACGCGATCTCTGCGAGCAACAGCTCGATTGACAACACGCTGCTCGGCACGGGCTCACCGGATTTGCCGACGCGCGCCGACGTCATCGACTTCATCAACGGCAGCGACGCCGCGGACAACGACAACGACGGCGACAAAACGGAACCGCGCTTCCAGATGGGCGATCCGCTGCACTCCCAAGCCGTGTCGATGATCTATGGGCCCACGGTCGACGACACGCTGATCTTTTTCGCAACGAACGACGGCTATCTGCACGCGATCGACGCCAAGACAGGCGTCGAGAAGTGGGCGTTCGTGCCCACGGAATTCCTCTCGAGTCAGGCCGAGCTGTTCGTCGATTCCTTGACGTCGAAAACGAAATACGGGATCGACGGCAGCCTCCGGATCCAGGCGATCGGCGACAACGACGGCATCGTCGAGGAACCGGACGGCGAGCGGGTGTATCTCTTCTTTGGCATGCGCCGCGGCGGCGACGCGTTGTACGCGCTCGACGTGACGCTGCCGACGCACCCGAAGGTGCTCTGGCGCCACGACAGCGGGACGCTGCCGGGGGCTGGGCAGAGCTGGTCGAGCGCCGTGCCCACGCGCATGAACATCGCCGGCGCCACGCAGAACGCTGACAAGCTCGTCGTGGTGGTAGGTGGCGGCTACGACGCGAGCCAAGACGGTGACCCGGTGGCCGGCACGGTGACCCATCCGCAAGCGGTCGCGGCCGCCGACGACGCGGGC